>Ga0100401_1000923_pt1 | contig 24186 bp, 23 predicted proteins | sample CryGeymeta201525_FD_80421 | JGI IMG/M metagenome (GOLD analysis project Ga0100401, IMG submission 80421) | Groundwater microbial communities from Crystal Geyser aquifers in Utah, USA - Crystal Geyser metaG 2015-25 | ecosystem: Environmental > Aquatic > Deep subsurface > Groundwater | place: USA... | reverse complement strand
GAGCGAAGGAAACCAGAAATCAACTAACAGTACAAGTGACGGTTTTGTCACATTCAGAAATTCGTTTCAACAAGCAGCGAGCATGCCGAACACTACTGACGCCGAACAAAATAGAGAGCGCAAGCGCTGAGATGGATCGCATGACTATTCGCCGTAGTTCTAGGCGGTGATCGATCAAGTCGGTTTGGTGAGGCCTGCGTTAGCCGATGCTCACCTCGCTGAAGGCAAAAGGACGGCGGGAGCCATGCGGTAGAACCGCTGATTAGCTTCAGGAGCGCTTTGATCAAATAATCTGATTTCTCCGGCGAGGCCAGGCAGAAGAGCATGCTTACCCGGGCGTCGGCTTCAGTCGCGGATGACACACAAAAGCGTCCTGGCTTGAGAAAGGAGCACCACGACTGGTTTCGCGACATCGGGCGATGACATCGGGCGACGACATGGAGCGATGACCGAGGCGGGGGAAAGGGTTTTGTCGATGTTTCTCAGAATGGCGTCGGAATCGCGTAAACCCCTTGCGGGAGCAGGGCTGGAGACCTTAGCCTCCCCGCGTGGGGGTAAGCAATGATCAGGCATCGAACTGGGAGCGCGAGCAGGCGCGGCGGGTGTTTTTGGCCATGCTCAAGGCGCGGCAGCTGGAGACCAAGCTTTCGAGCCTCTATAAAGCGGGGAAAATCGTGGGTGGCGTCTATTTGGGGAAGGGGCAGGAGGCTGTTAGTGGATCGCTGGGCTGCTCGCTCGTTCAAGGGCGTGACGTTTTCGCTCCCTTGATCCGTGACCAAGCGGGGAGGACGGGATTTGGTGAGGACATCATGGACTGCGCAAGAACCTACTTGGGCTCCAGTCTGGGACCGATGCGAGGTCGCGATGGGAATATCCACCGCGGGCGCCCGAAGGAGGGCATGCTGGCGATGATTTCCCACCTCGGAGCGCAGGTGCCGATGGTGACGGGCGTGCTTCTTTCCCGGCGCTTGAAGGGGGTGCTTGAGGGGACGGTTGGGGCGACCTGTGTGGGTGATGGTGCGACTTCAACAGGGGCTTTTCATGAAGGTTTGAATGCGGCGGCGGTCGAGAAACTGCCGCTGGTAGTGGTGGTGGCGAACAACCAGTTTGCCTACTCGACCCCGAATGACCGGCAGTTTGCCTGCGCAGATCTGTTGGATCGGGCGAAAGGCTATGGGGTTGGTGCTCACTCAGTGGATGGCACGGATTTCCTCGATTGTGTCAGAGGGATCGGTGAAGCGGTGAGGCAGGCGAGGGAAGGAAACGGACCTCAAATGGTGGTGGCGAGGCTTCTTCGATTGAGTGGTCACGGCGAGCACGATGATGGAAGCTACGTGCCGGATACGCTGCGGGCGGGGCATGTCGGGCGGGACTGCATGGCAGTGGCCGCCGAGCAAATGGTGACGGAAGGCTACGCAACTGAGGAGGAAATCGCCGCGTGGCGCGAGGAAGTGACCGATGAGATTCAGCGTGTGCTGGCGGTGGCCCAGCAGGATCCGGTGCCCGATCCGTGGCACGAGGAGTGGGAAGCTTTTTCTAACAACCTTTCAACGACGAGCGGAGCATGAGCATTACTTACGTCGACGCGATCCGTGAGGCTCAAGAACATTTGCTGAAGGAAGACCCCCGGGTGTTCCTTTATGGGCAGGACATTGCCAATTTCGGCGGGGCCTTTAAGGCGACCAAGGGATTGGCTGAGGCCTATCCGGGCCGTGTGCTGGATTCACCGATTAGTGAGGACGCGATGATTGGCATGGCGATTGGTGCGGCGGTGGATGGCATGAGGCCGATCGTCGAGATGCAGTTCGCGGACTTTTCGTCGGTGGCCTTCAATCAAATCGTCAATCAGGCGGGCACACACTACTACCGGACCGGGGTGCCGGTGCCGATTACGGTGCGGCTTCCTTCCGGCGGTACGCCGGGCTCGGGGCCGTTTCATAGTCAGAGCATGGAGGCGATCTACTCACACTATCCCGGTATTGTCGTGGTGACTCCGGCGACGGTTTCGGACGCTTACCACATGCTGATTCAGGCGGTGGAGCTGGACGATCCGGTTGTTTACTGTGAACACAAGTTTTTGTATCGCTGGCTGAAGGCGAACTCAATCAATGGCGATGGGCTTCCCTTGGGGCGGGCGAGAATTACGCGACCCGGAAAGCATGCGACGATCGTGGCTTACAGCGCGATGGTCCATGAGGCGGTCCGGGCGGCGGACCGGTTGAAGGTCGAGAGTGGTTGGGATATCGAGGTGGTTGACCTACGGACCGTTAAGCCTCTTGACATGGATACCGTGCTGGCAAGTGTCGCACGGACCGGAAGACTGTTGGCTCTAGGCGAAGCATTTCCATGGGGTGGGGTGACCGCTGAGGTGGTTGCGCGTGTGGTTTCCCAAGGGTTCCATCTGCTAGATGCTCCGCCGAAGCGACTGAACTCCCGCGATACCCCGGTGCCGTATCATCCAAATCTGTGGGCCGCCCATAGACCAACTCCTGAAACCATCTGCCTCGCCATGCGCGAGCTACTATCTTTCTAGTATGCCTACCGTTCCGATTCTCATGCCCCAGCTCGGTGAGTCGATTGCCGAGGCGACGATTATTCGCATCGATATCACTGAAGGCGGTACCGTTGCCGCCGATCAGGAGGTCATCGAAGTCGAGACCCAGAAAGCGACGATGGGGGTGACCACGCTTTGTTCCGGCATTGTGAGGGAGATCACGGCGAAGGAGGGTGAGACTTATCCTGTGGGAACGACGCTTGGTCTCCTTGATGTGACGGATGAGGAGGTGGCGAAGACCGGGGTGGAAACACTCGAGGCGGTCGCCGATAAGCGGGTAGCTGCTGCGGCTGCTCCCGAGCGGGAGGAGAAGAACCTCCACTTCGCGGTGGATGATGACACCTACGAAGAACAGCAACCGGTGGTGGAGCCAAGTGTTCGCGGCCTGCCGGTTCCGGCAGGGGTCAAGGGAGCACACTACATTTCACCCCGGATGCGCGCGCGCATGGATGAGCTGGGACTCCGTGAGGCGGATATTTCGGCAGTAGTCGGCACGGGTGCGGGTGGTCGAGTGACGGTTGAGGATCTTGAAAAATTTTTGGACTACATTGAGACGTGGCCAAGCAGCCATGCCTCGCCGATGCGCCTGGCTGTGGCGGATGCGATGCGGCGGAGTTGGACTCGGCCCCTAGCGACGGTTGGGCGTCCTGTGCGATTGGACCGTCTGCTAGACCATCGGGGAAAGCGCGATCCGAAGCCGGGTCTGACGCTTTATGTACTGCGTGCATTTGCCCTGGCTTTGGCCGAAGATCCTGCGAGCGCAGGTTTCTTGATCGGCGAACGAATCGTGCATCCCCGGGCTTTCGACATCGGTGTGGCCGTTCAGGTCGAGGACGGTGTCGTGGTTCCCGTTCTTCGGAATGTGGACACGATGACGCTCGCTCAATTGACTGACGAGTACGCCGCGATGGTAGATCGGGCAAGGCGACGGCGCCTGACAGAAAACGATACGAAGGGCGGGATTGCCACAGTGACGAACTTCGGAACCTTTGGCCTGACTTCCGGGACGCCGATTCCACTGCCGAATGAGACGCTGATTCTTGGTTTGGCCGCTGGCGTAACGCGCCCGACGTGGAGCAAGCAGGTCGAGGCTTTCATCCCGATTACGGAGGCTGACCTGGTGGTGACCTTTGATCACCGCGTTGTCGACGGCGGCGGAGCAGGGATGCTACTGGCTCGTATCAACGAACTGCTCCAACAACCGGAAAAACTCTAAAAATCGGACCAATATAACGTGATCGTGTCATGGGCTTGGGGGCACAGCTTAGGCATCCTTTAGGGCGTAAGGAGTAGCACTGCCCCCCAAAAAAGGGCCCACGGGCACTGGAAGTTTCCCCCTCCAGTGCCCGTGGACTGTTCCTCCATCGGTGGCTTATGAGGAAGCTGAGGTGTCGATTTGGGGCCGGATCTGGGGCTCGTCGAGCTTAACCCTGCATTTCTCATACCTCTTGACGTAGGGGGTGGCGGAGGCCTGCTGATGTGAGCCGAAGCGCGGTGCCGGCGGTACTCGATCTTTTTGGGCGGCTTCCAAGGCGGCTTTTCGTTGATTTCGATACTTCGTGATCCTCCGGCCGAGTCTTTTGACCCATTTTTCGCCATTTCCCCGTCGCTTGGACATGGCTTCACCCGGTACCCCCGGAGTGGCGCTTCCTAAAACTCGAGGTAGAGTCTCTCTGGCTGCCACTCGGGCTGATCGCCGGGCAGGTTGTTCACGATGAAACGAGGGTTCTCGCCCTTGGGATTGATCTGGGCCTTGCCCACCACACGGCGCGCCCGACTCCAGCTTTTGGCCGTGCGGTATTCGAACTCGCAGAAGTAGGTGCACCAACCGCCACGCATGCAGGCATCGGCTTTCGCACGAAACATCGTCTTGTCGAGATGGCGCAGCAGGACCTGGTTCTGGGCTAGGCCTACGACGTAAAACACCTCGCCTGAGACGCTCTCCTCAGTGGTTTTGGAGTTGGTCAGTTCAAGCCGGATCCGTGAAGCAGGCAGCGAGTTGGTCGATCATGCGGGTGCGTGCGTCGATTTCACGCAATAGCAGCACGCCGCCGTCGGCGCTGACATTGCCACCTTGAAAATCGGCAACGACTTTGCGTTTGCCGAGGTCTTGAAAAGCGAACGATTGCTGGATACCGTCTGTCACGAGGCGCTTGGGTGTTGTGTGTGGGGCATTGATTTGAACACCAAAACCTTACACCAAAACTCCAACCGTTCTCAACTCGCCGTATGAGAAATGCGGGTTAGACAGAGTGTCGAACTCAATCCATCCGCGTTTCCGGCGTCGGCCTTGGGAAAATCAAGGATTGCCGCGCCTCGCTCACGAGAATGGTGAGAAATCCGGGTTAAATGGGCTCCGGCTTCGACTTCCGTTTCTCGAAGAGCAGTGTCTCGCGGTAGCCTGCGGACTTCGCGAGTTCGATCGCCTTCGAAAAGTCGCGGGCAACTTCGCTCGGGGCGTGGGAATCGGATGAGATGACTAGGGGGATCCCGGCCTCTGCCGCGAGTTCGAGGAATCGAAGCTCAGGGTAAGCTTCGGAGCAGGGCTTGTGCCAACCAGCGGTGTTGAGTTCGATGGCCGAGCCGGAACTGGCGATCGTGCGAATGGCGGGCTCGTAGTAGCGGCAGAGGTCACCTTCGGGACGATAGGAGAATTTTTTGACCAAATCAGGATGCCCGAGGATGTCGAATAGGCCACTGTTAGCCATTCTCTCGTAAGTTTTCCAATAGTGCTTCCAGACTTGATCGACGTCGCTCTCTGCCCAGCGGCCGAGCCACTTTGGATTATCGAAATCCCAGTCATCGAGATAGTGCACCGAACCGATCAGGTAGTCCCATGGGTAGCGTGCGGCGAGGTTGGCGATCCACTGCTCGCATCCAGCCAGCCAGTCGCACTCGAGACCGGCACGGATTGGCAGGCGTCCGGCTGCATGGACTCGGGCGCGCTCGATCCACTCGTAGTAGCTGGGAAGATCAACCTCAGACATGCGCCAATCGTCGAAAGGCTCGGGATGGGCCGGAGCGTGGTCGGAAATGCCGTATTCGGTGATTCCTGCAGCAAGAGCCGCGTCGATAAAGACCTCCGGTTCACCATCAGCATGGTGACAGAGGGGGGTGTGAGTGTGGTAGTCGGCAGGCAATGCTTTGCGGCGTTTCGGGTTGCGGCGAATTGGTTTACAATACTATGGTCTCGGCATCGCGCGGGACGTGCGAATCTTCTGATGATTGACGAATCAAGCCAAGCTCAAGCTGCTGCCTCATTTACCGCTCCCCTGATTGAGAAGCTGCGCCGCCATCCCAAGCGGATTGTTTTTACGGAAGGCGAGGATTTGAGGGTCTTGAGGGGGGCCGAGCGTTTGGTGAAAGCTGAGGCGGCTGTGCCGATTCTTCTCGGTGTGCGAGACAGGATTCTGAAGCTCGCCAAGGAGAATGGTGTCGATCTGACCTTCGTCAAAGTGATCGACCCGAAAAGCTCGGGCGACTTCACGCTTTTTTGCCAACGGCTTCTCAAGATCCAGCGTTACCGGAGGATGAACATGGGGGACCCGGCTGAGATTGTCTCACGGCCTCACTACTTCGGTGCCATGATGGTGCAATATGGTCAGGCCGACGCCTTGCTTGGTGGAAACCAGACACTCCCAGCGACTTTGTTCCGAGCGCTGATCCATACGATCAAGCCGCTACCTGGAGTTCCCAAGATGTTCGGGCTGACGATTTTAGCGGCTCCCCATTTGAAGCACTTTGGGGGAAGTGGTCTACTTTTTTTTGCCGATAGTGGATTGATTCCACAACCAAGCGTCGAGCAGTTGGCGAGCATCGCCGTTGAGACAGGAAAGATCGCTCGTCACTTTCTTGGTCGTCCGGCTCGTGTGGCCATGCTCAGTCATTCGACCAAGGGATCGGCGAGTACACCGGACGCTCTTCGTGTTGCTGCAGCTACGGCATTGGCCAGAGACCACGCGAAGGCTCAATTTTTTGATATGAAAATTGATGGCGAGGAGCAGGCTGATGTCGCACTGGATCCTGGTGCCGCTGAAATCAAGCTTCCTGATTCAGAGCTTCGACCATCCGCCGATGTTCTGGTTTTTCCCAACCTCGATGCGGCCCACATTTCACTGAAGCTCTTGCAGCATTGCGCGGGTGCCATGAACTACGGGCAGCTGCTTGTAGGCCTTGCGCGTCCGGCAGCTCAGGTTCCACGAACGGCGAGTGAAGAGACGATTTTCGGCACCGCCGCTGCGGTGGGGGTTGAGGCGATCAAGTACCATGAGGCCTATCCGGACGGCGAAGTCTGAGGGTCTGCGGTGATGGGAGGCCTCCGAAATTCAAGGGCTGCCATCAGACGTCTGGAAGTAGGCTGTCGACGAGATCTTCCATCAGCTCGGCGTCCTCAGTGAGGTTCAACACCGCAAAAGCGGTTGCAAGTTCCTCAGTGGTTCGGAGCAGCAGTTCGCCTGGGGATGTGGCACGACCGGCAAGCATGCGTATTTCACGCGGATAGCGGCGGATGCGGTGAGTAAACTCAGCCGGTTCGACGGGAACACCTCCAGCAGCGGGGTCGATGAGGATCGGGCCTTGTTCGGATTCGTAGCGACAGAAGAAGGCTCCTGGCAAACTTACGCCCGAGATGTCGGCTTCGAGGCGGCGAGCGACGAGAAGAAGGATCAGGCCAAGACCGAAGGAGTTCGACGGACTGCCGGCAATCACTGCCGCGAGGTCGAGGAGATGGGGGTCCATCTCACCCTTGCGATCGGTGACGAGTCGCTTGCTTCCAAGAAGTGCTTTGCAGAGTCCCGAGCAGCCTTCTTGGATGAAGTCGGTCTCACATTCCTCGGTCAGCAAGTCCAGTGCATCTCCGAGAGGTTGGCGAAGTGTGACTCCGTCGTGGAGATAGTCGGAAAGAATTCGAAGCATGGCCTCCAGTGAGTCCCAATCGTCGCCGAGCGAAGCGACACCACGGGCAGGAACAATCCAGTCCCTACGCAGACGCTCGCGGCGTGCGGGCTGCAGAAGCTTGGAGAGGATGCGGAGGTCTTCGGCAGTTGGAGCGAGGGTTGCCTCGTGGAGAATCTCGCTGACGTCTCCAGAGAAGACATCGAGCGCACGAGATACGGACTTCCGGACTTCCGGGGTCTCGTCGTCGATCAAGCGGAGGAGGACCGCTAGTGATTCCGCAGTGGGAAGCGGGACGTTCATGAAGGGCGCGAAGAAGCAATTGAATCCGGGAAGCCCCGCCGATTGAGGCTCGCTTCGCGAGCAATAGAATGGTGCGCGATACTGGGATCGAACCAGTGACCCCCTCCGTGTCAGGGAGGTGCTCTACCGCTGAGCTAACCGCGCATTCTTTGGGGGGAATCTCCCCCCCGGAAGGGTCGCGGGAGGCTAGGGATAGCTTGGGGGTCTTGCAAAGACAAATTTGAGGATAAATTCGGATCAAAAAAGGCGGGAAGCTTGAAGCTTCCCACCTTTCCAAATCTTCAGTTAGCCCAGAAGACTCACTTTTTGGCCCTTTTTGCGACCTTTTTCTTGGCGGCCTTCTTGACCTTTTTAGCTACCGTTTTTTTGGCTGCTTTTTTGGCCTTCTTCGCTACTGCTTTTTTGGCGACTTTTTTAGCCTTTGGGGCTGCCACTTTTTTGGCGGCTTTTTTAGCCTTTGGGGCTGCCACTTTTTTGGCGGCCTTTTGGGTCTTCTTCGCTGCCTTCTTAGCAGCAACCTTGACAGTCTTTTTCTTGACCGTTGTCTTACTCTCAGCGGCCTTCTTGGAGGCCTTCTTTGCTTTCTTCGCAGCCATGGCTTTGTGTCTTTTTAGTTCGCGTTCGATGTTTGTTTTCTCCTCCGGGGTCAAAGTCCCGGCTGAGAGTAGCGTGAGGATCGCCTCGCCGAGACGGCCCCCGAAAGCATTTGTTAGAAAATCGGTCGTTGCTTGATTGACGATGTCTTCCTTTGTCTGAGCGGTCTCGTAAACATGGGCTCGTCCCGACTTCTTGCGTTTGACGAGATTCTTTCTCTCAAGGCTCTGCATCATTGAGAGGACGGTTGTGTAAGCGCGGTCTTTGCCGTCAGGCATTAAACCAAGTAATTCACTTACTGTGGAGGGGCCTTCGTGCCAAAGGACGGAGAGCGCCTGTAGCTCAAGCTTTGATGGGGGCGAGGTGCTAGCCATGGTTATGCCGTGTGGCGATTGCGTGATACCATAAAGCTTGCAGGGGGTCTTGGCGTCAAGTTAATTTTCCGGGATTTCTAGGAAGTGTTGACTACATTCAAATCGCAACTACGGGGGTGTAGTAGATAGATACTACGAAACCAGTAGTTGAGTTCAAGGATCAGTGATCCTCGGCGGTGGGTGGCCGCTTGATGCCGGCTGAAATGCCTTGAAGCGCTTCCCATAAGCGTTTCTCCGCTGGGTGGCCATTGAAGAGTATTTTGCCATCGAGTCCCACGAGAACCATCATTGGAACGTTTTGAATGCGGAGCTCACGACTCAGTGATGCTTTTTCAGCGTCGCGAATCCAGGTGCCGGGTGGCTTCTTTCCCGTCGGCGAAAAGACGGAATGAGTATCCGAAATCACCTCGGGTGTTGTTTCGCCAAGTATGGTAACGACCGCGATGCCGTTTCCTGCGAGCTCCTTTTCAGTGACGATGAAGTCGTTGATGCTCGCTTCGCATTCGCGACTCCATGGTGACCAGAAGTGAAGGAGGAGGGCTTTCTTTTTGTCTGCGAGTGAAGCGAGCGAGATGGAGTCGCCGGTCAGGGTCGTGAACGAACGATTGAAGTCGACTTGCACCTTCTTCATGGCTTCATCAAGGCGCAGGCGTTCGATGTGTGGTGCGAATGCGACGCCTTGGCGTGGGCTGAGCCAGAAGGCTTCCGTGATGTGTTTTTTGAAGGCGGCTTGGTCGTTCTTTTTCAGTGCTGCGATCGACTGCACATATTCTACGACTGCAAGCCAGTCCTCCTTTAGGCCGAATATCTCAGATTCGGAGAGCTTGAAGCTGTCGCGTCGATCGACGAATTCGGGGGCCATCGATGCTAGAACGTCGTCCTCACGACGATCGACGTGAAAGATGAAGCGGGCTTCGAGGATGGCTTGTTCGGAGGCGCCCTGTTTGCGCGCCGCCTCAATGGCTTTGTCGAGAGCTTCGGGTGACTCGCGCTCCGAGAGCATCTGTTCGATAGCTGTCTGAAGTGGACTAAGGCCCTCGTAGGGGTCGGGTTCCGCTTCCTCGGCACATAGGCTGCCGAGGAAGATGAGAGAGGCGAGTAAATATCTCATCCCGATGGAGCAGAGGTCGAGAGACTTAGCGGGCTGGGATGCTGATGGTTTGCCCGAGGCGTACGTTGTTATCGCCCGCAGCCATGCCATTGACGGCACGAATTGCGTCCACCGAAACGCCGTATTTCTTGCTTAGGCCCCAAAGGGTGTCGCCCTTGACGACGGTATGGCTTCCTGCGGCTGCCGGGACGGAAGATGGAATCGATGGGGCACTTGGGATGGTCGGAACTGCTGGCACGGCTTCCTCGTAAGCGGCGGCACCGTAGGTTGGATTGGCATCGGCTGGTGGATTGATGGCCTGATAGGGCGCATCCACTCCGGTGGAGCTAGGAACACCATAGGGATCGGAGGTGTCGTAGCCACCGGCGGTATCGTAGTTTTCGTCGCCGCCACCGAGGCCACATGATGAGATGGCGGTGACGAATGAAAGGATAGTGAGCTGGCGAATGATCGACATGGCAGTGAGTTATCAGGTTATTTTGGATTTGTGAAGGACTGAGACGCCCCTTCTTCACAAACGATGCCCGAAGGGGTTTTTATTCAATTCCTCGGAAAAAGCCGAAGGCGGTTCGATTTGTTTCCTCTGCGAGGCTCTCCACGGATTGCGCCCGAGCTTGGGCGATCTTTTCGGCGATGGTGCGCACGTGGCGGGGTTCATTTCTCTGGCCACGGAAGGGATGCGGAGCGAGGTAGGGAGAGTCGCTTTCAAGCATGAAGGTAGTGGCCTCCAGGCTTGCTACGAGGTCGAGAACTTCAGAGGCGTTCTTAAAAGTGGCGACTCCGCCGAAAGAGAGGAGGCCACCTAATGCGATGACGGCTTGGGCGTTTTCAGGGCTGCTGATAAAGCAGTGAAAGACGGCGCGAACCGATGATGCGTGTTTTTTATAGATGTTAAGCGCGTCTTGAAGTGACGCGTCGGCACTGCGGTCGCGGGTGTGGATAACGACGTTCAAGCCGTTCTCGCTGGCGAGTTTGAAGTGCGCATCGAGGAAATCGCGCTGGCGTTGACGAAAGTCATCGTCGGTCCAGCCGTCGGGTGCGGGGTGATAGTAGTCGAGGCCGGTTTCGCCGATCGCGCAGACATTTGGATTGGAGAGGTAGGGTCGCAGACGAGCGATGACGTCGTCTGGAGCGTGGTGGACATCGCAAGGATGGATGCCGATGCAGCAGTGGACGTTCTCGTGGGCTGCGGCGATGGCGAGGTTGGCTTCGATGTCGTCGAGACAAGTCGCCAGACTCACAAGTCGAGTGACACCGGACTGATTGGCGTGGGCGACGAGGTCGGCGACTTCCTCTGGAGGAAATTTATGTGAGGCGAGGTGGCAATGGGAGTCCGTGAGCATGGGGGGCGATTTGATCAGTCCTGAAGGAAGGTTTTGGGACGATAAATGAGAGCGAATGGGACGAATGCCACGGCAGTGCCGATCATGAGCCAAGTGAAGAAACGGAAGTATGCCGTGCCTTCGAGTCGGCTTTGGCCACCGACGAACCATTCGAACTCATCTTTCTCTTCGATGGCTACGCTTGCGTTCAACTCGCGTTGCCGCTTCTCGAGCCATGGTTCTTTTGGATGGAGGCCATCAGTTATGGACTCCTCAGTTTCCGGTGTCTTCTGGGGAATGCTAATGAAGAGGCCTTGATCCCACTCTGTGCCGGGATTGCGGTCGGGGCCGTTGCTGATGAGACGAATGGAGGCGGAATTCATGATCTCGTAGCGAATCGGATTTCCCCATGGGTCGTTGCCAAGTTCGCCGATGGCTGATTCATCCGGTGGGCTCATTGTCTCCGTGGCCAGCGTTTTGATACGCTTGGCTACCGTGCGGAGTTGTTCATGTCCGGGAATCTCGAGCTTGAGTAGCTGGCCTTTTGATAGCCGGGCTGTGTAGTCGTCTTGGTTGCCGGTGACGCCATCGTATCCACCAAGAAGGATATTGCGAGGTGAGTTCTTCCAGTTGTCTTCGAGAGTGGAGACGGCTTCGGTGAGTTGCTGTTCGCTGGCGCTTGGGTTGAGGATGAAGTGATTCAGTCCGGCGACCGCGAAGTTTCCGAGGGCGACGGCACCGAGGTAGAAGCACATCACCAGCGACTTCATGGTTTTCGGAGCTTGGGTGTAGGCAAACTCGAGGGCGACGATTGAGACCATGATTTCGGCCGCGGTGAGAAGGGCGTAGGCGATGACTTGCCAGCCGATGTTCGGGCGCTGTCCGGCATCGATCCATTGTTGGATCAGGGTGACGAGGGCGAACGAGGCTGACATGACAAACAGTCCAGTCCCGATTTTTCGGAGCGGTGTGAGTTTCCAGACGCGAGCAACAGTCGGATAGATCAGGTAGGTGAAGATGGGGATGAAAGTGAGGACGAAGACGGAGTTGATGGATTGGATCTGGGAAGGCAGCCAAGCGTGCCCGAGGAAGTTGAGATCCATGTCCTGAGCTTGGAAGATCCAGGTTGATCCGGTCTGATCGAAGAGCGCCCAGAAGACCGCGACGAAGAGGTAGAGGGGAACAATCTTCAGCAGGGTGAGGAGGCCGCCGCCTTTAAAGAGTTCACGGAAGAAATTCATGCCGGCAGGGGGCACGTGGATGAAGCGATGGCGACCCATCCAGAAGACGACGGTGGCGATTGCCATCAGGATGCCGGGAACGCCGAAGGCCCAGTGGGGGCCATACCATTGAAGCAGCCACGGGGTGAGGATCATGGAGATTGCCGCGCCGATGTTGATCGAGAAGTAGAACCAGTTGAAGATGCGAGGCAGCTGGTGGGCGTTTTTTGATCCGAACTGATCGCCGACGTGAGCCGAGACGCAGGGTTTGATGCCGCCTGATCCGAGTGCGATCATCGCGAGCCCGGCGAACAACCATGTCGGAGAGGAACCTCCAGTCCCCATGAGGGCCAAGGCACCGTGGCCGAGGCAGTAGATGATCGAAAGAATGATGATCGTCCGGTATTTTCCAAGAACGACATCGGCAAGTAGTGCCCCGAGGAAGGGGGTGAGATATACCCAACCGTTGAAGATGTGAACCTTCTCGGTCGCTTCGGCCTCACTCATCGCGATTCCGATTCCGCTGTCCATGAGGTGGAGGTAGTTCGCCATGAAGACGGCGAGCACTGCCTTCATGCCGTAGAATGAAAATCGTTCGGCCGCTTCGTTGCCGATAATGTGAGGAACGCCCGGGGGCATGCCTGTTAGATCGGAGGGAGAGGTTCGGTAGTTGGCAGACATGGTTGGGAATTGAATTGCCAGAGCGCAAAGAGCGCCAAGCTAGAGAATATGGATCACAGGAACTTTGGAGACGGGTGCTTCATGCCTATTTGGCTACCACCGCACAGCGGCAGCCGCCCAGGTCAGGCCGGCACCGAAGACGACCAGCACGGCGTGCTCGCCTTTTTTGATCGCACCGGAACGATTGGCTTCGTCGAGTGCGATGGCAACGGCAGCTGCCGAGGTGTTGCCGTATTTTTGGAGGTTGGTGAAGACGCGCTCGGTGGGGACATTGAGACGGTCCGCGATGGCGTCGATGATTCGAAGATTTGCCTGATGGGGAACAACGAGCGCAATGTCGTCGGAAGTGAGCCCGGAACGTTCGATCACTTTCTCGGCGGCCTGCTTCATGCGCGTGACCGCGTGCTTGAAGACTTCCTTCCCGAGCATGGCGAGAGTGGCGAGGTGCTGATCGATATTATCGATGGTGATCGGGCAAGCGGAGCCACCGCCTGGAATATTCAGGAGATGGGTTTGGCGACCATCGGTGCCCATTTCCGTTGCGAGGATTTCACCATCGTCCGGGCCTGCTTTCCGCAGAACGGCGGCACCGGCACCATCCCCGAAGAGCACGCAGGTATTGCGGTCCTCCCAGTTGACGAAAGATGAAAGTCTCTCTGCACCGATGATCAGGGCATTTTCGAAAGCTCCGTCGGAGATCAGGCGCTTGGCGATCTTCATGCTGTAGAGGAAGCCGGAGCAGGCTGCCGAGATATCGAATGCAACGGCACCAAAGGCACCGAGATTCTGCTGCACGTAGCAAGCGGTGGCAGGGGTCAAAGTATCGGGCGTAATGGTCGCGACGATGATCAGCTGAATGTCTTCTGCGGCGAGGCCTGCTTGTTCGAGCGCCTTGCTTGCAGCGTTGGTCGCCATGTGAGAGGTGAACTCACCCACGGCGGCGATTCGGCGTTCGCGGATGCCGGTGCGGGTGACGATCCACTCGTCGGTCGTATCGACAATCTTTTCGATGTCGGCATTGGTGAGAATTTTCTCGGGAACATAGCTGCCCGTGCCAGCAATGCAGACCGGAATAACTGAAGAAGCGTCGCTCATTGGCGGGGAATTTGATCGGCCCGAGCGGGGAGGGCAAGGGCAGATCAAAGCCTTTCGCGATGGGATTTCCGCCAATTATCAGCAAATTTGGCAGATGGTTCTTGGGGAATCGGGCGGTTCAGCAGAATTTGCTGTGGAGAATGTGGAGGCCGAGGAGGTGATTGAGCAGCGCATCCTTGCGAACGAGGCTCGTTGGATCTCGGTCGGCGCGGTAATCTGCGAGGAATTGATCGACCTTTTCCGGCGAGAGGATTCCACAGCGATTTACGGCGTCTCGGTTGAGGAAGGAATGAATCAGTTCGTTGACTCTGGTCTTTTTCTTCTCGTCGGTGTGCGCGGGCGGTGCCATGAAGGCGAATTTTTCGCGCTTGTAGAGAATCTCCGGGAGGACGCCTCGGACGGCTTCACGGAGAACGTACTTCTCGATGTTGCCCTTGATCCGATAGTGAGGAGGCACCTTGAAGGCTGCTTCTGCTAGATGGTGGTCGAGGAAGGCCGGGCGGCTTTCCATTGAGTTGGCCATGTCGACGCGGTCACCGCCCCAGTTGAGGATTTGTCCTTCAAGCTGGCACTTTGCCCAAGTGTACTGGGCTCGATCGAGAGGGTGGCGGCCTTCCATCATGCTGCTATCGATACGGCTGGCAATTTCCTCGATGGGGTCGTAGTCGCGTAACGCGTGGGTGAGGTCGTCATTGAGCAGCGGTCGTGCGAGATCGAGCGTTTCCATCCATGGCTGAATCCATGAGGGCGTGAAACCGCAGATCGAGTCGAAAGCGGGGTGGTGTCTGTCGTTCTCTGGAAGCATCGCTCCTTTGAAGAGCGAATTGGTTTGATTGAGGGCCGCCTGATATTCGGCACGGATGTGATCGGGCTCGTGATCGATACCGTGAAGGAACATATCGCGCTTGAAGCCAGGGTATCCGGCGAAGAGTTCGTCAGAGCCTTCGCCGGTAATGACGCAGCGGTAGCCGCAATCCCAGACGCGTTTCGACATCAGGTTTTTGGCGACGCCGAGCGTGTTGTAAAAGGTGCGCTCGGCGTGCCAGACGGTATCGATGTAATTCTGTCCGTAGAGGTCGTCTGCGGCGAGAGTGATCATTTCCTGATCGGCATTCATCGAAACCGCCATCTCGCGGGCGATACTAGATTCATCGTAGTCGACGTTGTCGAAGGCGATGGTGAAGGCCTTGACTGGAGACTGCATGGCTCCGGTGGCGAGGCCGAGGATGCAGCAGGAGTCGATACCTCCGGAGAGGTAGCATCCGACCGGGACATCGGCCTCGAGTCGAAGGACGACAGCTCGGGTGAGCTGCTCGCGGATGAGTTCGACGTGGTAGTTCTCGTCTTCGGGGTGGTCATGTGCGCCTTCCTCTGGGAAATCGAGGTCCCAGTATTTGATTTTCTCGATCTCCAGTTTGTCGCCCCTTTTCCGAATCCGCAGGAGATGGCCGGGATCGAGTGAATGGATGTTTTTGAAAGCACTCATGCCAGGCGCAATGGTTTGCATCAGCTGGTGAAGTGCTGCCTTTTCGTCGAGCTCTGCGGGGATCTCGGGGTGGGCGATCAGGGCTTTGACTTCGGAGCCCCAATGAATGGTGTGATCGCCCTGAACATGAATGAACATCGGGCGAATGCCCCAGCGGTCCCGGACGAGAAGGAGTTCATCCTTTTCTCGGTCGTGGAGGGCGAAGGCGAACTCACCGCGGAGGTGTTTGGTGAAGTCGAGGCCGTGCTTTCGATACAGGCCGAGCGCAATCTCCGAGTCGGACTTGGTGCGGAAGCGCTGTCCTTCGGCCATGAGCACCGAGCGGTGTTGCTTGAAGTCGTAGAACTCGCCGTTGACGGTTGCTGTGTAGCGTTCGTCGAATGAGCGGATTGGTTGAAGCCCGCCTTCGAGGTCATTGATGGAAAGACGCGTGTGTCCGAGTGCTAGCCCGCGGTCCCTGTCCATAAAGTTGGTTTGAGCGTCGGGGCCACGATGAAGGATGGCCTGAAGTTGCTCGTGAAGAATGGACTCGCGCGAGTCGTTGAGGGGCCGGGTTGAAAAAGAGCCTGCGATTCCGCACATGGTAAAAAACTGTCTAGAGGGTGTTGTTAGGTCAGCAGTCGAATTAGTTGAACTCCGGCAAGCGGTCGAGTCGACCGAGCACGGCAAGAAGGAGTGCCTGTCGAATGAAGACGGCACCGTGGGCTTGCGAGAAGTAGAGATTGTGGGGCGTCTTGTCCAAGGAGGTATCGAGTTCCTCAAGCCGAGCCAGCGGGTGGAGGATGACGGCGTTTTCCTTGAGTGGGCTATCGGCGTCGAGTTTGTAACGGGAGTCGAGAGACTTGTAGCTGTCGCCGAGGAAGGCGATGGAGTTCATGTAGATCACATCGAGTCGCGGCAGGTTCTCCCGGATGTCATTGGTGACTTCGTATGCGATATTGGCGTTGTTGAGTTTCTCCGTGACGTCTTGGCCGAAGGGGTCTGCCATCTCTGAAATCACAGTGACCTTCTCGATGTGGTTGCTGAAATTGAGGGCCATGAGGAGAAAGGACTTCACCGCACGCATCGAACCTGGTGTGCCAAGAATGCCGAGCTGAAGTTTCTTATCTCCCTCTTCAAAGGGAGCGGCAAGTGACGGCATCCATTTCAGCAAGGCATACCAATCGGCGAGAGCTTGAGTAGGATGTTCGCCCGAGCCGTTTCCGGCATTGATCAGGGGAACGCGGAGGTTCTCAAGGATTCGCTTCGGGGCGTCGGTTTCGGTATGACGCATGACCACGCAGTCGCAGTAGGCGTTGAACATTTCGCCAATGTCCTGAAGCGACTCGCCTTTCTTCGCTCCGGTGATGGAACCATCTGGAATCGAGATGACTTTTCCCGCGAGGCGGTGCACCGCGCTTTCAAAGCTGGTGCGGGTGCGTGTCGATGCTTCGAAGAAAGCCGTGGTGATGATTTTTCCGTCGAGCGGATGACTCGGCCAGATTTCGATCTGTTCGAGGAAGGCGGCGAGTTTGCAGAGTTCAGCAATTTGTCTGAAGCTAAACTGGCGGGCGTAGAGGACGTTCTGACCGGAGAGCTCTGCGAGGACGTCGAGATTAGGTGGCCCGGATTGAAAGAGATTCCGAGGTTCAGGTCGAGTGGCATCGGAGTCGCTCGGCGGTCGCAAGTAGGGCGTCGCGGGGTTTGGTTCAAAGGCGTCGGCAGACATTGTAGTACTGGATGAGGTGAGTAAGATCGTCGGCTACCAGAGTTCGTGGTTCTTCCAATCTCTTAGTAGAAGGACGATCAGGGTCGTCGCAGCGAGGGCGGTCCAAACAAGGCCGGTGATCACGAGGAAGTTGAGGAATATGGTGGAGAACATGTTTCAGGCGGTGAGGAAGGGCTTTGGTTTGATCCAGCGAGCCGAAATGGTGACGATCATGGAGATTGCCGCTCCGATGAGAGATGCCGTATACCATCCAAAAGAAGGGTGATAGTAAGCGATGACGCCAAGAGAGCATCCGCTCACAATGCCGATCAGGACTAGCGGTCGGTTGATTTTTCTCCAATAAAGCCCGGCGATCACCGGCCAGATCAACGATGCGACCAAGGGACCTGATGAATAGAGAACATCAACCAACGGCCAGCGAGGAAGAGCGAGAAGCCAAGCGAGGGCACCAACCGCAATGGTGACGATGGTGGCACTACGACGGAAGCTTTTCTCCGACGGTTTGCCTTTTCCGATCTTGCGGGAGAAATCGTTGAGAATGAGATCGGAGGTCGCGGCGAGGAGTGAGTCGATCGACGAGGCGATTGAGCAAAAGAGAACAATGAGGATGATCAATCCTGCATAAGGGCCAAGTGCGGTCGCGGCCATGACATGCTCGGCGACAGCGGGACCTGTTTGATTCGCATCGGTGATGTTCACGCCGAGTGGTCCCGCGAGGAGCGCGGCGAAACCGGCGGCGATGGGGATGGGAAACCAGAGAATGCCGGATAGGAAGAAGGCCTTTGGGGCGATTTTTTCCCTCATGGCGAAGGCGCGGGACCACCAGACGTTGTTGTGGAAGACCTCGCCGAATCCAAACAGCATGATGTTGAAGAAAGCGAGCAGCGCGACTGGCATGCTGTGGCTCAGGAGCTCGGGCTGAACGTTTGTGAGTTGTTCGTGAGCGGTGGTGAAGTCGATTTTTGTAAAGACGATTCCACCGATGATCACGATGCCGATCAGGATGATGAGGCTTTGAATAAAGTCCGTGCCGACGACTGCGTAGAGCCCGCCGAAAATGGTGTAGAGAACACAGACGGTTAGAATGAGGGTCATTCCTTGAGGGTAGGGAATTCCCGCAAGCACATTGAGTAACTCTCCGCCTGCGATCGCCATCGTCACCAACCAGGCGATCGAATAGACGAGCGTGATGATGAAGAAGATGATCCAGCCGGCGAGTCCATATCGCTGGCGGAAGAAGTCGCCGGCGGTTACGCCCTCAGGTAGGAGTCGCCGAATGCGAAGTGCCAAAGGGGCGAAGATCATCAGACCGATGGCGGCGGTCGAATACCCGATCATGCCCCAGATGCCTTGAGTGAAGGCGAGCTTGGGGGCGACCATGACCGTATTCGAAGTCACCCAGGTCGCCATGGCAGTCGCGGATCCGAGGGCAAGCCCGATGTTTCGACCGGCAAGCATGAAGCCTTCGGAGTCTTTGGCCTTGCGGCCCCAGTAAATTCCAAGTGCGACCCACAGGGCGCCCAGTCCGATGACTACGATCCAACCGACTTGGGGTGTAATGGAGAGTGCTAGATTCATGGCCCGTTCTCCTTTCGATGTGTCAGATGGCCGTGAATGATCGCGATCACCGTCGCGAGCACGACGACACCTCCGGTGATGAGGAGAAGTCGGACGCGAGCGGCGTCCATGTAGCGAACTTCAACAGTGAGTGGTTCCGAGTATTGGTTCTGCGAAAGATCAAGGACGCGGAACTGGTGCATGCCTTCCGCGAGTCCCGTTCTGACGCTTGAGCGATCAAGTCCTTCGTAGCGTGATTCCCATTCTTTTTCGGAGACCTTTTCTTCCAAGCGGAAAGCGATTTGAGCCGTGTCCTCTGAATCTTCGCCGGGCTGCCACTTTAGATCGACAACCCCATCGCTGCTGATGTGATTCTGAGCTTCGACGGGAAGCTCAGTTGTTAGATCCGGGTTCCTTGGTATCGCCTTGGCAGAGGAAAGAGAGAGCCAAAAGCAAGTAATGGCGGCAAGATAGGTGCCGACTTGAGATCTGGATAAAGGAAAGCGGATGACGACTCGAATAGGGCTGGGTTTAGGCGGAAGAAATTGGCTTACGCGGAAACGTCCGCACCAAAGGTGACGGTCTCAGAGAGGAATGCAACCTCTTTTGGGATTTGATTGATTGTGATAGGTGGGTTTTGTTGAAGCCGATGCGAATAATGGAACGGGCAGAGATTTCGATCGATCGCCTTCGAGATGACTTGTGGGAGCTTTCAGAAATCGGTCGAGAAGATGATGGCGGGCTTTATCGGATGGCCTTCACCGATGCCGACATGGCGGGTAAGGATTGGCTTGAGAAGCGAATGGCGGCATGTGGCTTGGAGACGTCCAGAGATGGTGCGTGCAATGTGATTGGGAGATACGAAGGCCTCGATCCGGAGGCTCCGGCTCTACTGATCGGATCTCATGTCGATACCGTGCCGTGCGCCGGGGTTCTCGATGGCGCGCTGGGGGTTTTGACTGGGTTGGAATGCTTGCGTGCGCTCAAACAAGCGGGTGTGGTTCCGCAGCGCCCGATCGAGCTTGTCGCCTTTTCAGATGAAGAGGGGCGCTTCGGAGGAATGTTCGGGTCGCAAGCTTTCGCTGGTCAGATTACTCCGGATACGATTCACAATGCGGCGGACCTCGGGGGAGTGAAACTTTCTGAGGCCATGGAGAAGCAGGGCCTGGACCCGTGGCAGGCGCTCGAAGCGCGGCGAGATCCACGGTCGCTCGCTGCCTACCTTGAACTTCATATCGAGCAAGGTCCTGTTCTAACAGAAGAGCAGGTCCAGATCGGTGTGGTGGAGGCGATCACGGGTCTCTTCAAATGGAGTGTGACTTTTTCCGGGGAGCCCAATCATGCAGGAACGACTCCGATGCCGATGAGAAAGGATGCTTTTATGGGAGTCGCGGACTTTGCCCACGAGTTGCCGAGGATTCTTGATGAGAATGGAGCCGGCCAATCGCGAGCGACGATCGGGAGAGTGGAACTGGTTCCGGGTTCGCCCAACACGGTTCCGGGCGAGGCACGATTTTCGATTGATGTGCGGGATACCGATGAGGAGGTGATGAAGGAATTGGCGACCACGATTCCGAAAACACTGCGGGCAATCGCACGGCGGCGAGGACTAAAGGTTTCTTATGAGACGGAGAGTTGGATTCACCCCGTGGATTGCGATGCGAAGTTTGTCGATATGGTCGAAAGCGCGGCCAAGGAATGTGAAGTGAGCTATCGCAGGATGGCATCGGGGGCGGCCCACGATGCTCAGATTATGGCGAGCATTTGTCCCGTCGCGATGATCTTCGTTCCGTCGATCGGCGGGCTTTCGCATTCTCCGCAGGAGTGGACGGACTACCATGATATCGAGGCCGGAGCCGGTGTGATGCTGCGAGCGATCGAGCGATTTGCCTTCACGGAAGAAAGGGAAGTTTCATGATGGAAATTAAAACAACTGATCCACTGCGGGAAAACTACCGCGATGCCTTTGTCACCAACCCACGGCGTGTTGAGCATCTCGCTGATGGTAAAGTCGCTTTGATGTGTATCGACGTGCAGTATCTGGACGCGGTTGAAGGTCATGGTCTTTTTGCAAATCCGGACAGCAGTGGTGTTTCGGAAGAGGGAAGGAGGTATTATTTCGAGAGGCTTAAGTCGACGGTGCTGCCGGGCATGAGGAGCCTTCAGGATCGCTTCCGTGCCTCACGGTTGGAGGTGATCCACTGCCGGATTTGTGCGCTAACGCAGGACGGACGGGATCGCGGTGCCGGGCACCGCCGTTTGAATCTGCTTGCCGCTCCGGGAAGCAAGGAGGCCGAGTTTGTCGAAGAGGTGGCACCGGTGGGCGACGAAATCATCATCAATAAGACGGCAAGCGGTGTGTTTTCATCGACGAATCTGCACTACGTGCTGAGCAATATGGGGATTAAGACTCTCTATCTAACAGGGGTTTATACCAACGAGTGTGTGGAAACGACGGCGCGCGATGCCTGTGATCTGGGCTACTTCGTGACGGTCGTGGATGATGCTTGCGCCACGGTGACTGAGTCGTTGCACGAGGCTTCTTTGACGACTCTCAGGGACCGCTACGCAAGAATCTCCTCGGTTGATGAAGTGCTCACGGAACTTGAGATCTTTGTCCAGCACCCGATTTTCCGTTAGTAGTTCCGATTGCTTGGTTAGGCCTGTTGTGAGCAGTCTCGCGGCCAGATGAGGATTCACCGGATATTGGCTGAGGCGTGCGTGGTTTTGTTGGAGCAGGTTTTCAATGAGGGCCGGGTTTTGGACCGGGTAATGGCGGAGGCATTCAAGGCGAATCCGAAGTGGGGAAAGCGGGATCGAGGGTTTGTGGCGGAAACAGTTTGGGAGGTGGTGCGCTGGCGTCGGGCGCTTGAATTTGTGGCTGGCGCTGACGATGTGAGGAGTCTCTTGGCTGCGGAGTGGCGGCGTCAGGGTTTTGATATTCCGGATTGGTGGGAGTGGGCGGGTGAGGGAGTTGAGGAGATGGAAAAGCGAGAGGGATTATTGGGGTCACAGCCGCGTATGATTCGGGAGTCGATTCCGGACTGGCTTGACCAAGGGGGTAAGTCTGAGCTCGGTGATCGTTGGGATGGGGAGCTTGCGGCGTTGAATCAGCGTGCGCCGGTGTTCTTGAGGGTGAATCGATTGATGGCGAGCAAGGAGGAGGTGATTGTTTGGCTGATTGATGAGGGCGTGGAGGTCGCCGAGCTTGAGGGACACAATGATGCGCTGGTGCTTCCCTTTGGGAAAATCCTGCCGAAGCGTTTGGTGCAGGACGGTCGGGTGGAGATTCAGGATGCCGGATCGCAGGCGATAGCACCCTTGTTAGGCGTCGAGCCCGGGATGAGAGTTGTGGATGCTTGTGCGGGCGCGGGCGGTAAGACGCTGCAGCTTGCGGCCTTGATGCAGGGCTCGGGTGAAATTCTGGCGCTTGATGTTTCGGCGAGGAAGCTGATGGAATTGAAACGTCGTGCGGGCCGGGCAGGTGTTAGGAATGTCAGGCTGGAGGAGTGGGGGAAGCATACGTTGAAGTCACGGATCGGCTGGGCGGATCGGGTTCTAGTTGATGCACCCTGTTCTGGATTGGGAACCTTGCGGCGTCAGCCGGATCTGAAATGGCGATTGAGTGAGAAATCGCTCGAGGAGACCAAGGATCTTCAAGGCCGCATTCTTGAGAATTGTCTCGAGTTTCTCAAGGAGGACGGTCAGTTGGTTTATGCGACCTGCTCGCTTTTGCCATCCGAGAACGAACGGCAGGTGGAAGAGTTGCTCAAGCGCGATGGGCGATGGGCGGTGGATGCGGAGCTAAAGGTTTCGCCTGCTGAGACGGGATGGGATGGCTTCTACGCCTGCAGGATTGTCCGGTCATGAGGGGGGTGGGGGAAACCGGCAACCCACCCTAACTTTCACCTCGGAAACTGGATCTGCCCCTCGCGTGAGTTCAGGGCAGGTAGACGGCCTCGAAGCGGTAAAATGCCTTTGGGGAGGGCGGATTTTGGTCGAAAATGGTGAACTGGTCGGGCCCCGCCACCGAGAGGATGTTCTGAGCCTTGGTGTCGTTGGTACCATCGAAGCGATAGATCTCGACGAAGCTGCCTTCTTCGAGCGATGTGGAGCGCATCAGTTTCCAGAGGACTCCTGACGGAACGCCACCATTGCGCCCGAAGGTGAGCTTTGCGATGCCTCCGCTTTCGAAAATCGGCGAAGCGAGGTTGGCCGGGTGGCCGGGATCCGAGACGAAAGGATCCGTGCCGAGCGCGAATTCGACTCCATAGGGAGAGCCGTCGCCATCGAAGTCGAGGGGCCAAATGATATTGATATCGGAGGTGGGCTGAAATTCGGTCGCACCGATGTCGGGCGTGCCGACGATGGGAAAACCGCGCTGGTCGGCGGTCGCGGCGGTAATCGCGCCGGCATCGATGGCCGGAGAACCCGGGAGAAGGAGCATCGTCGGGGTCGGACCGCCATAGTCGCCGAGGGGAGCGAGCAGGGGATGGGTGTTGCCCGTGATGTCGCCGTGGGCCGTGAACGCGCCGGTGGCGTTGCCGCTGCCGATCAGGTTGCGGTCGAGGCTGGTGAAGGTGTTCGTCGGGCCGGTATAATCGACATCACTGCTGCTGTTTCCGGCGATGATGGAGTTTTCCACGATGGTTTCGGTTGTGTCATTATCGTAACTATTGATGCCCCCACCAAGGCCAGAGGTGGAGCTGTTGCCGGAGAGGGTGCAGCGGGAGAGGGTCATAAGGCCGCGCTGGTTATAAATGGCTCCTCCGTCACCCCCTGATGAATTTTCCGTAAACGTGCAGTTTGAGAGGGTGGCGCTGCCGGTTAAGGGCGGCACTGTGCCTATGGTGAACGTCCATATTGCTCCGCCCTGCCCTCCTGCCGAATTTCCGCCAAAAGTGCTGCCTGAAACCGCCAATGTGGATAGGAAATTCGAAATTCCTCCACTCCTGCCGGTTGCTATATTTCCTAAAACGAGGGAATTTTCCAGAGTGAGGGTGGCATTCTCGCATGAGATTCCTCCGCCACCTCGGGCTTGGTTGTTTTCGATGATGCAGGACGCAAGGAAGGCATTGCCGCCAACGAGGAATGCACCGCCACCGTTGGTGGCTTGATTGTTCAAGAGAAGGCAAGCATTGGCGATCAGTGAGCCGGAGCTGTAGATCGCGCCGCCTTCAGCCTCAGGAAGGGCAAAAATTCCATCCTGCCCGGTTTGATTGGCGGAGAGGGTGGAGGCAATCAGGGTGAGGCTGCCGGAACTGTAAATCCCGCCGCCCTTGCCGCCG
>Ga0100401_1000908_pt1 | contig 24341 bp, 25 predicted proteins | sample CryGeymeta201525_FD_80421 | JGI IMG/M metagenome (GOLD analysis project Ga0100401, IMG submission 80421) | Groundwater microbial communities from Crystal Geyser aquifers in Utah, USA - Crystal Geyser metaG 2015-25 | ecosystem: Environmental > Aquatic > Deep subsurface > Groundwater | place: USA... | reverse complement strand
TTGATGGACGTTTGAATGAGGCCGCGCACGAAGCTGCGGGCGTCGTCAAGACGGCGCAGGGATTCGCGGGCGAGATGCACGAGGGCGGTCTCGCTGCGGTAGGCGATGAGTTTGCTGGTGTCGATGAAGTGTTTGCGTCCGGCTCGCAGTTGGTGGATGCGTTGGTTGGGCGGGAGGTCTTGGAGTTGGATGTGATGGGGGATGGCTTTGCGCTGGATTTTGAGGGCGTCGAGGGCGCCTTGTTGTTGCTGATGTTGGGCGAGGGCTTGGCCTTTGCTGGCTTCGTGGCGGGCGGCGGCGGACGGGGTGGTTGCGATGGGTTGGAGGATGTATTTGAAGAAGTTTTCCTGATGCCATCTGGCGAACATGGCGGCGGCGGTGATGGCGGTGATGCTGGCCGGAAAGATCGGGAGTTAGATCTGCGGCAAGCCGTCAGTGTGAGCATGTTTGGCGAAAGTGCCAGCACTGGATCATTCCATTTCCTCGCTTTTGCACGGAACTGCGCATGACCGGGGGGGAGGTCAGGATGTCTGAGGCTCGGCGACTCGTCTCGAAGTCGGCGAATACCTGAGGATCCATGAGATGGTGATGGAGATCATCCTCAGTGGCCGCTCGCTTGAGCGTTTGGCTGAGGGGTTCTGAGCCTGTCAGCAGGGAGCATGCCGAACAGTTCTGGGGGAAGCCGATTTCTTTGGCGACTTTCAGCACGACGGTGTAAACCTCAGCGTGACCGATCCGGAAGGCCCCGAGTTAACTCATTGAGGCCTCCTTGAGAACGAGTCGATTTGGTTTTCAGGGCTCCAGCTCCGTCTCTAATGCTGGGCGGGGAAACGCCTCAATCTTCTTCGAACTTCCGCTCGATGAGATCGGTCAGCGCTTCGAGGGCGGCATCTTCGTCTTCGCCTTCGGCGGCGACGATGATGACGGATCCGTTTCCCGCTGCGAGCATCATCAAGCCCATGATGCTCTTGCCGTCCACTTCCTCTCCGTCCTTTTCGACACGGATTTCAGAACTGAATTTGCTCGCCGTTTTGACGAACTGCGCGGCGGGCCGGGCATGGATGCCGAGCTTGTTTAGAATGGTGAGTTCACGTTGAGCCATCGTTTGAGTGGCCCTCAGGCCGGGCGGACTCTAGGAAGCAGGCGCTCTGACGTCCATGGGTTTTTTTGCTCTATCCTTGAGTGATTGATAATCAGCCATTTCCCATGTGTCGCATGAGGCGGTCGTTGAACTCGTCGGCCATATTGTAGCCGAGTCGACGGAGTTGCTGGTCGAGTGCGGCAATGGCGACCATGCGGGCGGTATCGCGTCCTGGGGCGACGGGGATTTCGACAAGTGGGACGCTTTGGCCGTGGATTTCGTAGGATTTCGGCTGGAGGCCGAGGCGGTCAACATCGTTCTGGTCGGTGTGTGGGGTGAGATTGACGACGAGATCGAGGCGTTTTTCCGGTCGAATGGAGGCGAGGCCGAAGAGGTTGGCGACGTTGACGATGCCGATGCCGCGGATTTCGATGTAGCCACGGGAAAGGGCGGGGGCGCTGGCGGTGAGTTCGCCGTTTGCCCAGCGGACGCGCACCATATCGTCGGCGACGAGTGCGGCGCCGCGTTCGAGCATGCCGATGGCGGTTTCACTCTTACCAGTACCGCTTTTTCCCATGATCAGGACGCCGATGCCGCGCATGTCGATCATGCAGCCGTGAAGGGTGGTGGTTGGGGCAAACTCGCTTTCCAGCTTGAGGGTGGCGAGGTTGAGGAACTTCATCGTCACCAACTTGGTGGTAAAGACGGGGATGGCGTATTTAGCGGCGATCGGGAGCATGTGTTGGGGAAACTCGATACCTCGGGCCACGACGATGGCAGGAATGTCGCGCTCGCACATGCGGAGGAAGCGTTCCTCGCGCATCGCTGGTGTGAGCTTCTTCAGGTAGGACATCTCGGAGTTTCCGAGGACTTGGATGCGTTTTTTCGCGAAGTAGGAGAAGAAGCCTGCGAGGGCGAGGCCGGGTCGGTTCGGGGCGGGTTCGCTGATCAGGTGGTCGAAGCCCTGTTTTTCGCTGATGAGTTTCATCGAGAGCGCTTCGCCGTGCCTTTCGAAGAACTCGCCGATGGGGACGGAGGTGGTTTGCTTGACCCGTGGTGGCATGGAGGAGAATGAACCACGATGGGCGCGGGATTTACGAATCTTTTCGTTGGGGCGAGAGTTGGCCATCCGGGGCTGGTGGTCGAGCCAGTAAGCCATGGGAGCAAGCCCTTATAAGAAGATCTGATCAGGCTGGCAGTTGACACGGAGCGGTTTTGAGTAGATGGCTCCCGCGTCCATGAAACTCCGGACCCTTACCAAACTAGCCGCCGCCTCGCTTGTCCTGGCCGCGTCCGCCTCCCTGTATGCCGCTGATGCGGAAGAAGGGAAACCTGCCAAAACCATGCCAGAAACACCACCTGATGTAGCCGCCGCACCTGCAGACGCCCTAAAGACTGAGAGCGGTCTCCAACACAAACTATTGACCGAAGGAACGGGGAAGACCAAGCCGACGGCCACCGATACGGTGACGGTTCACTACTCAGGCTGGACGACGGATGGGAAACTTTTCGACTCCTCCGTGGAGCGTGGTGAGCCGACGAGCTTTCCACTGAATGGAGTGATCAAGGGCTGGACCGAAGGTCTTCAGCTGATGGTCGAGGGAGAGAAGCGCCGTTTCTGGATCCCTGCGGATCTTGCCTACGGTGAGAATCCCGGTGGTGGTCGTCCCGGTGGACTCCTCGTTTTCGACGTGGAGCTTCTTGCCATCAAGCAAGCACCGAAGCCACCCGAGGGGACCGAGAAGAGCAAGCTGGGTGTGGCTTACAAGGTCACCAAGAAGGGTGAAGGCAGCGACAAGCCCGGTGCGGATGATGTGGTGACTTTCCACATGACGGCCAAGAGCATGGAAGGTCAGCCGCTGCAGGATACCCGCAGTGGTCCGACTCCTCCGAGTGTGCCTCTGAGTGGTCCGGGTCTTCCTCCGGAACTTGCGGAAGCATTGGGCGACATGGTTGCGGGTGAGCAGCGGACCTGTTGGTTGCCTGAGTCCCGCATCCCTGGTGGATTTGTAGTCGCGGATCTTGAGCTGATTTCCTTCAAGAAGGCTCCGCCAGCTCCGGCGGTGCCTGAAGATGTGGGCGCGGTGCCAGCTGATGCGGTGAAGACCGAAAGTGGTCTTGCTTCGAAAGTCATCAAGGCTGCCGAAGGCGAAAAGCCGAAGGCGACTGACACCGTGAGTGTTCACTACACGGGGTGGACGACCGATGGTAAGATGTTTGACAGCTCCGTGACTCGTGGGGAACCCACTCAGTTCCCGCTCAATCAGGTGATCAAGGGCTGGACCGAAGGAGTCCAGCTGATGAGTGTCGGAGAAAAGCGTCGCTTCTGGATTCCTGCAGACCTCGCTTACGGTGAGACCCCCCAGGGCGGTGCTCCGGGCGGCATGCTCGTCTTCGATATCGAGTTGCTTGAGATCGTCCGCTAAGCGGGGGGATCCAAGTCGTTTGTTCATCGTCATGAAGTCAGGAATCTTTCGGCTCTTGTTGCTGGCATTCCCGGCTTTCATGGCGTCTTGTGGGCTCCATTTTCCAAAAGTGGAGTCGCAGCGGGTTGAAATGGCGGCCCGTGCGGAATCGCCAACGCTGGCAGATGAGCCTAGCGCGCCGGATGTGCCGGTGGTGATGTTTGCCGACAAGCTGCACACCGGCCTGATTTTAAAACTCGCTTGGCTTAAAAGGAATGGCTTCGTGCCGCCGCCGGAAATTGGCGATCACGAGCATGTGGTGTTCAGCTGGGGGGATGAAACGGCCTATGTTCAGGAACGCTGGCTGACGCCGTATCAGGTCTTCGAGGCGCTCTTTCTTCCGTCTGATTCAGTGATGGAGATCATTCCGCTGGATTGGAATATCCCGGAAGTGATGCCGACCCAGAGGCTCTATCAGGGTTTTGTGTCTGAGGCTTCGGGAGCTGAAATGGCAGCATTCCTGAATCATTGTTGCGTCCGGGGCGACGACGGCATGCCGAAAACGGTCTCGAATTCGAGTTGGGGGGAGGGGCGCTTGATCCGGTCGCCGCATCCCTACTATTTTCCACGGATTTGCAATATCTGGACCGTCGACGCCCTGCGGGCATCTGGATTCAAGATCGGCGGTCTGCGAGGTCTGACGGCCGACGGCATTGTCAGGCAGCTAACCAGTCCGGAGAATGGCTTTCAGCAGATCTGGGCGCCAGAGTGGCAGATGGGGGATTGATTGAGCTAAACAAAGATGCGGCGAGTCTCACCGACTTCGCGCTCTTCGATGGCAACGGATCCGTGGATGAGTTTGTGGACCACAATCCCACGCATTTCTAGCAGGAGGCGTTTGCCGTTTGATCGGTAGATCTTCCCAGCAGTTTGATTATTGTGGGAGGAGGCATTCTGCTCCAGTGCGGTGAGGACTTGCGTCTTCTCGTCCTTGTTGGAGGTCGTTGGGGCGGTTTGGCTTGTGCTTCTGGCGTCTGCGTTGGCCGCGTTGGCCGCAGCAGGCAAAGCGATGAGTAGAGCAATGAACGGGGGGAGGAGTTTCATCAAGGACATTGTAGCGGGACTTCGCATCTTTTGATATGACGGGATCGCGTTAGGAGCGGGTGGGCGTTCCGACCATCTGAGGGAACTTCGAAAATTCGGTGGGATCCCCGTGCTGCGTTGTCATGAGCAACAAGCATCCATTTCGATGTCTCGGCTTCCGCAGCACGGGGAAATTTCACACACGCAATCATGCGAGGCTCGGGAAAGAGCGATTCAGATCAATCCGAATCATGGATGCGGGGGTGGGACAAAATTAGGGGGAGTCGCTGCAAAATCGCATGAACTTTTCGCCCGAAGAAGCGAAGGACCTGGCCATCCGTGCGTGCAGGGTCCAAAAAAGAGCGTGGAAGGTTGCCGTCCGTGGTCGCTCAGGATGCTTGGGAAAAGCGCATGCCGGAGCGGGCGGCGGCATTTGTCCGTTTCAAGGGTGAAGGGCGCTATGAGTGAAATGGATCTCGATGAACTCCGTTCGGAGCGAAGTGCTGCTGCGCCAAACCGGGGAGTTCTTCCCGATTCATCTCAAGGCAGACTTTGTGTTTCTACCCATCAATGCCCGGTCCATTTACCATCGGACTCAAGAAAGTGGAGGGCCTTGTCGTAGGAGCAGCCGGTGAGGAAGTGTTCGAGCCGGCTGGGGAGGGTGCCTCGGCGTTGTTGATGCCACGCGGTGATCTGCTCGGAGACTTCTTTGAGGGCATTGAGATGGGCGTCGGGGTCGCGATCGCGGAACTCGTGGTCGGCGATGATGACGATTCGGCGGTCGAGGAGGGCGGCGAGGTCGGGGTGGAGCATGGAGGAAGTTTGAGTGGTGCTCTTTTGGCGGCAATGAAATTAGGGGGATGGAAGCCCCTTAGTTTTCCGGAAATTCGGGCGTGGACGAGCGGGGGCGGGGCTCGCTAGTTTGCGCCATGTTCCTTGGGGCGATTAACGTGCATTTCACATGGATTGATTGGTTGGTGGTGGCGCTCTACATGGGGCTGACGACTTGGATCGGCCACCTGATGAGTGGCAAGGCGGCGACGGTGAAGGACTTTTTCCTCGGGGGGCGCTCGATGCCGTGGTGGGCGGTTTCGGGGTCGATGATTGCGACGGAGATCAGCGCGCTGACTTTCATCGGTGTGCCGGGGGCGGTGTTTGCGTTGAAGGGAGACTGGACTTACCTGCAGTGGGGGATTGGGTCGATCATCGCGCGGGGGATCGTGGCCTACTGGCTGGTGCCTCTTTATTACCGGAAGGAGATTTACAGCCCGTATGACTTCATGGGGAATCGGCTGGGTGAAGGCGTCAGGCGGCTGGTGACCGTGCTGTTCTCGATGGGGGCGATTCTCGGTCAGAGTGTGCGGGTGCTGGTGACGGCGCTGATTTTGCAAACGGTGACACCGCTGAACATGAGCACATGCATCTGGGCGATTGGAGCCTTTGCGGTGGTCTGGACCTTGATGGGGGGGATGCGGACGGTGATTTGGACGGACGTCATCCAATTTTGCGTATTTCTGCTTGGTGGGCTGCTGGCGCTGGGCTGGTTAGTTGGTCATCTCGGGTGGAATGAAATCATGGCGATCAATCACGCGGTGCCGCTGCCGGATGGCGGGACGGTGGACAAGATGCGGATCTTTGATTTCACGGCACCGTGGACTGACAAGATGCTGAACTACACCTTCTGGGTGGGAGTGGTTGCGATGCCGTTTCAGAACCTTGCGGCGTTCGGGACGGATCAGCTCAATGCGCAGCGGATGTTCTGCTGTGAGAGCGAGAAAGATGCGCAGAAGGCGATGCTTTGGAGTAGTGTGTCGATGGTGACCACGCTGCTGATGCTGGCGGTGGGCTCGGGGCTTTTTGCCTGGTATCAGGTGAAAGGGATGACGCCGGATGAGGCGGCGGCTTTTGCGCAGGATGAGAACAATGTGTTCCCGGTGTGGATCACGACGGTGCTGCCGGTGGGGCTGACGGGGCTGATTTTGGCGGGGGCATTTGCGGCGGCGATTTCGAGTTTGGACTCGGTGCTGGCGGCGCTTTCGCAGACGACTCTATCCGCCGTGCTCGGACGGAAGCGGATGGAGTGCGAGGAAGGGAGTGCGAGGATGGTGAAACTATCGCGGATGATGGTGGTGATGTGGGCGGTTTTGCTTTCATTGTTTGCGATTTGGCTGGAAGGTCAGCGGGCTGCATCCGGGAGTAAGAACCTGATCGATCTGGCGTTCGGGATGGTCTCCTACACCTATGGCCCGCTGCTGGGGATTTTGTTGGCAGCGATCTTCCCTGGGAGGAAAACCTTTGCGGGGATCTTGCTGGGAGTTTTGATCTCGGTGGGCCTCGTGGCGTGGATGCGACCGGAGCTACCGAGCCTTCTTGCGAGCATCGGACTTCCGGTGGAATGGCTGACAAGTTCGCGTCCCCTGATTGCGTTCCCGTGGATGTTTCCCGTTAACGCATTGATAACCTTGGGGTGCGCGATGCTTCCCCTTGGGAGTTCGATCCGCGTCGCTCGGGAACACGACTGATGTTTTAAACGAGACTCTCAGAAGTGACGAAAGCGACACGTATGCTCGGCTTTGCTGAGATTGCAGAAGCTCCTGATTTTTAGTGAGAAATGCTTCAGGAGGCGTTGGGCGACTTCGATTTAGTTCAGCAAGTCTAAGTAATTTTGAGGTCAAGTTTTTAAAAAAGAAAGCCGTGGAACGCTTGTGGAATCGGGCGGGAGCGCCGTCTCTGTTAGGCCGCGCTGAAAAGCGTTCCCACGACGCGGGTTCGTCTTCTAAACCTTTCCCTGTCGACGGTTTCAGTGTGGTTGATCTGAAGCGCGGCTCGGCGGAAAAACTCTATTATTTTAGCGAGCATAAGATGGAAAAGGTGGCTGGATGTGCGGAGTCAGAGAGGAATGGCGAAAGCTGTGGCGGTGCGCTTGAAAGCATTGGTGAGCATTGGCAGCGGGCATGTGATGAGCTTAGTGGATTGGTGAGCAAGGACGCCTTCGAGCGTTGGTTCAGCGCGGCGAGCTTGCACTCGGTTGAGGATCGTGTCGCGGCTGTAGCGGTGCCGAACGAGATTCACCAAGTGTGGATTGAGACCAACTACCTGAGTGAACTGAAGGTGGCCGTGAATCAGGCGCTTCCCGAAGTGAACGAAGTGAAGCTAGTGGTTTGCGAGGTGGTGAAAGAGGTGGCTCCGGCGGTTGAAAAAAATGGCGAGTCGGCCGATGATTTATTTCCTGAGGCTAGGGCAGAAGAGGAGTCGCAGGATGAGCTTAGTTTCGGGAAACGGCTCAAGTTTGCAGGCCTCAATCCTCAGCACACCTTCGGATCATTCGTCGTCGGGGCGAACAGCCAGTTCGCCCATGCCGCATGTGAGGCGGTGGCGAAGGGCAAGGGGCAGGGTTATAATCCGCTCTTCATTCATGGCGGACCGGGACTTGGGAAGACCCACTTGATGCATGCGATCGGGCAAGAGTGGCTGCGCCGCACCGGGAGCTCGAAGGTCGTCTATTTGACCTGCGAAAAGTTCACCAACGAGTTCATCGATGCCGTTCGCAAAGGCGATTTAGAGCGCTTCCGTCGGCGCTATCGTTCGGCCGAGGTGATGCTGATCGATGACATTCAGTTTCTAGGAAACAAGGACCGGACTCAGGAGGAGTTCTTCCACACTTTCAACACCCTGCTTGATGGTCGTTGCCAGGTTGTTTTGACGAGTGATCGTCCGGCGAGCGAAATCAAGAACCTTGAACCGCGGCTGGTTTCACGCTTCGAGTGCGGTCTTACCGTCGAGCTTCAGGTTCCCGCTTTCGAGACCCGTTTGGCCATTCTTCGACGGAAGGTCGAGGAGTGGAAGATTCAGGTGGATGAGCAAATCATCCGGATGCTTGCCGACCGGATCCGCAGCAATGTGCGTCGTCTCGAAGGTGGGCTGATGCGGGTCGGGACTTTCGCCTCGCTTGCCGGTGAGTGTGTGACCTTGGAGAAGGTGGAGCACCTTTTGCGCGATCTGCTGCGCGAGGAGAATGGCAAGCAGGTGACGGTGGATACGATCCAGCGGGTCGTTGCAGAGCACTACGACATTCGTTTGGCAGACATGACCAGCCGTCGTCGGCCTGCGAGCATTGCGGGACCACGTCAGGTGGCGATGTATCTCAGCCGGACGATGACCAAGTCGTCGCTGGTGGAGATCGGAGAAGCCTTTGGAGGGCGGGATCATGGGACCGTGATTCACGCCGTGAAGAAGGTGAAGGAGCGGATTGAGCTCGATGCGGAGACGAACGATCAGATCCAGCGGATCGTGGGCGACCTTAGACGCTAAGCGGCTTGCAAAAGTTTTTAAAATTCAGTGAGTGCTGCTGCAAGCGGGATATCCGCGTTCTTGGACAAACGGGGCTTGCAAAGGCCTCGCAAAACCAGTGAGCATCCCGCCAGCAACTCCGCCAAATGAAGTTTAGTATTTCCAAAGAGGCACTTTTAGACGGCCTGCAAAAGGTCCAGCACGTCGTCAGCACTCGTACCACGCTGCCGATTCTCTCGAACGTCCTGCTTGTCGCCGAGGATGGCAAACTGAGGATGACGACGACGGATCTCGATGTCGGGATCACCGGATCGGTTGAGGCTAAGGTCGATAGGCCCGGCGCTACGACGCTTCCGGCGAAGAAGCTGGTAAACATCATTCGTGAGCTTCCAGCCAGCGAGGTGGAGATTTCGGTTGATGCGAAAAATGTCGCTTCGATCCAATGCGGACCTTCTTTCTTCAAGATTATCGGTCTCGGCAAGGATGACTTCCCGCCGCTTCCTGACTTTGCCGACGCTAAGGAGTATCGAATTCCACAGGAGCTTCTCCGCAATGGTCTAAAGAAGACGGTTTACGCGATTTCGACCGATGAGACCCGTTATGTGCTTAACGGCATCTACACTTCGTTCCGTGAGGGCAAGCTGACTCTGGTGGCGACGGATGGTCGTCGTTTGGCGATGATCGAGAACGATCTGGAGTTCCCTGCGAGCCAAGAGATCGACGTGATCGTTCCGACCAAGGCGGTTCAAGAGCTTCTGCGTCTGCTGAGTGACAGTGGTGAGGTGCTGGTCAAGCTCAGTGGTAGCCAGATCTCATTCTCGATCGGTGACAGTTTCCTCGTCAGCAAGCTGATCGAGGGGAACTACCCGAACTACCGTCAGGTGATTCCGGGTGATTCGGCCGAGCGCGTGGAGCTGCCGCGTGAGGCGATGCTTGAAACGGTGCGTCGTGTTTCGCTGCTCTCTTCCGATAAGTCGAACTCAGTGAAGCTGGTCTTCAGTGACAATAAAGTCGAAGTGACGGCCAACTCTCCGGATGTGGGTGAAGCGCGTGAGACGCTTGAAGTTCCTTACGATGGCAAGCCCTTGCAAATCGCTTTCAATCCCGAGTTCCTCAAGGCTCCCTTGCAGAACCTCGATGAGGAGATGGTTTACCTCGACCTGATCGATGAAATGAGCCCCGGTGTGGTGCGGATAGAGGGAACTTTCCTCTACGTGATCATGCCAATGCGCGTGACGAACTGATCGCGTCGTTCTGGGAGCGGGGCTTTGCAATGCCCGAGGATTTGGTGGCTTGCGCTGGTAGGTCTGATTTTGCTCGATCGGCTGGGCTCTGGGGTTGCCCGTTGGCTGCAAGCCGACCGCTTCTTGGCTACCCCAGACACCCTGGGCAATTCTGGACGATGTGCCCGGGCTCGATCTCGCAGAGTTCGGGCTGGCGATCGGTGAGGCAAGCGCTGGCATCGCCCATGGTGTTCCTGGGGCGGAATGCACAACCGACCGGAGGGTCGGTCATGTCCGGTGGCAAGCCCGGGATCGTGTAGAGTTCCTCGCCTTTGGCGTGCCTCGCCGGAATACTCTGCAGGAGTGATCGGGTGTAGGCGTGGAGGGGTTTGCGGAGGAGTTCCGTCTTGGTGGATTTTTCGACGATCCGCCCGGCATACATGACACTGACGTGGTCGCAGACCTGCGAGACGACTTCGAGGTCGTGAGTGATGAAGACGACGGCGGTGCCGAGCTTTTGCTGTCGGTCGCGGATCAGGTCGAGGACCTGCTTTTGGACGGTAACGTCCAGCGCGGTGGTCGGTTCGTCGCAGATGAGAAGCTCGGGCCGGGTGATGAGCGCCATGGCGATCATGACCCGCTGACGCATCCCGCCGGAAAATTCGTGAGGGAAGGAGTTGATCCGAGTTTCAGGCTTGGGAATGCCGACCTCGGCGAGCGCTTCGATGGCGCGGCTGACGGCTTCTTTGCCACGGATGCCTTCGTGAATTTCCAAGGGCTCGGTGAGTTGATCGCGAATCCGCATGTAAGGATTGAGCGAGGTCATCGGGTCTTGGAAGATCATCGAGATGCGCTTTCCACGGATCTTTTGAAGTTCGCGTTCGGAGGATTTGAGAAGGTCGATGCCGTCAAAGACTGCGGTCCCCGAATGGATGCGACCGGGTGGCTTGGGGATCAAGCCGAGGAGCGAGTAGCAGGTGACCGACTTTCCTGAGCCGGACTCGCCGACGATGCCGTGCGTTTGACCGGCTTCGACAGCAAAGGAAACATCCTCAACGGCGTGCACGATACCGTTGCGGGTGTGGAAGCGGGTGGTGAGATTTCGAACGTCGAGAAGAGGCATGACTGAAAACTTTAAACTTTAAACCTTAATACTTGGGTTTGAATTCCAGATCGCGGCGGCGGCGAGAGCGGATGGAGAAAATGACGGGGATGGCGGGGGCTGGGTGGGCTTCGCGGAGCTGGTTGCTGAGATACTGTTGGTAGCTGGGGGTAATCAACTGCTTGTCGTTGACGAAGAGCACGAAGGTCGGCACGGGGATGATCGGGTAACGCTCGTTGACCGCGGTGGTGGCGTAGTAGAGCTTCAGGCGCTTGATCGTGCGGCCGATGGTTGGCGGCGGGTTTTTTTCAAAGGCTTCTTTGAGCATGCGGTTGAGGACGCCGGTGCTCGGGACATTTTGAGCCAGCTTGCGGATCTTAAGGGCTTCTTTGAGCACCTGGTGCACGGCTTTGCCTTCCTTGGCGGAAACGCAAACGAAAGGCGCGTAGTGAAGGAAGAAGAGTTCGCGACGGACCTGCTCTTCGGCTTCTTTCTGGCGCTCTCTCATGGCGGCACCGGGGTGGAAGAGGTCGAATTTGTTGAGGACGATCAGGCAGGGTTTTTGCTCGTTGACGATCAACTGCGCGATCTTCCGGTCCTGGGCGCTGACTCCGGCTGCGAGGTCGATGACGAGCAGGCAAAGGTCGGCGCGGCGGATGGCCTTTTCGGAGCGCATCGCGGAGAAGACCTCCACCGAGCTGTCGCGTTTCGCGCGCGGGCGGAGGCCGGCGGTATCGACGAGGGTGAAGCGCTCGCCTTCGAAATCGTAAGGAACATCGAGGGCATCACGAGTGGTGCCGGCGATGGCGGACACGATGGTTCGTTCATCTTCGAGGATGGCGTTGATGAGGGAAGACTTTCCAGCGTTCGGCTTGCCGACGATGGCGAGCTGGATGCCGCGGACTTCCGCTTCTTCGATTGCCTCGACGATTTCGCCAGCGAGAGGGGCAATGTGGTCGTCGATGGCACCGACGAGCCGGTCGAAGCCGCGTCCATGCTCAGCGGAAATCGCGATTCCTTCTCCGAGGCCGAGGCGGCTCATGTCGGCGAAGGCGTTTTCGTGTTTTTCGTGGTCGACCTTGTTGATGACGAGCAGGACGGTGGACTTGGCTTTGCGAAGCTTCGCGGAAAGGGCGGAGTCGATGGTGGTGAGGCCTTCCTGAGCATCGACGACAAAGAGGATCAGGTCGGCGGTGTCGAGGGCGATGTCGGCCTCCAGGGTGACCTGCTCGGCGAAGCCGTCGTCGAGGGTTGAGCCGATGCCGCCGGTATCGATGAGGGTGCAGGGGTGCTCGGTCGCCTTGCAGGGCGCGGAGATGCGGTCACGGGTCACGCCGGGCTGGTCGTGAACGATGGCAATCTTGCGCTGGGCGAGCCGATTGAAAATGGCGGACTTCCCGACGTTGGGGCGTCCGACGATGGCGACGGTGGGCATGGCGGGAGACTCGTTAAAGCGACCGGAATAGGCGAGTGGAATCCGAGCAGAAAACGCCTCGATGGAGGGATTGCTCTAGTTTAGCGAACCCGGCTGGGCATCCGGCGAGTCTTTCAGGCGGCGCATGCCGCGGCGGAGGTAGACGTAGCCGGACCAGAGGGTGAAGATGGCGGCGAGGATGCAGGGGTAGATCGGGTCGAAGGGGACGACGCGGAGCATGACCCAGCCGAGGGCGAACATTTGGGTGACGGTGCAGACTTTGCCAGACCAGTGTGGTTTGATTTTCAGGGAATGATTCGTGTAGTGGAGGATCGCGCAGCCGCCGAGGATGATGAAGTCGCGGACGATGACGAGGGCGCAGAACCACAGCGGGATGCGCCAGCCGTCTTCGCCCCAGTCGACGAGGCTGAGGGTGATGATTCCTGTTAGAAGAAGGAGTTTGTCGGCGATGGGATCGATGGTGGCACCGAATTTCGAGCGTTGGTTGAAGCGGCGGGCGATCCAGCCGTCGAGGCCGTCGCTGGCGGAGGCGGTGATGAAGACGCCGAGCGCCCACCAGCGGAGCCACTCCTCGGTGTGGCCTTCTTCAATGCTCTTGCCGTAGTAAATCGCTAGCACCGCGAAGACCGGGACCATGAGGATCCGGATCACGGTGATTTTGCTGGCAAGGGTCATTGCTGAGATGGGAACAGATTCCTTGTTGAATTGCGAGAACGGCGTGCCAGCGACGTATCAGCGAGATGGGGATCGTGCGCATGATTTTTCTGCTGGGGCTCTGTCTGAATCTCGAAGCGGAGCCTTTGAAGCTTGTTTGCTGGAACATCCATCACGGGGTGGGCGAGGATGGGCGTTTGGATTTGAAGCGAATCGCGGAGGTGATCCGGGCCGAGAAGCCTGATCTGGTGGCGCTTCAGGAGGTTGATCAAGGATGCGGCCGGAGTGGGAAGGTGAAACAGGCCGAAGAGCTTGGCCGACTTCTTGGCATGAAGGCTGTGTTTGGGAAGGCGATGGACTTTGGTGGTGGAGAATATGGGTTGGCGGTGCTGAGTGCGTTGCCTGTGTGGTCTCATCAGGTGCATCGCCTGCCGGGCGATGGAGAGCCGCGGATCGCACTCGAAGTCCGCGTGAAGCAATCATCCCGGGAATTCTCCTTCGTCAGTGTTCACTTGGATCACCAAGACGAGAAGCGGCGGCAGTCCCAAGCAAAGCATCTCCATGCTGAGTTGGCGGATCGTCCGGCTGTCATCCTCTGCGGTGACTTCAATGATGTACCAAGGTCGGAAACGATGAAAGTATTTGGAAATTGGCAGACGATGCCAAAGCGCGAGCCCGCGCTGACGGCGCCCGCCGGAGATCCTCGGTTCGAGATCGATCATGTCCTCCTTCGAGGATTTCAGTCCCGAGGACAACTCCTTGTGCTGGAGGAGAAGATTGCTTCCGATCATCGCCCCTTGGCGGGGAGTGTGGAGTAGTCCCGCTTACGGTTTGCCTGGGATCGAGTGGTAGATTTGCTCGAGGGCCATGACGGTGTAGGCGGTGACGAGGACGGGGTTGGATTCCATCCAGCGACCGTTGTCGTTAACCCAGCGTCCGTCTTCGCGCTGGCTGGCGAGGAGCTTGCTGGCAAGGTCCTTGCGCCAGTCGGCGATGCCGCCACCTTCGAGTGGGAGCTTGTCAATGCCGGCGGCTGACAGGGCTTTCGACATGGCCTGATAGTAGTAGTAGAGGCCTTCCTGGCCCATTCCGGGGTTCTCATCGAGGGTGTAGTTCTTGCCGAGCCATTCCTTGACGGCAACGACGCGTGGGTCGCTGGGTTCAAGTTTGGCATAGATGAGCGAAAGAAGGCCTGCGTAGGAGATGGAGCCATAGGAACGGAGAGCAGTACGGCCGTTGGGCAGCTGGTCCTCGCCGGCTTTGGTTTCATTGGGTCCGTAAACAAAGCCACCTTTGTTTTTGGGATCGTTGGAGGCCCACTCGGCGTCGTTGGTTCCCTCCAAGTTCTGGCAGCGGCTGATGAAGGTGAGGGCGGCATCCCAATCGAGCTTCGGCTGGTCGCCGAACTTGCCGTCTTCAATCACCTGATCGGAAAGCCGGATCGCCTCCAGGGCGAGGTAGGTGTTCGACATGTCGGAGCGGTCGTTCTTCGAGCCGTAGCCGATGCCTCCGTCGTTCCGATTGTCGGCTTCCTTCGGTTTGTCGATGTCCCACTGCTGGTCGATGAGGTGCTTGCGCCCACGGACGATCGCGGGCTCATAGATATCGCGTGCAGCGGAACTCAGAGCGGTCACGGCGGTGGCGGTGTTGTAAACGCTAAGGCCGCGATTGTAGATGCCGCCGTCTTCTTTCTGCTGATCGAGGAGCCACTTGAAGCCTTTGTCGATATGAGCGGGAAAGGGCTTCTTGAGATCGAGAGAGGGGTCGCGCACGGCGGCTGTCAGCGCGAGCGCGGTGAAGGCGGGGAGTTCGGCATCGTCCCAGTATCCTTCTTCCTTCTGCTGACCGGCTAGCCATGCGTTCCCGCGGGCAATGGCCTGCTTCATTTCGAACTGCAGGGAGAGGTAGGGGTTATCCGGCGCATCCTGCGCGACGGAGGTGGCAATGCTGGCAGCGAGTGCGATGAGTGTGATCGACTTCATAACTATTTCTGGGGTTCGAATGGTGAGATAACAACGGTGACGGGGGTGCCCTCTGCCGGGACACGGGTGGCGTGAGGCAACCAGACTTCATCGTCTTGATTGTCCTTTCCTGCAAAATTAATCATCGCGGCATTGCTTAGGAAGATGGCGATGATGTCGCCCGAGCTTTCGGCGACGAAGGTGCCGTCGACGACGAACGAGCCGCCGTAGATCCATGGATCATTTGGCATCGGCTTTTCGGTGGCGGCGTGGGAAATCCAGTCGGTGATGTTGGCGGTCTGGGTGGTGCCGTTTTCCTGCCACTCGAATCCGATTCTCAGGCGTGATCCCTCTTTTTCCTCGGGGCTGGCCTCTTGGAACTCGCTGCCGAGGCTGCCATCTTCTTCGAGTTTCAGGTAGAGTTCCCGCGATGCTTTATAGTGAAGCAACTTGATGGCGATATTGAGTTTGGTGGCGGAAATTTTTGTGCAGAGGAGGGATTCGTGGATTTTGCCATTCTCGTGGACAACGATGAACTCGAGGAGTCCCTCGCGCATGTTGACTTGAGCTGGGAAACGGATCTCGCGAGTTTTGGGATCAATGAGGATTTTGCCGATTTTCACGCGGCCGTCTTCGAGGCGAGTGATTTCAGGTTCGTGCTTGGCAACGGTTTGATCTGGGGCAGGGAGGGTGAGGGGTTCGACCGATAAGGGTGCCAACGAGGGCTCTTCGGCGAATAGGCCGAAGGGCATGAGAATCATGGGGATGGCGATTCGTGCGGTCACTGGGAGTAGCTTCCCCGGGAAAACGCTCTGGTCCAGCGTTCTCTTAGGGAGAAGTGCTGGATTCCGCGAACTTCTGCCAGGCGAGGCGGGTGATGAGGAACTCGCGTGACTCGGGCGAAGGCTCGGCGGATGACGGTGAGGGAATGCTCTTAAGGTCGGCTCGAAGGGCGAGCTTCGATCCGACGAGCTTGAAGACGGAGCTGAGAATTTCTTTTTCGATGTCCTCGGCGCTCTCGGGCGCTGGGGTTTCGACGGATGGTGGTTCTTTGGTTTCCTTTGCGGCAAGGCTGACCTTCAATTTCGGCGAGGCGGCGGTGGCGCGGCCCTTGCGGACGACGGAGGAAATGCTGAGCAGTCCGGAGCTCGCTTTCTCGATGGTTTCGGCGGCTTCGCTTGCCGCGCGAGTGGTGAGCTGCAGTCGGTCGCCGGGGGCGTCGACGCTCAGGATGAGCGGGGTGGCGGCTTTAGGGTCGTCGTTCCACGGGGGAAGTGTGGCGCGGATGCGGCGGATGCCATTGAGGGCGACTTCGCGCTCGTCATCTGATGGATTGGTCTGATCGATGACGCGCTCCCAAGCGATGAGGGCCCAAGCAAATTGGGTGTCGGCCTCGAGCTTGGATGCGAGATTGATAAATGAGGCGGTCGGCTTGTCGGCTTCCTTTGTCCAGGCATCAAGTTGGGGTGGGCCACTGAGATCTCCAACTTCGATGACGGGGACTGGCGCGCGAGGCTCGGGAGGCGGTTTGGGAGGTGTGACTTCGACGATTTCCTCCTCCGTTGCGGCTTCGATCGCAAAAAGGTCGGCAGGTTGTGCCAGTTCTCCCGCGGCGCGCTGGCGGGCGAATTCGATCTCGGTGGGTGAGGGTGGAGTGAGAAAGTCGTAATTCTTGGTGCCGTGCCACCAGATAATACCGACGACCGCGATGCAGAGCAGGATGACCAGTGGTAGTGGGACGCGACTCACGGGGGGAAAATGGAGGAGGTGAAGGTGGTCGCCAAGGGGAATTCGGGTGGTTGCTGACCACAAAAAACGCGCCGCGGATCAGACCGGGGCGCGTTTTGAAAAATCAGGTGTCCGAAAATTACTTGTCGGCGCTCTTGACCAAGGTGGCCTTCTTGCCGACGCGGTCGCGGAGGTAGTGAAGCTTGGCGCGGCGGACCTTGCCCTTGTGGGTGACTTCGATCTTGGAGATGCGTGGGGTGTGAAGCGGAAAAACACGCTCAACGCCTTCGCCATAGGAGATCTTGCGGACGGTGAACGAGGCGTTCACGCCGGAACCACGCCGGGCGAGGACGATACCTGCGAAGATCTGGATCCGCTCCTTGCCGCCTTCCACCACGCGAGTGTGAACCTTGACGGTGTCGCCAACATTGAAGTCTGCAACTTCGTCCTTCAGTTGCTCTTGCTCGATCTTATTGATGATGTCCATGGCGTCGTCCTTTACTTTGAATAGTGCAAAAATGTTTCCCGTCAGCGCGAGGGGCGGGAGAACTAGGGGAACTCGCCCCCGTTTGCAACCGCGAAATTCGGTGTTTTTCGGTTATTTCTCAAGCTTTTCCGTAGACGCTCTCGGGGTCGAAGGCCTTGCCGTCTTGGATAAAGCTCATTTCGCCGGTGGCGGTGTCGATTTTCCGATAAAAACAGCCGCTGCGACCGGTGTGGCAGGCACCAGCACCGATTTGTTCGACGTAGAGGACGATCGCGTCCTGATCGCAGTCGGTGCGGATTTCCTGGATTTTCTGGACGTGGCCGGAGGTCGCGCCCTTGTGCCAGATTTCCTGGCGGCTGCGTGACCAGTAAACGGCTTCGCCTTTTTCCAGGGTGAGCTGGAGCGACTCGGCGTTCATGTAAGCGAGCATCAGTGGCTCCTTGGTGGTGGCGTCGATGGCCATGGCGGGCATCAGGCCGTCGGCATCGAACTTCGGGGTGAATCCAAGGCCTTCTTCGACCTGTTTCTTGTCGCCGCGTGCTGGGAAAGTGCTCACGGCGGTGGCTTTAGGGACGGATGGCGCGCTGGGCAAGTGGGATTCTGCGCGGTGAGCCTGAGGGCCCGGTCTCCCTTGATTTTGCAATGGCGCTAGTGGGGGATTCCGGGCATACGAGCGGCGCATCTTCACTATGGATTCACTTACGGTTATCAAGGCAGGCACAGGGGTGCTGACGAAAGTCAGCGATGGAACGCTCGATGGCTCATCGCTGGTTCGCTTGGTGACGGCGATCGCAGGTTTAGTCGAGCAGGGGCATCGCTGTTTGCTGGTGAGCTCCGGTGCGGTCGGTGCGGGGGTGTCGGCATTCGGGCTGGATGGCTATCCTTCGGATGTGGCGACGAAGCAGGCCTGCGCGGCGGTTGGTCAGGCGCGGCTGATGCACACTTATGAGAGCTTGTTTCGGAACTTCGATCTCTCCGTGGCGCAGGTGCTTTTGACGGGTGAGGATCTGAGAACGGAGGCTCGTAGCACAAACGTGCGGAATACCTTGGAGCGCTTGCTTTCGGAAAAAGGGATCGTGCCGGTGATCAATGAGAACGATTCGGTGGCGGTTCAGGAGTTGAAGGTGGGTGACAACGACATGCTTTCGGCGAATGTGGCACGACTCGTCGGGGCGAAGCGGCTGATTTTGCTGACCAGCGTGGATGGTCTGCTTTCTCCAGACGGAGATGTTTTGATTCCGGAAGTGGCGCAGGTCGATGATGTGTTGGGCTTTGTGAAAGACGAACAGGGCAAATTTTCGATCGGCGGCATGGCTTCGAAGCTAAAGGCAGTGAAACTGGCGGTCGATTCGGGGGTCGAGACACACATCGCGAATGGGCGGCGGCCTGAGAGGCTGGGACGGATTCTTGCCGGCGAGTCCGGGATTTCGACGCGGTTTTTGGTCGGCCAATTGCCGGTCTAGCGGCGGATGTCTTCCGAAAGGTTGCAAGCGGGGCAAAGGGCTGTTTGATTCCGCGCATGAACGAAGGCGAAGTCCACGCAGCAGTGGAGACAATGGCGCGGCAGGCGCGGGCGGCAGCGTTAATGTTGGCGCAGCTCTCGACGAGCGATAAAGATGCGATCCTCCGTGCAATGGCAGTGGGCTTGCGAGCGGCGACGCCAGAGATCGTCGCGGCGAATGTGAAGGACATTGCGGCGGGTGAAGAGAAGGGGCTTGGTAAGGCGATGCTGGACCGCTTGCGACTCGATGAGACGCGGGTGGATGCGATTGCCGGAGGGATCGAACAAGTCGCAGCCTTGTCCGATCCCGTCGGCGAGGTGATGGAAAAGTGGGAGCGTCCGAATGGCATGCGCCTTGAACAGGTGCGGGTGCCGATTGGAACGATCGGGATTATTTTTGAGAGTCGTCCGAACGTGACGAGCGATGCGGCAGTGCTTTGTTTGAAGGCGGGAAATGCGACGATTCTTCGGGGTGGCTCGGAGGCGATTCACTCGAATCGGGCGATTGCCAAGGCGCTGCAGGATGCGGGTTCAGCGGCGGGTTTGCCGGATGATGCGATTCAGTTGGTGCCGTTTACCGATCGTTCGAGCGTCACGGCGCTTTGTCAGATGGACCAGTGGCTCGACGTGATCATTCCACGTGGTGGCAAGGGACTGATCGAGACGGTCGTGGCGCAGGCGAGAATGCCGGTGATCAAGCACTACGATGGGATTTGCCACATCTATGTCGATGCCGCAGCGGACATGGAAATGGCCGTGAATTTGGTGGTCAATGCCAAGACTCAGAAGCCGGGAGTGTGTAACGCGCTGGAGACGCTGTTAGTAAATGCCGAGATGGCGCAGAGTTTCTTGCCGAAGGTGGCGGAAGCGCTGAAAACGAAGGGGGTGGAGCTGCGCGGATGTGACAGGACCCGTGCGGTGATCGACTGCATTGACGCGACGGAGGAAGATTGGGGCACGGAGTATCTTGATCTGATTCTCTCGATCAAAGTGGTCGATTCCCTGGAGGAGGCAGTTTCCCATATCAATCACCATGGTTCGCATCACACCGATTGCATTGTGACAGCGGCTGAAGCGACGGCTGAAGCGTTTCTTCGATCGGTCGACTCGGCCTGCGTGTTCCACAATGTGTCGACTCGCTTTGCCGATGGTGAGGAGTTTGGTTTTGGGGCGGAGATCGGGATTTCGACGGAGAAGCTTCACGCTCGCGGGCCGATGGGGCTGCGTGAGCTGACCAGTTATCAGTATCGGGTTCGGGGTGAAGGTCAGGTGAGAGGTTGAGGCTTCCGATTGCTTGATTGCTCGCCATGGCCATCGATCAGGTCCGGGCTTGACCCCTTGGGGTTCAGGACGTTTCCTGCGGCTCCCGTGGATCGAATCGACATCCCCAAGAAGGCGATTTACCGCCTCTCCATCTACAACCGCTGTTTGCAGCGGCTGGTGGAAAACGACCAAAAAACCGTGAGTTCCACGGCATTGGCCAAGGCAGCGGGGGTGAAGCCGTCGCAGCTGAGGAAGGATTTGGCCTATTTTGGCCAGTTTGGAACACGGGGGCTTGGGTATCCGGTGGAGACGCTGGCGACGATGATTCGGGATGCGCTGGGGCGGGAAAAACTGCAACCTGTGGTGCTGGTGGGTGCTGGCAACTTGGGATCGGCACTTTTGAGGTATCAGGGATTCCAGAAGGAAGGCTTTGAAGTCGTGGCGGCATTTGATGCTGATCCGGAGGCGGTGAAGGCCCGCGGCGTGACGGTTCCGGTATTTTCCGAAAAGGAGCTGGAGGTGAAAATTGCCGAGGAGCAGGTCCGCTTGGCGATCCTTTGTGTGCCGGGTGTGATCGCCCAATCCTTGGCAAACCGGCTCGTGGCAGCCGGCGTGCAGGGGATTCTCAATTTCTCGCCGGTGATGCTGGAGGTTCCGGCCGAGGTCGTGGTGAACAACGTCGATCTCGCTCTGGAACTCGAGCACTTGAGCTTTTTTGTCCGCTGATGAAGTCGGAATGAGCACGGAGGGAGAAAATTCCCAAGAAAACGGGGAGTGGGACGTTGAAAAGGAAACTGCGACGTCCAAAGCCATGGACGCCCAACGTGAGGGAATGTCTGAAACCCGGGAGCAATTTATCGAACAAGCGATGGCTGACTTTGAGTCGCCGCTCGTTGGATATGCCATGGGATTTGTGCACGACCGCGATCGTGCGAGGGACGTGGTGCAGGACACGTTCATTCGCCTATGCCGTCAGGACATTGACAAAGTTCGGGGCGGACTGAAGAGCTGGCTCTTCACGGTTTGCCGAAACCGGGCACTCGATATCCTGCGCAAGGAATCGCGGATGACACCGCTGGAGGAAGACAGTCATGAACGCACCCTTTCGAAGCTCGCCGCCCCGGATAGCGAGGTGGATTTCAATGAACGTATTGAGCAAGTCCTCTCCTTCATGGAGAGGCTTCCGGAGAACCAACGTGATGTTATCTTGATGAAATTTAGAGATGGCATGAGTTACAAGGAGATCAGCAAGGCGACCGGGCTGACCGGGGGCAATGTGGGCTTCCTAATTCACACGGGGATCAAGCGCCTGAGGCAGTTGCTCCCCGCAGACCTGATGGAGGGACAATGACCATGAAACTAACACCCGATGATCCCCGACTGAGCGCCTATTTGCTCGGAGAGCTTTCTGCCGAAGAAGCGGCCGTGATCAAGCGTGCCGCAGCGGCTGACCCGGCAATCAAGATGAATCTCTCCGAGTTGGAAAAGACTTTTCGATTCCTCGACGCCGTCCTTGGTGGGGCTGGAAACGAGAAACTTTTGCCTGCCCAACGGGAGGCGATTCGCCAAGCTGGTCGTGATGCCGATTCTCTCGGTAAAGTCGTGCAAATGGCATCGGCCCAGCGCAGTTGGAAGCCATGGCTGGCGGGTCTGGGGGCGGCGGCGGCGGTGGCGTTTGCCGCGCTGTTGATGAGCCGGGTTGAATCTAACAAATCAGGCGAGGTGGTTAGTTCCGGGATCGTGACGGATGAGATCGCGCTTTTGCCGATGCCTGGACCTGGCGTGGGCGAGGGATCGACGAACGTGGGAAGCCGAGGCGGACTTGCTGAAGAACAAGCGAAGAGTCTGGAAAGCCGACCCGGAGGATTTCTTAGTGATGTCGCGCAGCATCTTGATCGTCGGCCTCTGCCTGAAAAGGAAAGTCTGCCGATGACGGGGGCACAGTCAGGGTTTAGCCGCGATGCGCAAACCCGCTTGCCGGTGGTGGTCGGCACTTCGAGCCTTCGTTGGGTGAATGGATGGATCCGAGAGAAGCAGCAATTGCCGCCGAGGAATGCAGTTCGAGTGGAGGAGCTGATCAACAACGCGGCTCTGCCGGGTGGCGTGCCATTTGAAGATATTTCGGTCTCCGTCGAGACGATGAAGTGTCCATGGAACTCCGAATCGGTGCTTGTTGGGGTGCAGCTCAAGGCGGGGGCCTCGGAGGCAAGGGATTTGAAGGTGGTGTATGAGTCAGAAAGGTCTCGCAGGTTGCTAGGTTCGTTTGCCGTTCGCGATGACCGGGATTTGCCAAGCACACTGCCGGCGAATCGGCGAACTCTCGTCTTGTTGGAGGTGATGGATTCCGCGAGTGGACTGGGAGCTGTTACGATTGATCTGGGAGCACTCAGCTCAAAATTTGACCTGCCTGGTATTCAGGACGGCGTCACTGCTGGAATGCGCCATGCTTCATTACTTGCAGGTTTTGGCATGTGGCTGCGCGGCGAAGGTGTAACGACCGATCAGATGGGTGCGATGCTGCTTGACGCCAAGGCTGATGCGGACCCCGTAAGAGCTGAGCTTCGCAGGATGATGTCGGAAGCGCTCAAACTGGCGGATTCAGAGCGTTGACCTTCGTAGCCGGGATGGCTTGAGTTGGGACGTGTCCCGCTTATCAATTCCTGAATATGCCATGGCTCTTGCCCATGTGGCATCGTTGCGATCCGAAGACCCCTATCGCAAGGTCGGTGCGGCCGCGCTTGACTTCGATAACCGGGTGATTGGCACGGCTTACAATGGATTGGCCCCGGGATTTGATCCTTCCGAAGGCTTTTGGGATGATCGTGAAGCCCGACAAAAATACATGCTTCATGCCGAGGTGAACCTTTGCAGCCTCTTTCGAAGGGGTGAGGTTAAGCTGGTTGCCTGCACCACGATGCCGTGCACCTCGTGCATGCAGACCCTTTGTGCCTACGGAGTCCGGGAGATCTATTTCCGCGACAACTACCACGCGTCGGATGCGAAGGAGATCGCGGAGCTCTACGGGATTCACCTTGAACAAGTAGCAAGCTACCCACTGGATTCGGGCGAATCGAGCGATTGAATTACTCCTCGTCTGGCAGGTCACCCCCGAAGAAGCTCTTCATGTAACCGAACTCCATCATGGTATCCTGCCAAGGTGAGATGATGGCGGGATTCTGGAAGATACGACCCGCACGTGCCATCGCCATTTCTGCCGTCAACTCGTCATCGTTTTGATAGGCTAGAGCTGCTTCGGCGAAGTAGCTGAAGGGTGAATCATCGAGATGGTCATAGAGCTTCGCCATGGCTTGAGCTTCCTCCATCTTACCGAGCTTGATCTTGGCGAGCATCAACTTGAACTCAACCAAGCGCTGCATCATCATGGCTTGCCCGGTGGCTTTATTCTCTTTGGAGGTCTCGACCAGTGCTTCAAGTGCCTCTTCCGCCGCCTGCCATTGCTTGGTCACGAAGAAGATTTCGGCGATGTTGAACTGAATGCTTGGCTCGTTCGGTTGAAGCTCGTTGGCTCGATCGAAATGCTCCATGGCCTTATCGAAGGCGCGAAACTCAACCTGGCAGGCACCCAGAAGGTTCTCGAGGTCAGGGGAGTCGGGATAGATGGCCCTGGCCTTGTCGAGCTCTTCAATGCACTCGAAAACGCGCTTCTGGCCGAATAGTTCGCGGCTCTTGGCCAGATGCTTTGAGAACTCCGTGCGACGTTCTTCGGGAAGATTAAGGAACGACTTCTCCCAGGGGAGCATTTCCTTGGCATCGGCTTGGGGCTCGGCGGCGGTCTGAGCGTGAAGGCTACTAAGGCAAAGGCCGGCGGTGAGGAGGATAAGCAGTCGGGATTTCATGAATGGAGGTCTGGATTGTTGGGAGGACCGTAAATGCGAATTTCAGCGGCTGCAAGCCGTCGTTCAGGGTGTATAGAGTTGATTCTTCCGAATGTAGGCCGAAACAAGGGGAGGTAGCCATTCAGAGCAGGGGTTTCCTGCGTTGAAGGACTCGCGAATGGCGGAAGCGGAAGCGGGATGGGTTCCCTTTAATGAATGGAGCTTCCAACCGTCGCGGGGTTGTGGGTCGCCGCTTCGCGAAAAGACGATGAATTCCACCTCGCCTGCGAGC
>Ga0100401_1000895_pt1 | contig 24502 bp, 17 predicted proteins | sample CryGeymeta201525_FD_80421 | JGI IMG/M metagenome (GOLD analysis project Ga0100401, IMG submission 80421) | Groundwater microbial communities from Crystal Geyser aquifers in Utah, USA - Crystal Geyser metaG 2015-25 | ecosystem: Environmental > Aquatic > Deep subsurface > Groundwater | place: USA... | reverse complement strand
TTTGCGCTTATTATCCCCTGAGTCACTGTCTGATCAAGCCCTCTCGGATGACCTATTGCAACAACCCAGTGGCCCACCTCAACAGAGTCGGAATCCCCAAAGACTACGGCAGGAAGATTGCCCCCGGTAGTTATCTTTATGACCGCTAAATCCGTCTTGGCTTCAATACCAACAAGTTCCGCCTTGTGCGATGTACCGTCCGCAAGGAGGATCGTCATATCGTCGGCTCCTGCCACAAGATGATGATTTGTGAGGATATGGCCTTCCGCATCCATTATCACTCCTGTCCCAAGACCTCTGTATTCCTTCTTGACCTTGCGCCTCAGTCCGGGAGCGTTAAAGAAATACTGGAAAAAAGGATCATCCTCAAAAGGAAACATCGGAGTGATAACTTCCTTGCTCTGGATTACATCAATGTGAACCACAGCCGGAATCGTCTCTCTGGCAACCTTAGCTATGACGGTTGTGAGATCAACGCACTGGCCCTGCTCCACAGCAGGTGCGCTCACAGTCGGCAGGAAAAACAAAAAGCCTAATGCCACTAGAAACCCAAATACCTTTTCTTTATTCATGTCCCCTGCCCCATATAATTTTCGACCCAAACGTTCATGGCAGCAATATTTTGTCACCCCCGAGCATGAAAATCGCCTTTCCCACAGATAAGACATAAGACCTCTTTTACTGCCCCCTGACCCCCGATCCCTGCCCCCTGGCTTTATATGAAAATACATCGTCATACCCGCATAACCTGCCCCGGACCCCTATCCGGGAGCCGGTATCCAGTCCTTTATGGCTGGATTCCGGATCAAGTCCGGAATGACATCTGGCATTTTCATGCTTCGTTGTGCTCCTTGCAGCGCATGGGGTTGGTGAGGGTGTTTTCATGGTAATATAAGAGGCAAACTTTGCAGGAACCTTTCCCGAACATTACATTTTTGAAATGTTTCTATTTTTGTGAGTTATCCGTAAGTGGGAAGAGTGCGGTTGAAACCGCACATGCCGGCTGGCACAAGAAAATCTCAAATCTTTTGGGCGAATCCCCCATGCTCTGTTTGGGCACAACGAAGCATGAAAATCACCCCCCACCCCTCCGTGGCCTCCTACTTTGTTACCGCTTTTGGATTCGGAAGGATGACAGTAAAGATCGAGCCTCCTTCCGGGAGACTTGCTACTTCCACCCTCCCGCCGTGGGCCTCCATCACCGCCTTCACAAGGCTTAATCCCAATCCGAGACCTTTTTCGCTTCTGCTTCTGTCGCCACGGTAAAGGCGGTCCCATATCCTGGGAAGCTCTCCCTGCTCGATCCCTGTTCCATTGTCTCTAACGGAAATCTTCACCTCCGCGTTATCGCCTTGAGCCTCTATGCTTACGGTTCCTCCACCAGGCGTGTATTTAATGGCATTATCCACCAGATTGGCAAGAACCCTGGCCATACGTGAATCATCGGCGCTTGCAATAAGATCTTCGGGGCATGATACAGACATTCGTATGCCTTTTTCTTCGGCCACATATCCGTAGAGATCAACCACCCTTTCAATAAGCTCTGAGACCTTGATATCTCTTATATCGAGCTTCATTACGCCTGTTTCCGCCTCGGATATATCAAGAAGGGTGTTGAGCATTGTAAGGATTCTGTCGGATTCCTCCACGCAGTCGGCAAGGACATCCCTGCATTTTTCAGGTTCCTCGTCACGTTCAAGGGCAAGCTCGGCCATGCCCCTAAACCTTGTCATAGGCGTTCTAAGGTCATGGGCCACGTTATCAAGAGACTGGCGCATGGCGGTCACCAGCGCATCTATCTTTTCGACCATGGCGTTAAAAAGCCGCGCCAGTTCCTCCAGTTCATCGCCGGTCTGGGGGACCGGGACCCTCGCGTCCATCCTGCCGGCCCCTATTGAACGTATTGTGGCAACAAGGCTTCGCACAGGCGCAAGAGCCCTGTAACCCAGAAAAGCGCCCCCCATGAATCCCACCAGGATAAGAGGAACCATGACCGCCGCAAAGACGCCCCGGAAGTGACTCAGCACCGCGTCCCTCTCCTCGGTGCTTTTCCCTATCTGAATGATGTAGCCTCCCGGAGCGCTTCTGGTTGCAACCTCAAGAAAGGACTTGTTATACCTTGAAGGAAGCCTCTCGATCCGACCATCCGCACCTGTCTTCAAAGCCGGCTCATCTAACCTTGCAAGATCAAACTCACTCCACTGCGACGGTATTGAAAGGAAGAGAGTCGCCCCATCCGCCCCCGCTAGACGAATGAAAAAGGAAGGCGATTTTTCAAATTTCTTGACAGATCCCGCCTCCTTTCTAAGCCCTTCCAGCCCCGAGGCCTCAAAGAGGTTCAAAAGCTCCTCCAACTTAATTCTGATGGACTCATGATCCTGTCCGGCAAGAGAGGATGAAAGGGCGAAATAGGCGATAGAGAAGAGAAGAAGGGAACTCAGTATGAAGATAGAGGAATACCAGACCGTGAGCCTCAGCGCCACGGTCCTTCTTATCCTTTTAAGGGGTCCTGAGGACATAGCCGACTCCCCTTATGGTGTGAATCAGTTTTGGATCAAAGCCCCTGTCAATCTTGTTTCTCAGCCTGCACACAAGCACATCAACCACATTGGTCTGGGGATCGAAACTGTAGTCCCATATCCTTTCAAGTATCATGGTCTTGGATACCACCCGGCCTCCATTGCGCATAAGATACTCGAGCAGGGCAAACTCCCTTGGCTGGAGTTCAATATCTACTCCCCCCCTTATAACCTTCCTGGTCATGATATCCAGGGAAAGGTCGCCGGCAGAGAGCCTTGAGCTTTCAATACTCTTTGAAGCCCTCCTTATAAGACCTCTGATACGTGCCAGAAGCTCCGAGAAATAGAATGGCTTTGTAAGATAATCATCCCCTCCCACCTGCAGGCCCTTAACCCTGTCATCCACCGATCTCTTGGCGCTAAGGATAAGAACAGGCGTATCCTTTCCTCTCCTTCTCATCTCTTCAATCAGGCTGAGGCCATCCATACCGGGGAGCATCAGATCAATAACGGCTGCATCATAAGGCCCCGTCAGGGCAAAATGAAGCCCGTCGGTTCCATCCGGGGCGTGATCAACCGCAAACCCCTCTTCCCTCAGGCCCTTGGCCACAAATGACGCTATCTTCCTGTCATCCTCAACAAGGAGTATCCTCATATCGAAAAACCCTTTTCACTCGGTCTATGATACATATTTCCACAAGAACCTCTTACAGAAAGACTCCGGCAGAAGCGATACTACCTTGACAATCAGCATAACAACTATGACCGCATAGGCAACCCTTGCTAAAAGGATTCCGGCAAGATGTCCGCCTATGGTCATTATGAGCAATGTATCCTCAATCAGGCTGTGTGCAAGCCCCATAAGGGTAAGGCAGAAAAAGACATCCTTTGGCCCTATCTCTCCCGACCTTGCCTCGTGGATTATCAGGCCTCCTCCGTATGCCACACCCAAGGTCAGGCCTATGACGGTTATGGCGGATGCCTTCGGCCCTATGCCAAGGAGCCTTAGAATGGGCCTGAGCATTATATCAATTAAACGGATAGCCCCTATGGCCCTAAGGATTCTCATCATGGCAACAAGAGCAGCTATTATGACGAGTATCCACAAAAGCCTCGTCGCCTCTGACAGCATCCAGCCTAAAATCCCCCGGTACTGCGGCGACCCCTGCCCGCCAAGCATTATGGACGCAGGCTCTTGAAATAGATCAAGACTTGAAAAAGCCAGGTTGAGAATCATCCCCAGTAAGAGCGCTGAACCCACACGGGATATGCCCTGAAAAAGGGCTCGCGCGCCTGACTTCTGAGCGATTCGAAGCTCCACCGGCAGCGTATGCGCGACAAGAACCATTACACCCAGCACAGTCGCCTGAGCGGCGGTGAGGGTCGCAGTGGCAGGAAGTGAAAGCATCACTATAATCCCGCCATAGATATTGTTCAGCATCGCGGTCGCCCAGACAAGCCCCATCTCCGGAGGAAGACCCACGATGAGCATAACAGGGGAAAGAGGCATGGCCACATAGCGTATCACATCAAATTCATTTAATATTTTCACAACAACAATCACCGGGATCATTATCCGGCAAAGTGAAAACCACAGTGACAACACCGCCTTCGAATAATCTAAGATACCCTTTCTGATATTTACCGTATTAAGACCTTTTTTCATCCTGGTCCTTATACCTGGCAAGACCCTTTCTCACTCCATTATTAACCGCAAGGGCGATGGTCGTAACTACTAACAGCCATGCCCGGGCAGGGCACAACGAAAGATGAAAATCACCCCCACCCCTCCCTCCCCCGTCGAGGGGGAGGGAATAATGACGCCGCACAACCTTCCTCCCCCGTGGATGACGAGGGAATAATGCCGCCTCATCCCGATGTTTCGACGGTAAAGGGAGAGGGGTGATGGCAAGGGGTATTATAAAACCGTCAATCCATCGGGAAGCGATATCTCCCCTCCGGTCACGGCGCCTATCCGGCCCGCCTTCATCATCACTTTCTCAAAGACACTATAGTTAAATCTCTCAAGGGGGATAAGCCCCATTCTTGTTGCGGCGTGGAGACGCCTTTCGCTAAGAAGTATCCGCAGGATTTCGGCCCCCTTCCCCTCTCTTACTCCCTTACGCCCCAGACAGCCGAGAGCATCATCAAAGACTAAGCGGTCTCCGGGTACAAGGCCCGGAGTTCCTTTCAGAAAGTTGATAATCCTTGCCGTTACAAAAAGTGTGTAAAGGCAATCCCTCTCCGCGCGGCTTTCGGCACCTGCCATGGCAGTTGACCTTGCCCTGATAAGATCGGCTTCGGTCATCCCCCGGACTTCGGCCGCAAGCCTTGAGCCCGGCGCCTGGTAGTATATGGAAGGCCCTAAAAGGAGAGGCATCCTGGCAAGCAATCCCATCGTTTCGCAAATGGATTCAAGGTCTTCGTTCGGAAGCCCTATTATCTGATAGGCCGTTATCATAAAGCCAAGATATCTCGCCCATGAAACCACATCGCTGAATCTGGCGGTTGAATGCGGTCTGTCCAGATCAGACAGGATGTTTTGGTTTCCGCTTACAAGCGAGATATTGATACTCCTGAATCCGGCCCCCCACATGGCCTCAAGCACCTCTCTATCCAGGGTATCGTATGATATCCCGTTCATAGCGAGTAGCCTTACCTCCACCGGCGCGAACCCTTTTCCTATCATATTAAGAAGTTTTAGAAAATTGTCTCTCTTATACGCAAGGTTGTCGTCTTCAAAGTCAAAAACCCTGTACCCTTCATCAAAGCGGTGCCTCATCTCGCGGAAAACATCCTCAGGTCTCCGCGTCCTGTATTTCCAGCCAAATACCGAGTGTACCGAACAAAAGGCGCATCGGTTAGGGCACCCCCTTGATGTCATGACCATGCACATCGGACGCTTCTCGTAGAGATAGCTTTCATTCTTGAGATCTGAAAGCTCCGCCCACGGAATCTCATCAAGCGGATAGGGATCGCCCTTTGCATTGAATTTGAGCGCCCCATCTTTTTTGAAGCCCAGATTGGGAACGGTTTCAGGCCCCATGCCGTTTTTCATGGCTCTTACAAGTTCAACCAGGGGCCTTTCCCCTTCCCCCCTTATCACATAGTCAACTGAAGGGTCGGCAAGCAGCGATTCAGGACAGGCGGAGGCATGACCTCCGCCCATTACTACAGGCACGTCTAAGAGGGACTTTATCTCACAAGCGCAGGCAAGCGCCTCTTTAAAGTAGGGGCTGAAAAGGCATGAAATGCCGACCAGGTCAGGCTTGCAGTCAGCAACTTTTCCCGCTGCGCTTTTCGGATCGGCCCCGAAGCGAAAGTAGTTATGAAAGCTGCAAAATGGACTTGAATCAGGGCTGTCGTAATAATCCGATAGATATGAAAGCTCCTCCGGAACAGGTATCGTCCTTCTGCCATGACCATGGTGGAAATCTATTACCTTTACATCAACGCCTGGCAGATGCTTCCTGACCGCGGCCTTGAGCAAGCATAACCCAAGCGGCTGATGCCTGACCTCTGTATCGTAGAAGTCCTCAATGGGAGGCTGAAGCAGCACCACTCTCATCGGCTTGATTTGAATCCTCTTCTCATTTTCAGCATGCTTTGCCATGACTCTAGTGGAGAGCTTATCGTTCTGTCAGAGCAGAGATGAGACAGAGTAACTCGACAGGGAGACTGACGCGTTTCCCGTTACCGACCTTTAAGAAGCGACCTCATGAACTGGCTGGTTGTATAAATCTGAAGCTTCTGGCTCCTTAGCTTAGCGTTTCTTAGATTATGGACGCAGGAGTTGCACTCGGTTAACACGATCTCAGCCCCCACCTCTTCCGCCTCCTTTAGACGCCTCCTTGCCATGCCGATCGAGTTCGCGGCATAGGCCCCTCTTACACCGCCGCCCGCTCCGCAACAGAGGCTGTTAACTCTATTATGCGGCATCTCCACAAACCTGGGCGCGATCTTCTTTATGGTTTCCCTGGGCTCCTCATAGATGCCCATGTGTCTTCCAAGATCGCAAGGATCATGGTAGGTCACCACCTTATCCGTCTTGACGCCTGGATCAATCCTGCTCAGAAACTGTGAAAGGTGCATGAATTCAATGCCCGCATCCCTCAAGGGCGCATAGGCTGGTTTGCCGACAAAGGTCCTCAGGCAATAGGGGCATCCTGTGATAACCTTCTTTGCGCCGGTGGCAAGGATTGCCTCGATGTTTCGCTCTGCAAGATCCCTGTTCATATCAAAGCCGAGGTCTTCCAGCACCCCCGTACAGCAGGATTCCTCGATAAGGGTAAAGTCCACCTTCAGGATATCAAGAAGATCAAGGGTCTCCTCTGTCGCCTCATCCTCCCTGAAGGCTCCGACGCAGCCCATGAAATAGCCATATTCGGCTTTCTTTCCGAGCTTACGCCCGAAGTCAGGGAAATCATCCTCGCCGTATATATTGGAGTGAGATGACAAAACATCCTTCATGCCGCTGAAAGCCGGATGACAGGAGCCCGCAGCCACCATGTCCCTGCGGGCGGCCTTTATTATTTCAGGCGGATTGACGCCTGAAGGGCAGTTCTTTGCGCAGCTACCGCAGGTGGTGCACTGAAACAGGGTCTCGATCAATTCATCACTCAGGGGGACGGTTCCATCCATCACCTCCTTGAGCACCAGCATCTTTCCCCTCGCGTTGTATGAAGGCCGCATGGTGAGGCCGAAGATCGGGCACACCGCCTGGCAGAATCCGCAGCTTGAGCACCTTAGCACCTGGTCGCGGAAGAGTTCTTCAAAACCGAATTTCCTGGACATTTCATCGTCTCCTGTTTCTCATGGGCCGCCGGCATCTATAGATGCCGACTCGTATTATCTTTTTATGAAAATACATCGTCGTACCGGCGAGGCAGGTATCCAGATTTTTATACCTGGATTCCGGATCGAATCCTAAATGACGTGCGGCATTTTCATCCTTCGTTGTGCCTTACCCGGGCATGACCGTTTATATGAAAATGCCCCTTCCCGTTATCCCTTCCCCTTTACCGTCGAAACGTCGGGATGAGGCGGTATTATTCCCTCCCCCTCGACGGGGGAGGGAGGGGTGGGGGTGATTTTCATCCTTCGTTGTGCCCTACCCGGGCATGACCGTTAGAAAGGTCCTGAACTCCGGGTTTCTTATATCCCTGGCACTGGGATTTGGGTTGCGAACATAGCCCGTCTTAGTTTTCAAGGGCCATCTTCCCGGGATTGAGGATATTATTGGGATCAAAGACCTTCTTTATGGCCCTCATCATGGTCATGCTCAGATCACTGTGCTCCTGATTCATGAAGCGTGCCTTGGCAAGGCCGATTCCATGCTCGCCTGTGAGGGTGCCCCCAAGCTCCAGCACCTTTTGAAAAAGCTCAGCCGATGCCTCCTCCACCCTCTTCACCTCGTCTGCGTTGGTGCCGTCAAAGCTCACGACCGGATGGAGGTTCCCGTCTCCGGCATGGCCGACCGTGGGGATTTTAAGATCGTATTTTTTGGCCAGATCGGCAATGATTCTGAGCATCTTTGAGACATTGGACATGGGTACGGCCAGGTCTTCCACAAAGAGGTTGTTGTTGATCCTGGCCATGACTCCGTAGGCGGATTTGCGGGCGGTCCACAGGGCATCGGCCTCGCTCTTATCAGCGGCCCTTTTGACCGAGGTTGCCTTGTTCCTTTCAAAGATACGGAGGATCTTTTCAAGCTGGAACTCGGTCTCCTCCCTTGTGTAGCCGTCTGTTTCAGCAACCAGTATGGCCTCAACCTCCGGGAGATTTAGATCCGTGTTCTGGTTTATCGCCTTGAGGGTCTGCTGATCCACTATCTCAAGGGCGCTTGGTATGATGCCTGAGTGCATTATATCGCTTACGGCCCTGCCGGCGTCCTCAAGGTCCTCAAAAAGAGCCATGGCGGTTGAGGTAAGCGGAGGCTTTGGGCTTATCTTGAGGGTTATCTCCGTTATCACTCCAAGGGTTCCCTCAGAGCCCACCAGGAGCTTGGTGAGGTCATAGCCTGAAACGCTCTTCATGCACCTGGAACCGGTTCTCAGTATCCGCCCTCCCGCGAGCACCACCTCCAAGGCGAGCACGTAGTCCTTAGTTGTTCCATACTTTGCGCCCTTGATGCCTCCGGCGTTTGTGGCAACATTGCCGCCGAGGGTACACACGGAGCCGCTTGCAGGATCAGGCGGGAAAAAAAAGCCCTCCTTCGAGAGCACCTTGTCGAGGCTTGCATATACGACTCCGGGCTGTACAACCGCAAGCCTGTCAACGATATTGACCTCAAGGATTCTGTTCATGCGGCCCAGATCCATTACAAGACCTCCCCTTTCGGGGATCGTGAGCCCAGCAAGAGAAGTCCCTGCGCCTCTGGGCACAACCGGAATCCGCTCCCTGTCTGCAAATTCAAGGATCTTTGCTACCTGCTCCGTAGTCTCAGGCCAGACTGCCGCATCAGGTCTCCTCTTGAATTCGGACGCATCCTTTGAATAGCTTATGAGATCAATGAGGCTGTCGGTAAATCCGTTTTGCCCCACTATATCTTTCAATCTTTCCTTCACTGCTCTATCCATTATCCTATACCTTCTCTCCAGGTCACTTTATTACACAGCCTTACCCATCGGCCTCTGATCTACATAACATTTTCAGGCATGACCGTTTATATGAAAATGCCCCTTCCCTTCATTCCTTTCCCATTACCGTCGAAACGTCGGGATGCAGCGGCATTATTCCCTCACCATCCATGGGGGAGGAAGGGGGTGATTTGCATGCTTCGTTAAGCCTTACCCGGGCATGGGGGTTTATATGAAAATACATCGTCATACCGGCGGATGCCGGTATCCATTCTTTTACATCTGGATTCCGGATCGAGTCCGGAATGACGTACGGTATTTTCATCTTTCATTGTGCCCAATTCGAGCATGGGGGTTTATATGAAAATGCCCCTTCCTTTAATCCCTCCCCCTCGACGGGGGAGGGAGGGGTGGGGGTGATTTTTCATCCTTCATTGTGCCCCATTCGAGCATGGGGGTTACTTCACGAAAGGCGAGATCAGATTCCCGGAGGGATCAAAACTTAAGGATACCCTCTCCTCCCCCACCTCGACATCAGCTCGTCCATCAATATCAGCCAGGCAGCCCTCAGAGGCCCACAGGGTGTTTAACTCCAGGGTGTTCTTAATATGCACGATCCTTAAATCCTCCAGGCTGTATGGCCTGAGCGTCATAAGGGCCGCTTCTATTGCCTCTCTGTCCGTCTCATAGGCAAGCGGAATCTTCCCTGATTCAGGGCAGCAGGCAGTAAGGCAGTTAATGGCTGTAACCTTGAAGTCAATCTTGTCAACGAGCCTTCTTAGCGTAAAATCCGCCTGGCCTATGCCCAGCGCGCTTCCCTCGCTTCCGGGAGTAAGGTCTCTGACAAAAATCCTTGTTATTCTCGGAAGAGGTCTCCTGGCCCCGTAAGCGCAGACATCCCTTCCCACAACGTTCGGATCTATCCCTTCTCCGCTGATATCCTTACCCATCTCGTCTATGATTAGAAGATCCGCCTCCTCTATGGGAATCAGCGGCAGACAAGCCCTGGCCTCCTTGAGAAGCTCGCTTTCAACCGCCTCTATCTCATCGGCAGCCGCTGCCCTTATCATGCAGGTCTTGTGGTCCTGGTTTTCGACAAGACCCACTCCGAAAAGAACCTTCGCCCTTCTGATCAATTCCTTGCCTGCCGTGCTGATAATTTTGTACTGATCCCTGACCACGGAGAGCCGGTGGTAGTGCTCCGCGCCCTTCTGATTTCCAAGCCCTATGGCAATCATCTTGATAAGGCCGCTTTCAGTGGCGCCTATGAAGTTCGTGTGGGGTTTAATGCGGTTTATAAGGACAATGGCGTCTGCCTCGTATGCCAGGCGATCCAGAAAAAGAGGTATCCCGTCAGCCTCACCCATGGAAACAACCTCCATGGTAGCCTTAACCGGCGCGCCTACGGTCTCCTCCGTTATTCCCCTGAGGCCCAGAACCTCCTTTTGGCCCTCGGCCGTAGCACCCCCATGGGAACCCATAGCAGGCGTGATAAAGGGCTTCATGCCGGCGGCCTTGAGCCTCCTTACGACCTCGGCAACAACTTTGGCCAGATCGGTAATCCCCCTGCTTCCGACCGCCACTGCCACGGTAAGACCCGGCTTTAAAGCGACCTTCTGCTTTAGCGCTTCCCACTCATTCTCCAACTCTGAAACCGGATCAATCGCTGGAGGCACAAAATACCTCTGCCGCAGGACCCGCATGGCCGGAAGATCCTTGTATCGCTTTTCAGCCAAACCCATACAAACCTCCTGTCTAGCTTTAATGCAGCAAGCTTGATTTGTTTTTAACCATCAGGAAACCTGCCTCTCTTTGCACCAAAAAACATTTTTTGGTAACTTGAGCTTATCAGGCCAGACATGGCATTCTGTCAAGTCCAATTCTACCCCTCTGAAGGCGCTCTCAAAAAGTACGGTTGAAAGCGCACCTACCAGTAAAGATTATATTGACTTGACGCTTTCGTTACATTACTAATGCGGATACCCGCAACCAAGATTTCAGTGTGCAGCAGGTTGAAATTGCAGATAAAGATGTCGAACTTTTCTTGTTTTTTGTTACAGAAAGCTTTGGAATAAGGCACTAACAGCCATGCCCAAATGGGGCACAACGAAAGATGAAAATCACCCCCACCCCTCCCTCCCCCGTCGAGGGGGAGGAGTGAAGCGAAGGGGGATTTTCATATAAACATTTACCGTGAAAATACACCCCCCACCCCGACCCTCCCCCGCGCCGGGGGGAGGGGGAAATCATGGACGCCGAGTTCACAGAGGGGATGACCGCGCCCTCCCCCGCGCGGGGGAGGGAAATCCTCAACCTCCTAGAGTATAGAGCCGGGGAGGATTTTCATTAGCGAGGGCGACAAAATATTTCTGTCATGGACATTGGTTAAGCAATAGCCAGCTTTTCATAAAGGAATCTTCATAATGGAACAACAGCCTATCTCTGAAGGAACACTTCTCTGGAAGCCGTCTGAAAATCGCAGCAAAGAGGCTAATGTGACAGCCTTTATCACATGGCTCAAAGATAACAAAGGGCTTGATTTTGATAAATACGAAGAACTGTGGAACTGGTCCGTTACAGGTATTGAGGAGTTCTGGGCCTGCCTGTGGGAGTATTTCAATATAGCCGCAGCCAGAAGCTATGAAAAGGTCCTCTCAAGCCGAAGCATGCCGGGCGCTCGGTTTTTCGAGGGCTCCGAGATAAACTACGCCGAGCATGTATTCCGGAACATGACTTCCGCACGGCCCGCGCTCCTTTTCCAATCCGAGATAAGGCCCCTGACGGAAGTTTCTTGGCAGGAACTCTACAGCGACACGGCCTCGATAGCCGCATCGCTTCGATCCATGGGGGTCGGGAAAGGCGACAGGGTGGTCGCCTACATGCCCAATATCCCTGAAACCATAAAGGCCTTCCTCGCCTGCGCCTCCATCGGAGCGGTCTGGTCGAGCTGCTCGCCTGACTTTGGAATAAGGAGCGTAACAGACCGCTTCAAACAGATTGAACCCAAGGTCTTATTTGCCGTGGACGGATATCAGTACGGAGGAAAGACCTTTGACTGTCTTCCGGCAATAACCGAGATAAGAAAAGGCATCCCAAGCCTCAAAGTGACGGTACTGGTTCCATACGTAAGTAAGCCATCTGCCGAAGGGCTTAAGGAGGGTTTGGTCGCCTGGCAGGATATCCTGGGAAAGAAGGCCGAGCTTGAATACGAACATGTCCCATTCAACCATCCCATCTGGGTAGTCTATTCATCAGGAACAACAGGGCTTCCAAAGGGACTAGTACACGGGCAGGGCGGCATTCTCCTTGAATTCATGAAGTTTCTTTCCCTCCACGTTGATATAAAGCCCGGCGACAGGTTCTTCTGGTTCAGCACCACCGGCTGGGTCATGTGGAACATCCTTCAGGGAGGGCTTCTGGTGGGAGCAACACCGGTACTATATGATGGAAGTCCTGGTTATCCAAACATGGATGTGCTCTGGGACATGGCCGAGAAGGCGCGTATAAATGTCTTCGGAACAAGCGCCGCCTTCATAACCGCCTGCATGAACTCCGGTCTCGAACCAGGGAAGAAATACAAGCTGACGAACTTGAAGACCATCGGGTCAACCGGGTCACCTCTTTCACCGGAGGGTTTCCGGTGGGTTTATGAGAAGGTTAAAGACGACTTGCTGCTTGCGTCGGTAAGCGGCGGCACGGACCCATGCTCGGCCTTTCTCGGCTCATGCCCCACCCTTCCAGTGTACGCGGGAGAACTCCAATGCAGGTGTCTGGGGGTAAAGGCCCAGGCATTCGACGAAGCCGGAAATGCCCTAATCGGGGAGGTAGGCGAGCTTGTGATCACTGAGCCTCTCCCCTCCATGCCCCTTTATCTCTGGAACGATAATGATAACAAGAGATATATTGAAAGCTACTTTGAGATGTATCCGGGCGTATGGAGGCACGGGGACTGGGTCAAGATAACCGAAAGGGGAGGCGCCGTGGTCCTTGGAAGATCCGATTCAACCCTCAAGCGCATGGGAGTGCGCATGGGAAGCAGCGAGATCTACGCAGCAGTTGAAGAACTCCCTGAGATAGCCGACAGCCTGATAGTAGGTTATAATCTCCCCAACGGGGATTACAGGATGCCGCTGTTTGTCGTTTTGAAGGCCGGAGCCGTATTGGATGAAGGGATGAAGGAGAAGATCCGGAAAAAGATCAGGTCCGCGCTTTCGCCAAGACACGTTCCCGACGATATACACCAGGTGGCTGAGATTCCAAAGACACTTAATGCAAAAAAACTGGAGGTACCCGTAAAAAAGATACTTTCCGGCATACCGGTTGAAAAGGCAGTCAACATTGACTCCATGAGCAATCCAGCGGCAATGGGTTATTTTGTCGAGTTGGCAAAAAGACAAGGCGCCGGCCAAAAGCCGGTATAGCGGCTGGGAAATATGGTATAGGGACTTGAAAGGAGGTGAAACCGGCAAAGCGGCTGTATTTGCTTTTTCGTCACACAAAACCTAACCCCAATAGATAAGGAGATCACTCAAATGGGCAAGAAAGTATTGTTGATTATCGCAGTAGTGGTTATGGCTCTATGCCTGGCTGCTCCGGGTATGGCGGCAGACAAGGTGGTGAAATGGAAGGTGCAGGGTTTTGTTCCGGCAGGTATGCTCTTCCATGAGTCTCTCGTCAGGCTCGCTGATACGGTAAAGGAAGTCACAGGCGGTCGCATGGTATGGGATGTCTTTCCGGCAGGCGCCCTGGTGCCTCCGTTCGAAGGGCTGAAGGCGGTAAGTGACGGCGTCTATGATGCTAATTACGGATACACTGGCCAGTGGGTAGGAAAGATTCCCGTAGCCCCTCTTTTCACTTCCGCCCCGGGCGGTCTAGCTCCATTTGACATGCAGATGTGGCTTGAGCATGGAGGAGGACACGAACTTCATCAGGAGATGTATGATCGCACCGGCTACAAGGTAAAGGCGTTCGAATGCGCTCCGATCTCCATGGAGATTTATATGTGGGCCAAAAAGCCCATGGCCAAGCTGGATGACTGGAAGGGCATGAAGATCCGTATGATGCCTCTCATGGGAGATGTACTCTCAAAGAACGGGTTGTCAGTAGTATTCATGCCTGCTGGAGAGATCATGCCTAATCTTCAAAGGGGTGTTCTGGACGCAGCCGAATACAGCATCCCTGCATTCGACAAGACCCTCGGCATCTGGGAGATCTGCAAATATATGCACCTTCCCGGCATCCACCAGCCAACATCACATATAGAGCTGGTAGTGGGCAAGAAGTCATGGGAGAAGGTCCCTGATGATCTAAAGATCCTTGTTGAGGCGGCCATCTGGAAGAGCAGGCTCAGGGACTGGCTCTGGATGGAATCAAAGAACATAGAGGCGATGGACTTCTTTAAGGAGAAGGGCATAACCATCGTGCAGCTTGAGGAAGAGACCTCAAAGACCATGATGAAGTGGGCCAATGAATATCTGGATGAGAAATCCGCAAAGGACGAATTCTTCGGAAAGGTCTGGAACTCCCAGAAGGCCTTCGGTCAAAAGTGGTTCCCCTACAGCAAGGCATTCTCTCTGCCGCGCTAAAGGTTTTCTTTTCGGTCATGCCTTTTGGGGCACAACGAAGCATGAAAATCACCCCCACCCCTCCCTCCCCCGTCGAGGGGGAGGGAATAATCCCGGCGCATCCCGAAGTCTCGATGGTAAAGGGGGAGGAGGGGTAAAGGGAAGGGGCGGAATCAGGCTAAGGACAGAAACGAGATGGAAAAGTTCTTCGCAGTAATTGACAGAATCAGCGAGTGGCTGGGGAAGCTCGCAAGCTTCATGATGGCAGGGCTTGTTTTTGCTATCTGCTACGATGTCTTCATGCGTTATGTCTTCAGCAAGCCCACTTACTGGGCCTTTGAATTGACCTACATGGTTTACGGGGCCTATTCCGCGATGGGTGTTGCTTACTGCCTTCTGTTAAATTCCCATGTACGCATGGACATGCTTTATTCAAAGCTATCCGACAGGGGAAAGGCCTGGATGGATGTGGTGGGTTATGTGCTGCTCTTCTTCCCATTCATGATTGTCCTCACTTACAAATGCGGTGACCACGCCTACTGGGCATGGGCATCGGGCGAAGGTTCCTCCGTAAGCGTCTGGCGGCCGCAGTTGTGGCCTTTTAAGTTTGCCATAATGCTCGGGTTTATAATGCTCATCCTCCAGGGAATAGTTAATTTCCTCAAAACCCTTGGTGTGGCAGTTAAGGGAGGTCGCCAATGAGTCCTGAACTGACCACCATCTTGATGCTCCTAAGCCTCTTTATACTGCTTCTGGGATTTCCACTGGCCTTCGGCATAGGGACCATGGGGCTTCTTTTCGGTTACCTCACCGGCGGTAATGCATTCCTCTATATGCTGCCCCAGAGGGTTATGAACGGAACGCTTTCCGAATATATACTTGCGGCCGTTCCACTGTTTATCTTCATGGGTGCCATGATGCAGTCCTCTGGTGTCGCGGAAAAGGCCTTCTACACGCTCCAGAGGTGGATGGCCGGTCTGCGCGGAGGCCTTGGAGTGGCTACGATTGTGCTGGCAATGATATTTGCAGCCTGCGTGGGGGTAGTAGGCGCCTCGGAGACGGCCATAGGTCTGCTGGCCATCCCCACCATGCTCAAGGCAAACTATTCCAAGGACCTTGCAAGCGGCGTGGTATGCGCGGGAGGCACCCTTGGCATTCTGATCCCCCCGAGCGTGATGCTGATACTCTATGCGCCCATGGCAGGAGTTTCAGTCGTTGACATGTACGCGGGGGCCTTTATCCCGGGGCTTCTCCTGGGTGGTTTTTACATCCTTTACATCCTATTGCGCGCGGCCATCTTTCCAAGCACAGCTCCAAATCTTCCAAAAGAGATGTCTTTGAAATTCTTCAGCAGGGAGTCTCTAAGAGACGGCTTCAAGTATCTGCTCCCTCCGGTAGGCATGGTCTTTCTGGTGCTGGGATCTCTTTTCTTCGGCGTAGCATCTCCCACGGAGGCAGGAGCCGTGGGATCGCTCGGGGCGATCGGGCTGGGTTTCCTGTACAGGACAATATCCTGGAAGTCCTTCAAGGATAACTGTTACCTCACCCTGCGCATCACCGCCATGATAATCTTTATCGCCATTGCCTCAAACATCTTCACGGGCGCATTTCTTAACGCGGGCTGCGGCCAGGTGATTACGGATTTTCTCATGGGTATGGGACTCGGCAGATGGGGCATATATATCGTCCTCATGATGATTATCATAGTGCTCGGCTGTTTTATAGACTGGATAGGCATATTGATGATAATGGTTCCCATATTCGCGCCCATCCTCTTCAACCTCCAGTTTGATCCTCTCTGGGTAGGCCTTGTTGTATGCGTGAGCCTGCAGATATCTTTCCTTTCACCGCCCTTTGCCTACTCCATCTTTTACCTCAAGGGAATCGCCCCAGAGCTTGACCTCAAGGACATCTACAAGGGCGTCATTCCTTTTGTGGGAATACAGCTTTTTGTTACAGCTCTCTGTATTATTTTCCCGGCCGTCACTTTGTGGCTGCCGAAGGTCCTTTCGGGCCATTAGAACCGGACAAAGATTAAGACCGAGTGTTGGGTCGCCCTGATTTATGGAACTACTCCCATCTCCACCTTTTTTGAATATCTCCCTTACCCCGGTCTCCCCCGTCGAGGGGAGGCAATAATCTGAGGGAGCATTTTCATATAAGGAACATGCTATTTACTCGCAGGAGAAGAAAATGAAGTTTGAAGACATAAAGACCGTTTCAGTCCTCGGCGCGGGGATCATGGGGCATGGAATAGCGCAGAGCTTTCTCATGGGAGGATACCCTGTGCGCCTCTATGACATCAAGGATGCCATCCTCGATGGAGCCAGGGCACACATCACCCAAAATATGGAGCTATTCAGCAGGAACGGATTGATCCGGCAGGAAGATATCGCTCCATCTCTTGAGAGGCTCTCAACAACAACAGACCTCAGCGACGCCGTGAAAGGATGTCAATTTATCACCGAGGCCGCTCCTGAGAATCTTGACCTCAAGCAGTCTATTTTCGCCTCGGTTGAAGAAGCCTGCCAGGAAGATGCAATTATCGCCAGTAACACCTCTTCCCTGACCCTGGCACAGATTGGAGTAAGGGTTCAGGCCAAAGAACGTCTGGTTACCACCCACTGGTTTAATCCGCCGCACATTGTTCCGACGGTCGAGGTGGTGCGCTCAGACTGGACAAGCGATGAGACCTTCAATGTCACCCACGATCTGCTCCTCAAGATCAGAAAGCTGCCGATAAAGATCAATAAAGAGATTCCCGGCTTTCTCATCAACAGGATACAGATGGCCATGGTTCGGGAGATTCTTGACCTCTATGAGCAGGGAATAGCGAGCCCGGAGGATATTGACAAGGCGGTAAAAGGGAGTATCGGATTCCGGCTCGCAAGCATCGGGCCTCTTTTGACCATTGACCTCGGGGGGCTCAAATTGTGGCTCAAGGTATGCGAAAACCTCTTCCCTCTAATCTCTAATTCCAAAGAGCCGCCGGGAGTACTGACAAGGCTTGCGGAAAAAGGCCATGACGGCATAAAGAGCGGAAAAGGATTTTACGACTACACAAATGAGTTCTCAAAGGAAACTCTGGATGAGACAATCAGGCGAAGGGACAGGGAGTTTTTAAACAGGCTCAAGGACCTCTACTGGGAAAGCCTCTGAGCAGGAGGGTTATTTCCAAGGCAGCGGAGTCTTCCTGGAGTGAAGATATGAGGACAGCAGCCTAATTTTTTCTTGACACCAAACCGGCGCTTGGGTAGGGTGCCGGCGACGCTCGAAAAGCGTAACAACAGGATAAATTTCTTTTGCAAGGTTATGTAAGGCAAGGCCATCCCAACCTGGGACGGCCTTTTTTATTTTTATCCTTCGTTGTGCCCCCCAGGGCACGGCGGTTTATATGAAACTACATCGTCATACCGGCGTAGGCCGGTATCCAGTCTTTTACACCTGGATTCCGGATCGGGTCAGGAATGACGTGCGGTATTTTCATCTTTCGTTGTGCCCCATTCGGGCATGACCGTTTATATGGAAATGCCCCTTCTCTTTACCGTAGAAACGTCGGGATGCGGCGGCAGTATTCCCTCCCCCTCGACGGGGGAGGGGGGGGTGGGGGTGCTTTTCATCTTTTGTTGAGCCCCTTTCAGGGCATGACCGTTAATGTGGAGGATATACAATGATTACAAGACTAGTTGTTATCGGAGGATATTTTCTGGTGGTCCTCGCGATAGGGTTCCTGGCCCGCACAAGGATCAAAGCAACCCCTGAGACCTATTTTCTTGCCGACAGAAGCCTCGGCACACTTGTTCTACTGGGAACCATGGCCGCTACCAATTTTTCCGCCTTTACCATCTTCGGTACCTCGGGCGCAGGCTACAGAGACGGCTATGCCTTTTTCCCAATCATGGGATTTGGAACCGGCTTCATGGCGCTTACCTTCTGGATCATCGGGAAAAAGGCATGGCAAATAGGGAAGGAAAGAAGCATCCTCACACCACCGGAACTTGTCAAAAGCCTCTATGGAAGCCCATTTCTCTCCGTGATTGTATCGGTAGTGATGATTGTTTTTACCATTCCCTATCTTGCCCTTCAGCCCATGGCGGCCGGCTACGCCCTGGAGGAACTTCTGGGTCTGCCCTATTTTTACGGCTGCGCCCTCGTTACTGCTCTTATGGTCGCCTACACATTCCGTGGAGGGTTGAAAGCAGTAGCATGGACCGATCTTTTTCAGGGATTTGTCATGGTCTCACTTCTGGTTGCCGCCTTTGTGCTGGTATCAAGGCACCACGGAGGATTCGTGGAAGCCCAGGTGAAGGCCCTGTCATCCGCCCCGGAACTCTTCTCACGGCCCGGCGCCCGGGGGACCTATACGATCGGAATATGGATGAGCTACATGATGCTTTGGTTTTTCTGCGATCCCATGTTCCCTCAGCTATTTCAGCGCTTCTTCTCGGCAGGCTCGGTTACGGCCTTGAAACGCACCATGCTGTGGTATCCGACCGTATGCACCTTCATCTTCTTCATACCCATCAGCATAGGAGTCATGGGAAGACTCTCCTTTCCGGACCTGACAGGGAAGACCGCAGACCGAATACTTCCTATGGTAATGAATGCCATAGGAGGAGATCTGATGGCCGCCCTGGTAATCACTGCGGGCCTTGCCGCCCTTATGTCCACCATGGATTCCCAGCTTTTAACCCTCAGTTCGCTTTTCACCAGAGATATCCTCCCCGCGATCTCCAGGCAAACGGTCGCGACAAGCCTTCCAGGAAGGATTTTTGTCATTGCACTTGCCCTTGCGGGTCTCGCCCTTGCATATAAACCGCCTGCAACCATCCTCCAGATAGCCACCCAGACCTTCACCGGCCTTGCCGTGCTTTTTCCGACCGTTCTCTTCGGGCTGTATCTCAGGAAGGTTTATGCCTCAGCAGCTATCCTTTCTATTATTGCCGGAGAAGGGCTGCTCATCTTGTTATATTCAGGGCTCCTGCCGGGTGGCTTTTTTCTCCCTGTTGTATGGGTGATGGCCGCAACATTCGCTGTCTATCTGTTGGCCCACGTATCCCTGTGTATCAGAGATGGATCAATTGCCGGTCTTGTCCCAGGCCGCCTGTCAAGAAGCTATTACTCATTATCCTTCCTGGCCATATTCATCCTGGGAACGGATTTTTGGGCCTGGAACCACGCAGGCGCCACAACAGGCGGTATCCCTTTATGGGTTTTCTATTTTGTGGCGCTCTCAGCGGGCCAGACAATCCTGATGTCCCTGATGACAAAAACGGCAGGAGCGGAAGATTAGCCTTCGTCCATGCTTTCTTCATCAATAAGGACAGAGCGTATGAGCTCAAAAATCATGTCCTGATCCGCGCAAAGCCATTCCCCCAATGATTTAGCTGATACGACAAAGCCCAAAATAATATCGGCATTGATTCTCTAGGCCGAATAGGTTTACTATGTCTAATTAGAATCGTCTATTTTGGAGATCGGGAAGTTTTGAGATTTTTTTCCTGCCGGATGGAGGGTCTTATTTCCTGATTTGTTTACACGTTTTGGAGAAACACCATGAACATCCATACCGAACTGACACAGGAGCAGATCAAAGAGATCATCTGCAGTCAACTGCCTGGTCTTATGGAACAGGATCCCAGAATAAAAGAATTCGTCCTTCGAGTGACAAGAACGCGATACGCCGACAGGGACGAGACCTCAGACCGTTTTGACCGCATTCTACAACAGCTTAGAGAGGATAGAGAAAAACAAACCAGGGAATGGGATGCAGCTATCAAGCGTTGGGAGGAGAATGATCGCAAATGGGATGAGGCGGTCAAGCGTTGGGAGGAGAATGATCGCAAATGGGATGAGGCGGTCAAGCGCTGGGAAGAAAATGATAAGAAGTGGGCCGACAATGTCAAGCGTTGGGAAGAGAATGATAAGAATTGGGCCGACAATGTCAAACGTTGGGAGGAGAATGATCGCAAATGGGATCAGGCGGTCAAGCGTTGGGAAGAAAATGATAAGAAGTGGGCCGAGAATGTCAAACGCTGGGAGGAGAATGATCGCAAATGGGATCAGGCGGTCAAGCGTTGGGAAGAGAATGACAAGAAGTGGGCCGAGAATAACAGAAGATGGCATGAAAACCAAGAAGATATAAGGCGGCTGTGGTCCCGTGTTGATGTCGGCTTAGGGGCCATAGGAGCCAGGTGGGGAATGCGTGCAGAGGGATCTTTCCGTGAGGCACTGAAGGGTATTCTGGAGAAATCCTTCGGAGTGCGCGTGGAGAGGTATCTGGAAAAGGATGCCGAAGGCAAAGTGTTCGGCCGGCCGGATCAGGTGGAGATAGATGTGCTCATCAGAGATGGGGTTCTTATTCTTTGTGAAATTAAATCTTCAATGAGCAAGTCGGATATGTATGCATTCGTCCGAAAGGTGCGTTTCTATCAGGAAAAGAAAGGCAAGAAGGCCCAGAGGATGCTTGTCATCTCACCTATGGTTGACGATAAGGCAAAGGCTGTTGCGGACTTGGAGGGCGTTGAGGTCTATGGCTATCCCGAGGATGTCCAGGGTCTTTGAAAATCACTGGATATATCTTTAAGGATGAAAATGCCGCACGTCATTCCGGACCCGATCCGGAATCCAGGTGAAAGAGACCGGATACCGGCCTCCGCCGGTATGACGATGAAACTTATCCTGATTGCCGTTATACTTGCCCTCACTCTAGCCGTCTATGCCGCTTCAACTAACTATGGATTCATACACTTGGACGACTATGATTACGTCCTGGATAATCCCAACGTAACCAATGGTATAACCTACGCATCCGCCCGCTGGGCCTTCACCACCTTTTACGCCTGCAACTGGCACCCCCTTACATGGCTTTCCCACATGCTTGACTGTGAGATTTTCGGTCTGGATGCACGTGGCCACCACATGACCAATCTCCTCCTGCATCTTGCAAGCACGCTGATCCTTTTTCTCCTGCTTCACCGTGCGACCGGATCATTGTTTCGAAGCGCACTCGTAAGCGCCATCTTCGGGGTACATCCACTCCACGTTGAATCAGTCGCCTGGATATCCGAGAGAAAAGATGTCCTGAGCGCTTTTTTCTGGATGTGTGCCACCTGGAGCTATATTTGTTACGCCCAGCGTCCCGCCACCAGCCGATACATTCCAGTCCTGCTTTTCTTCGCCATGGGGCTCATGGCAAAACAGATGCTGGTAACCCTTCCCTTTGTTTTCCTCCTCCTGGATTACTGGCCTCTTAAACGGTTTAGTATCGCACCGGCATCTCAGAGGAAGCTCAGCAGCCCCGGGTCCAATAGCCTCCGTTTTCTCCTGTGGGAGAAAGCACCTCTCTTTGCCCTGAGCGCTGCCGCCTCTGCGGTTGTCTATATCGCACAGCATACGGGAGGAGCCACAGCCTCTTTTGACGCGATTCCATTCATAACAAGGCTCCAAAACGCGGTTATCTCCTACTTAATCTATATCCTCAAAACCGCCTGGCCCATAAACCTGGCAGTCTTTTACCCCTATCCAGAGACAATATCTTTTTGGACCACAGCCGGCTCCGTAGCCGTTCTCCTCGCCATTACAGCCGCGGTTCTTTTCAAAGGCAGGAAATTTCCCTACCTGCCGGCCGGATGGCTCTGGTATGTGGGGACCCTCATACCGGTAATAGGCCTCGTGCAGATAGGCGCACAGGCAAATGCAGACAGATACACCTATCTTCCCATGATCGGTTTGCTTATCCTTACTGTCTGGGGTGCTTCAGACCTGGCGACCCGGCTGAAACTGGGCAGGATACTAACTCTGTCTGCCGCCGGAGCGGTCTTGGCGGTCTTGACCATAGCAGGTTATAATCAGGCGTCCTATTGGAGGGACAGTATAACCCTCTTCACCAGGACAATCGCAGTCACCCAAAACAACTGGATGGCCCATAACTCGCTGGGAAGCGCTCTGAAGGATGCCGGAAGGCTTGAAGAGTCATTCGAGAGCTACCGCAAATCCATCCGCATCAGGCCCTATTTCGTCGAGGCCCACAATAACCTTGGAGTAGCCCTGAACGCAGCCGGAAGAAGGCAGGAAGCCGCTGACAGCTTCAGAACCGCCCTCAGCCTGAAGGCCGATTACGCAGAGGCCCACGACAACCTGGGAGTTGTTCTTGCGCAGCAGGGAATGCTATCAGAGGCGCTTCAGCATCTGACCAGAGCACTTGAGTTAAGACCTCTGAACGCCAAGGCGCATAACAACATGGGAAATCTGCTTTCGATGATGGGAAAAAGGGATGATGCAATCAGCCACTATTCAGAGGCGCTGCGTATAAACCCGGGCCATAAGGGAGCGAGAAAGAACCTGGAAAGGCTCATGCAGAACTCCGGAGGTCCCTCTGGATCGCCTTTCAGGAGAAGCGGGAAGGGTGGTGGGTAATGCCATCTTCTTGCATCTGGACTAAAATCGGCTAAACTCTACTTTACTCATGAGTAAAATCGTGTTATGTTGATTTTACCGTGAAAATACACCCCCCACCCCAACCCTCCCCCGCGCGGGGGGAGGGAAATCCTTGGCCTCGTAAAGTGTAGAGTCGGGGGAGGATTTTCATTTGCGGGGGCGACAAAATTCTTTTGTCATGAGCGTTTACTATGGAAGAGAAACTTAAACGCTACTTATCAGACCTGATATCGGAAGACCTTAAAGCCCGCATGGTCTTTGTAGGAGGACCTAGACAGGTAGGTAAGACTACCCTCTCGCTCAATCTTCTAGACCCTCCCGATTCCTCTAACCCGGCATACCTCAATTGGGACGATGTGAGGGTGCATTCCTCTCTGCTTAGGGGTGAACTGCCTCCCAATCAGCCTCTCATTGTCTTCGATGAAATACATAAATTCGCAAGGTGGCGCAACCTTCTTAAAGGCTTTTACGACACCAGGGGAGCCGCTATAAGGTTCCTCATAACCGGATCCGCCCGATTGGATTATTATCGAAAAGGGGGAGATTCACTCCACGGAAGATACCACTATTACCGTCTCCATCCCTTTTCTCTTCCGGAGATCAGCACAAATCCAAAACCGTCAGACCTGTCGGCCCTATTGAAGTTCGGCGGATTTCCGGAGCCTTTGTTGAAGGGAGAAGAGACATTCTGGAGAAGATGGCAGAAAGAGAGGAGGCAGAGGGTCATATACGACGACATAAGAGACCTGGAGAGGATAAAGGAGATAACCCTGCTTGAGCTTTTGGCTGAAGAGCTTCCGAGAAGGGTAGGATCGCCTCTGTCGGTAAAGAATCTTAGGGAGTCTTTGGAAGTAGCCCATGAAACAGCCGAAAGATGGGTTGAGATATTTGAGCGGATGTATTACTGCTTCCGCATATCCCCTTATGGCGCAACGAAACTCAGAGCCGTGAAGAAGGAGAAGAAACTTTATCTCTGGGATTGGTCAACCGTTAATGAGAGCGGAGCCAGATTCGAGAACCTGGTAGCCTGCCAGTTGCTTAAGTATTGCCACCTGCTGGAGGATTCGGAAGGATACAGGATGGAACTGCGTTTTCTGAGGGATACCGACAGGAGGGAGGTTGACTTCATAGTCTTGAAGGAAGGAAATCCGCTCTTTGCGGTTGAATGCAAGACAGGCGAAAAGGACATAAGCCCCGCCCTGTTTTATTTCAAGGAAAGAGTAATGATCCCAAAGTGCTTTCAGGTTCACACGGGCACAAGGGACTACGAAAAGCAGGGCATAAGGGTTCTTCCCTTTTACTCTTTCTGCAAGGAAGCCTCAATGCCTTAAAAAAGGCTGTTTCTCCGCCACATCTTTAGGCACATTATCACTTATCGCGGGCCGAGGAGGCGGAAGGCTGA
>Ga0100401_1000889_pt1 | contig 24632 bp, 22 predicted proteins | sample CryGeymeta201525_FD_80421 | JGI IMG/M metagenome (GOLD analysis project Ga0100401, IMG submission 80421) | Groundwater microbial communities from Crystal Geyser aquifers in Utah, USA - Crystal Geyser metaG 2015-25 | ecosystem: Environmental > Aquatic > Deep subsurface > Groundwater | place: USA... | reverse complement strand
TTAATAACACTTGTTGAGAATTTAACTCAATTTTTAAAGAAAATTTATCCAGTTTATTAAATAATAAAATCCAAATAATTAGATAATAGTTATGCTAAGATTTCTAAATGTTTTTAGTATAAAAGGAGAGTTGTTAAAAAATTTTTCATAAAAAAAGGGTTAAAAATAAATTTTCACCCTTTTATTTTATTTTTTACTTATGAATAATCAAATAAATATAAACATTAACATTGACAAATATGTCGCTTCAAATATATGTAAAAATACATTCATTATCAATATAGCTAAGAACATTCAAAAAATAATTTTAGATTTCCTATATAGATTTTTAAGTACAATTCATAAGATACTTATAAATATAGCTAAATAAATTATTCATCATTCTATCAATACTTGTATATACCAACTTTCAGGGATATATTTCACTTCATCATCCTTAGTTTGTTTTTCAGGATATATGTTTCTGTATGCTGGACCAGATTCAGCAAGTCATGCTCATAGTGGTTTTTCCTTAAATCTTTCTATTCAGATTTCCATCCTATCAAAATGTCAAGTTGTTGATGAGGTTCTAAAAATTATATTTGTTAATTGATGTTGAAATATAACTCAAAGTATAGCTAAGAAACAAACTGAAAATAATAATACTCATAAAAAAACCTTTCTATAATTTTTATAAATATGTCTTATACTTACTAAAAATATTACAAATGCTGATGTTAATACTCATAGTAATGCACTTCTAGAATATGTTAATAATAATAGCCAAAATAAAAACATAATACTTGCATATACATAGAATTCATTTTTTTTCTTTTGTAAATATAAAAACATAGAAGAAAAAATTACTAGGAAATATGCCATAGCATTTGGTCAATCAAGTATTCATTGAAATCTTCTAATTCATGAGTTTTCAAGTCCATGATATATTGGAATTCATCAGTTAAATACCCAATTACTTGCATAATCTACATAACCAAATTCTACTAAAAATTCTTCTTTTAATCTAAATTTAATTAGTATTCAAAATAAAAGTGATAATGCTCAAGAATAAACAAAAAGTTGTATTAAATCTTTGATTTTAATTTTTAAAAATTGTTCTCAATGCTTATAAATAAGCATAACAATCAAAAACATAAAATCATATCTTCAACCGTAAACTATACTATTTAATCACAATCAATTATATAGAGTTATTCAAATTCAATAAGCTATATAAGAAAAAACTAAATAATCTAATATATCTAATTTTGGTAATTTTTTAGCTTTGTAAAATTCATAAATTAAACTAAAAAATATAGCTACAAGTAATCATTCTTTTAAGAAAAATCATACCTTATCAAATCAAGTTATATATCCTATAAAAACTGTAAAAAATACATAAAATGGTAATATAATTACAGCAAATTTTGTTAGTAGAGTAAATAAATTCATAGTATTTAATTAATGTTATTTTTTATATAATAAATAAAACAATAAAAATGTAAATTTTTTATTGTTTTATTATTTCTTTTATTTTTTTTTCAAATATTTCGCTACTAAATAATGAAGCTTGTTTTTGACAATTTATAGACTCATATTTTCACTCTAAATTATTTTTATGAAAATTATTAAATTTTTCTATGAAGTCATTTCAATCTTTAATATCAAAAAAATTTCAAGTTATTCAAGGTAAAACTGTTTCAGTTAATCATCATCATTTGTATGCAAAAACTGGTTTTCAAGCAGCCATTACTTCAATTGGAACTATACCAAAATCTTCCTCTCAAGGAAAAATTAAACCTAGTGAGTTTTGTACTAGATAAACGAGTTCATCATTATATTTTGCTCATGCAAAAGTTATATTGTCTTTTTTTACCAATTTTTTTAATATTTCTTTATAATCTCAATCTCAAATTATAAGTAAATTTTCATCTAAATTATTAAATGCTTTTATAGCAATATCTATTTTTTTAAATTCTGTTAATGTTGAAATAATTATATAATAATTATTATTTTCAAAAACATTTTCAAACTTTGTATTATTGTCTAGTTTTTTTGCAAATCTATTTGTTTCAACAGGAGGATAAAGCAATATTGAATCTTTTCTATAATATTTTTTAATTCTTTTTTTAGTATTTTTACTGTTAGCTATATTTATATCAACTCTATTACTTGCTATATAATCCCATATTCTAATTTTTAGAAATAAATTATTTATTATAGGATTTAATATGTATTTTTTCCAACCAGAATTTAATCCTAGATCATTTTTATATTCATTTGTCCAATCCCAGATATAACGAGCAGGAGAATGATAATAAACTATAAATCTTGTTTCAGGTTTTGTTATTGCTCAATGTGCAAATCAAGAACTAGAGCATAAAACTACATCATAATTTGAAAAATCTAAACTTTCAACACTTTTAGACATAAAAGGTAGACAAAATCTTTGCTTTCAAGTTAGATTATAGATTTTTTGACTTCTAAGAGAAAAGGTTTGAGAGTTTATTTTTTCTTTAGGAAATATTTTACCTACTTTTTTTTCATCATAGATAAGAGTAAAAATATCGGCATCAGGAAAAATATCGGTCCAATTTTCTACAATTTTTTCAGCTCAACCAAGCTTTATAAACATTTCATGAAGTATAGCTATTTTCATCAATTTATAATTATTTTTTTTAAAACTAACTAAATAATAATTATTTTTTGAAAAAAACTAAATTTTTGTTAAAATTCAGATAATCTATAATTAATTATTTATTATATGAAAAAAATATTATTGTTTTTATTATTGTTTTTTTTAAATTTTTTAACAGTTTTTTGAGCTAAGAATTGAGATCAAACAGCTGTAGATTTTGGTATGGGCTGACTTTCTGATTCTCAGAAAGTACAATATCTTAATACTAAAATTTCTACTCCTGATTGAAAAGGTCAAATTACTGTAAAAGATGCTATTGCTAAATGATATTTGGATGATTGAATAACAGGACCTTCTACTCTATGAGCTTTGGATGCACTTAATAATATAAAAAGCTCATCATCATCATCTTCTTCATGATGACCAGGTGATTTAACAAGTGCAGATTTTATCATAAATGTTTCAGATATATCTCCTTGAATTAAATGACAATGAGAAACTACAGAACAAAGAGTTAATTGGCTTTTGTGAACATTCATTCAAACTATGATGATTGCACTATGAGTTTTATCAGTTTTAATTATGACAATTTGAACATGATATATGATTTTACATAATTGACAAGATGAACTTCTTAGTAAATGAAAATCTATTTTTATGTCTTGAGTTTATGCTATGATTATAGCACTTACTTCATATTATTTAGTAGCGATGGTTAGATTCTTATTATATAAAAATTAATTTTTTAAGATCCAAATATGCATAAAAGAATAATTGTTTTACTATTTATGTTATTTATTTCATTTTGATTTAATACAACGTATTCTGCTGCTCCTGAAATAAATTGTATTTGACTTCCTTGATGTGTAGATGGTAATATTATGAATCCATGAGCTCCAGATATAAGTAATAATATTTGAGCAAAATTTATGGCAAATATTATTTGAGAATTTATACAAATAGTTGCAGTTTTTGCAGTTTTTGCTTTAATATTCAGCTGAATTATGTATTTATTATCAGCTTGAGAGGAAGAAAAAGCAACCAAAGCTAAAAAATGGATTATTTGGTCTCTTGTATGAGTTTTTGTTTCTATTTCAGCTTGGTGAATAATAAATTTTCTTAATAATATTAGAATAAACTCTTGATGAACAAGTTCATCTTCATCTTCATCTTCAAGTACTAGTGTTATAAATTTTAGAATTGGTACTAATATTTATGATACTAGAACTTCAGTATGAGATCAACCTTCAGTACCAAATGGATATACTGTATGGGAAGAAGTTACCCCTAATGAATATATAGCAAAATAATATTAAAAAATATGAAAAAAATACTTTACATAATGATATACTTTTTTACGCTACTTAGTTCGAAAATATCATTTGCAACAAATAATGATATTAAAGATAAACTTTTAGATGATACTTCATCAAATATATGAAATGTTACCTGAAATACTACTTCTAGTATTTTATGATGACTTTTTGCTTGGTTTAAAACTGAAATAATTTCAGTAATTATGGTATTATCAATTGCTGTTTTTATATATATTGGTATTAAATTTTCAACTTCAAAGTGAAATCCAGAAGAATTTAAAAAAGCTTGGTTGCATTTAATTTATTCTGTTATATGAATATTTTTTGTATTTATGGCATGGTGACTTGTAAAAATAGTGTCTAGTTTAAGTTTATAATATTATTGTTTTATGAAAAAATTATTTATTATATTAATTATTTCTATATTTTCACTTTTTTCTATTTCATCTGTTTTAGCATGAAATTGTGATTATAATGATTGAACTATATCTTCTGAATTAAAAGATTGTTTGACTGATTCTAAATTAGTTGGTTCTGAAGCAAAGATTATTGGTTGAGATTGATTTAAACAAACTATAAATACTTGGACAAAAAATATATCACTTTATTTGTGAATAGGAGCTGTTTTATGAATAGTTTATGGTTCATTTATGATGACGATTAGTACATGAGAAGATGAAAAAATTAATAAAGCTAAAGATATTATAAAATGGTCAATAATTTGATTTTTATGACTTATTTCTGCTTCTTTCATAATCAATTTGATAGTTAGAGTTATATATTCTTTTAATTAATATGTTTAGTATTAGAAAAAATAGTTTTTTAAAAATAATTGTTTTAACATTATTTTTTAGTTTTTTGATTTTTATTGCAAAAAACTATTTTTTTTGATGAAAAGAAGATTTTCAAAATCAAATAATTGAAGAACAATTTATTGACCCAATTGTTGAAAAAACTAGTGATAATCAAATTGATATTTCTATGATAAATAAAAAAGTTGAGACAAAGATTTTAGAAAATCTTAATTCTGCTGAAAAAATCAAGTATAATTATATTCCAGAAGAACTTGATTTAGAACTTGATTTCTTTCCATATTTTACTCCAATTGATACTTTTTTATTTACTAGTTTTATACAAGATAAAATAAATAATATAAATGTATTTTTTTATAAAGAAAAATCTGATGTTAGATGAAAAATGCAAAATAAAAAACTAAAACTATTTTGAATTTATAATATGAAAGTATATGAATTATTAGCTGTTTGAATTCATGAATTTTGACACTTTTATGATTTATATATTTTAGAAAAAAAAGTTTCTCTAGATATAAGTGATTATTTTTATTATATTTCTTGGGATTGAGTTTCTATAATTAAAGCAGGACAAGAACAAAAAGATTTTGTTTCTTGATATGCTTTGACAAATAAATATGAAGATTTTGCTGAAAGTTTTACATATTATATATTACATAATTCAGATTTTTATAGTAAGTCTGAAGATTCTTCTATTTTAAGAGCAAAATATGATTTTTTTTCTAAATTTATTTTTAGAAATGATGAATTTAAATCTGACAATTATAAAACAACAACAGAAATTAAAAAATATTATCGGGATATAACTAAAATAGAATTTTCTTTAGAAAATTTTTTGCAGTATTTAAAAAAATAGATATACTTATACTTGCTATATAAAAGTAACTTTTTAGTTTAACTAAGAAAAGTGCTTTTATAAAATATAAAAAAACCTCAAAAATATTCAGACATAATTGAAATTACTTTTTAAAAAGTAAAATTATTTTTGTGAATTATAAAACTTGTAAAATGAGTTTTAGTTATTTTTATATGAATTTTATATATATAAAAAAATAATTTAATGAAAGATTTTTTAGATGAATTAGATCAAGAGATAGACTTATTTCAAACTAGTGAAAATGATATTATAGATCAACATATTTTGCTTAATGAGTGATTAGATTGAACAACTGAAAACATAGAAGCTGAAAAAAGACATGATAATCAAAATGAAAGAGTTTCTGTAAACAGACAAAATAAACCAAGACAAGAATATAAACCAAAACATGAATCAAATGAAATAAGAGGTAAATTCATCTCTAAATTTCCTGAAACTAAATTTTACTTACCTTCTTTGAGAGAAGGTTATACTAGGTTTATTCCAGTTTGATGAAATAATGAGACATGAGCAAAAAATATGTGAATGCTTCAATATTGAGATGATATAATAATTATTGATTGTTGAGTGCAATTTGCTGATCCAGATATGTTATGAGTAAATTATTCTATACCTGATGTTTCTTTTTTAGTTAAATATAAAAAAAATATTAAAGGATTTCTTATAACTCATGCACATTTAGATCATATTGGTTCATTAAAACATGTATATCCTGCATTAGGATGTCCTCCATTGTATTGAACAAAATTTACAATTTGATTAATAAGAAAACAATTAGAAGAAGCTTGATTAATTCCTTATGCTACTTTAATTGAAGTTGATGCTTGAAAAAGGGAAAAAATAAAAGTATGACAATTTAATGTAGAATATTTTAAAGTAAATCATAGTGTTCCTGATTGTGCTTGATTATATATTGAATCACCAGGTGGAACAAAGATAGTTCATACTTGAGATTTTAAAATTGATTTTACTCCTGCAATTGATGATCCTGCTGATTTAGATAGAATAAGTGAAATTTGAGAAAGATGAATATCTGTTTTGATGTCAGATTCTACATGATCAACTAGAAAAGGTTTTTCTATGAGTGAAAAAAATGTATGAGAAGAACTTGAAAAAATAGTTTCAAATCATCATAAAGGTAGACTTATAATTGCTACATTTTCTTCTTGGATTTCAAGAGTACAACAACTTATAGATATTGCTGAAAAATATGAAAAAACTATATTTTTAAGTGGTAGAAGTATGGTTGAAAATGTTGCTATAGCAAAAGAACTTGGATATATAAATATAAAACCAGGTATTGTAAAAAAAATGACACCAAAAAATACAGAATGAATTCCTCCACATAAACAAATTATTATTACAACTTGAAGTCAATGAGAACAATTTTCTGCACTTGCTAGAATGAGTGAATGAAAACATAATTCTGTTGAAATTATAAAATGAGATACTGTTATATTTTCTTCAAGTGTTGTTCCTGGTAATGAAAAATCAGTTGTTTGAATAATTAATAAGCTTATAAAATTATGAGCTAATGTTGTTACAAAAGATGACTGAGAAGTTCATACATGAGGACATGCTTTTCAAGAAGAACAAAAAATAATGATAAATTTAGTAAAGGCTAAATATTTTATGCCAGTATTTTGAGATTTATACTTCAGAACTGTTCATAAAAATACAGCAATGACAATATGATATAAAGAAGATAATGTTTTAATGCTTGAAAATGGTAATATTGTTGATTTTGCACCAAAAAATTGAAATGTGTTTAAATCAAAAATTAAAGCACCAATTCAAGAAATAATAATTGATGGCCATGGTATGTGATTAGCTACTAGTCATGTAATTAAAGCTAGAGAAAAAATGATGAATTCTGGAGTTTTAGTTATAATGTTTAAAACTGATAAAAAAACAAAAGCTATTTTATGACATATTAAGTTAGAATCTAGAGGTCTTGTATATTTAGAAGAAGTTAGATTTATTCATAAAATGATTATAAAAAAAGCTAGAGATATATATGAAAATACTGTAAAAGATGTTCCAGATATGGAAGAAAAAGATTTACTAAAAATTCTTAGAGATGATTTAGAAAAATTTCTTTTACAAAAAATAGATAGAGAACCAATGATTATACCAATGCTTACAGAAGTGTAAAAATATTTTACAAAAGACAAAAACTCCTTATTATAGTTTTGTCTTTTATTTTATTAAAAATAAGAATATGAGAAATAAAATCAATGTGTTTCTTTTGATTGCTTTAATGCTTTTTTTAAGTTCATGTTTCTCATCAACAGAAAATATAGATAAGGCAAAACAAGATTTGCTTAATTGAAGTGGTGTTGTTGAAGAAGATTATATAAGTGAAGAAATAGCTAAATATGATGAATTAGAAAAAGATCAAAAAGAAAATATAGAAGAAAAAATAACAATAAATCCTTTAACTACTGATCAATTTATTGAGCTTGATTCCCTAGATAACAAAGATTTATTGTCTTTAGAAGTTGAAATAACTTGAAAAACTACAACTAATGTAGATAAAATAATTATTAATTTTTCAAACTCTTGATCAAATTTTAAAGAAGACAATTATACTTTAAAAACATTTAAGCCTTGAGATAAAACATTTTTATATAGATCATTTTTAAAATATGAAACTATAGATTATTGAAGAAATGTGTATTTAATAGAAGCATACTCTTGAAAAAAAGTATCTAAAACTGAGCTTGTAATAAATGTTAATAAAGAAGTAGATAATTTATATAAAAATTCTGAAAAAGAGCCTATTGCATCAGAAAAAGTAGATACTTCTAACTTACCAACTAGCCAATATTTTGGTAATCCTATTGAATTGTGAGATTCAAAAATCACATATAGTGATATTAAATGATTACAAATTGAAAAACTTTCTAGTACAGGAGTTACTTTAGATAGTGATAGTATAAATAGTTTTTTATCTGATACAATTGATGGTTGGTTTTTTTGGAATTCATTGAGACCAATTAGTAACAATGAATGAGTTTCATTCTTTGTTGTTAGATTAGATTGAGATAATTATATTTATGAAAAACATTATTTTTCACCTAATTGATATTATTGAGTTTTACAACTTGAAAATTGAGTATGAGCTGATATATCAACTTTGAGTGAAAAAAATTCTGAATTAAAATTAAAAAATGATACATATCAAACAGTTACAATTGCAGATATGTTGTTTAAAGAATTATTAAAATAATTTTAAAAAAATGAGAGTACTTTTAAAAATATCTTGAGAAGCATTGAAATGAGAGAAAGATTTTTGAATTGATCCTAATTTTGTTGAAGATGTTGTAATAAAGATAAAAGAAATTAAAGAAAATAATATTGAATTAGCAATTGTTGTTTGAGGTTGAAATATTTATAGAGGTTCAAACTTAATCACTTCATGAGTTAATCCAACTGATTCACATAATTTAAGTATGTTGTCTACAGTTTTTAATTGAGTAGTTCTTAAAAATTTTTTGGATAAAGCTTGTATTAAATCAATTGTTATGGATCCAAATTGAATAAATTTTGTAGAAGCATATAATAAAAATACTGCAAAAAAATATTTAAAAAAATGATATATAGTTATTTGTACTTGATGAACGGGAAATCCATATTTTACTACTGATACTTGATGAGTATTAAGATCATTGGAACTAGATTGTAATTTTATGGTTAAAGCTACTAAAGTTGATTGAATTTATAGTAAAGATCCTATGAAATATAATGATGCAAAATTTTATGAAAAAATATCATATGATGATGTTATTTGACATAATTTAAAGATAATGGATCATACAGCAATTTCACTTGCAAAAGAATCAAATCATGTAATTAAAGTTGTAAATTTATCAAAAAAAGGAGCTATATTAAAAGCTATTTTATGAGAAAAAGAAGGGAGTACAATTTGTGATTAAAAATCTTTTGACAAATAAGTATTTTTTAATATGATACACGAGCAATTTTTAAAAATTATATACACTTTTTTAAAGATTAATAAAAAAACATAATTAATATATAAATAAATCAAAAATGTTAGCTAAATTAAGAAAAAGAAAAAGACTTAGAACTCACTGATTTTTAAAAAGAAGTTCTACTGATAATGGTAAAAATGTTTTGAAAGCTAGAAGAAGAAAAGGAAGACATATTCTTACTGTTTCTTATCCAAAAAGATTTCAAGAAATTAATGGTAAAGCTAAAATGCATATTATTGCAGGAGGTACTGCTAAAAAATCACCTTTTGATGGTAAAGGAAATTTTGTTAAAAGAAAATAATATTTTAGTTTTTAAGTATTTTTATAGTGATTGCTAAAAAATATAGATTAACTGAAAAAGAAACAAAAAAGGTTTTACATAAGTGAAAACCTTTTTTTTCTTATTGAATAGTATTAAATATAATGAAAAATACACTTTGTTATAATAGATTTTCTATTGTAATTGGTTGAAAATCTATTAATACAAATGTAGATAGGAACTTTTTTAGGAGAAAATTTTACAATAAGTGTAGTTCAAATATTAATGTTAATTGAGAATCATATGATTTAGTTTTTGTTGTAAAAAAACAAACTAAATTAGAAAAAAAACAAGAAACAAGTATAATAACTTTTGAAAAAGATTTAAATTTTTTACTAGATAAATATAAAATATAATATGAAAAAATTTTTGGATTTAATTTTGGTATTAATGCTTACCATTTTGATACTTAATTATTTTTGAGGTGATAAAAAACAAACATTAGATAATACTATTGATATATCTTTTGCAAAAACTAGTTATACAATACCAGCATCAGTTTGAGTAATGGTAAAAAATTTTACTTTAAGTGGCATAGTTATCAATCCTTGTAATGATATTAATATATTATTATCAGGTGAAAAAGTAAATTTATCAAGTAATAATTGTTATGATATTCAAGTCTCTTCTTGAGAGTCACATTTAATATCATATGCTAATGATTATTCAAGTTTTTTAAAGGTATGAAAATATACTCTAAATTCAAAAATATGAGATAAAGAATATATTGACCAATTTGATTTAGAAAATAAATGAACGATTACAAAAATATTTGTAAGCATAATATATGCACCAATTTATAATCTAGTTATTTTTTTAATAGAAATATTTGGTTGATCATTTTGATGGGCAATAGTTTGTGTTACAATAATTATTAGATTATTATTGTTATGGCCACAACATAATATGATGTTGTCTCAAAAAAAATTACAAGCAATTCAACCAAAGATAAAGAAAATCCAAGAAGATCATAAATGAGATCAACAAACAATTGGTATGAAAATGATGGAACTATACAAAACTGAAAAAGTTAATCCAGTTTGATCATGTGGGTTTTTACTTATTCAAATGCCAATATTACTTGTAATTTATCGTATAATTCTTTGAATTCAAGATCAATCTAATATTTATTATCTATATTGATATTCTAAGTCGTTTTTATTAACTGATATTAGTTTTTCATTTTATTGATTTGATTTACTTCAAAAATGATGACTACATTGATTATTATTAGCTGTTATAGTTGCAACACTTCAATTTTTTCAAATTAAATTATCTTTAAATCAAAAGGAAATTGATGCAAAAAAATCTTGAGTTGTTCTAGAAAAAAAATCTTGAGATGATAAATATTCAAGTATGATGCCAGATCCAGAAATGATAAATAAATTTATGCTTTATGGTATGCCAGCTATGGTATGAGTATTTACATATACATTTTTTGCTTGAATAGGTATTTACTGGTGAATTTCTACTTGATTTATGTTAGTGCAACAAATTATTGTAAATAAAATTTTAAAAAAGTAAAGTCAAAAGTGTTAATCATTTTGACACTTAAGTAGTTTTTTATTAATATATCACTATGTTTATATAATAATTATCTATATTATGTTTAAAAAGATTTTAGCTGTAAGTTTGATTCTTTCTTCATTTAGCACTACATTTGCTGAAACTACTGAAGTACAATGTTCTACTGATTCAGTTTTTGCTGAATATTCTTGTAATCAATGTTTTGATGGTTGAGAAAAAGAACAATGAGGTTTTATTTGATTATTAACTGACATATGGTCAAATACTTCAGAAAATGATAAAATTTTATATAAAGAACAACAAGAAAATCCAGAAATGGTTAATTTAAATACTTCTAAAGTAACTTGGTCACAAACTCCTGATTCTAAGGATTTTTGGGAATATACTCCAGAATTTGAAGCTTTGTTTTCAAATGAACAAGATTGATATGTATTAGGTGCTGGTAAATCAGTAACTTGGTTAAAATCAAAATTATCTTATGCATTTAAATTAGATAAAAATGAAACTGTAAAAGGTGAAAATATTGGTTTATTAATATATCCAATATTAAGTCATACACTTTTAGCTAATTGAGAATTAGGTATGAGTAACACTCCTCATAACGAATGTGTATTGTATAAATCTGCTGCTTGAGAAGTACCAAAAGTTACTCCACCAAAAACTCTTCCTCAAACTGGTCCTGCAGAATATTTCTTATTATTAATTCTAGCAATGATTTTAGGTTTTGGTGTTGTTAGATTTAAAACTAATTAATATAAAATAAATGAGTAAAAAAAGATAAAGTAAAAATGCTTTATCTTTTTTTACTCATTAAATTTAAGTATAGTCAAGCTGATTATTTTGTTTTTTGTTTTATAATTATGATATTATATAAAGGTATAAATTATATTATTTAAAAATCCTATTATGTTACACATTGTAAACCAATATAAAAAATTAATTTTGTCTTTTTTAGAGACTAATTTTGAATCTCCAGATAGAAGTTGATCAAATTTAAATAATAATAGTATTGATGCTTTTATTAAGGATGCATTAAAAAATAAAAAACTTACATCTGATGAAAGAATTAAAATTAGTTTAAAATATGATGAATATATTTTATGAAAAACTACAATAAAAGAAGAAACAAAGAAAGATTTAAAATCTTATTTAGAAAAATCTCAATGATGAAAAGACTTTGAGATATTTAAAAAATATATGTTAGATAAACTTTCTAAACCATTAACTGAAACTGAACAAGTAGTTAAAGTAGAACCATTAACTGCGACTGAACCAGAAGCTAGAGTTGAATCAATAGTTTCAACAGAACCAGTGGCTAAAACAGAACCAGAAGTTGTAACTGAAACATCGGTTAACAATAATATTTCTCAAAAATCAGTTAAAACTGTTGAAGAAACAAGTACTGATATGAAAATTGATTTTTGAACTTGAAGAACTGATTTTATATGATTAAGAGAAAATATTAATTATTCTTCATATAAAGAAATAGTAAAAAATTTAGGATATGAAGATTTAAAAGCTTTTGTTCTAAATATAAACTGAATTGCAAAAAGTAAAAATCTAAATTCAGAATGAAGATTATCATTTACTCCATTTAATATAGGAGATTTAAAAGATGCTTTTGCAAAAATTTGATATAAATCGGATGGAGCATTTTGAGGTATTGAAATGGCATCATTAATGGAATTATTTAATAATGTTTATAAAACACAAGAAAAATTAAATAAAAGTACTGTTTTTACAGATAAATTAGCAGTTTTATTTGATTATAATCAAGATTGATTACTAGATGATGATGTACATTTTTATACTAAAGAAAAACAATTTTTTGATGCTATAAAAACAGAAAAACAATTTGAAAATTTATTAAAAAATTTATGATATCAATCAAAGGAAGAATTTAATCTATCTTTTGAAAATAATTATTTTGCAGCAAGATCTGAATTTAAAAATAGATTAGGAAATGTATTAAGTGTAAAAGATGTTATAAATCCATCTGAAATGCTTAAAAATCCAAAAGCATTACAAGAGTTTAATGAAGCAAAATTAAAAGCAGAAATTGAAGTAGAAAATGCTTTAAATACAAATGAAAAAACAAAAACTCTTCCAAAAGAAACAAAAGATTCAATAAAGTTACAAGCAGTCTGACTAGTTGCTGGTTCTGCTGTTTGAGCAGGAGCATCATTTGATATCTCATGACTTACAAATGATATAATTGATTCATTACAAATTGGTATAATTAATTGAGTTCCATGAATTTGAATTGCTAAAAATATTTTTAAAACTAAAAAATGATGATTTAGGGTAGATGTTTGAGCAGTAAATTTAATTCCTATGATTTCTGCATCTTGAGTTATTAAAGAGGCAGAATATGAAGAATTTAAAAAATTATTTCCAAAAGAAATAGATTCTAAAACTCAAGTTACATTAACTGCAGCAGTATCTTCAGTATGATCAGCAGTTACATTAGATTTCTCTAAAGCAAGTGAAAAAACAAAACTTGGTATAGAAAAAGCAAAAGAAAAAATGTCAGGTGTATTAGATAAAGTATTTGATGAAATTAAATCTGGAAAAACTTTTGAACAATCAAGTTTTAAAGATGAACCTTCGAATAGAGCAGTTTATGAATGATTTACTTGATTATATAAATCAAATGGCTCAAATCCTGAATTAGTAAAATATTTGAAAGAATGATCTTTAAAAAATTATGAAAGAGCTTTATATCAAAATGCTGATGGATTAAATTATTCTGGAGTAAGTGTTTGATTATTATTTTTAGCAGGTTATTTACCGGTTCCATTAGTTTTAGTTCAATGAGATTATCATAGAACAGAATGGAAAAGAGTTTTACCAGCTTGAGCAGTAGAAGAATCTGGAGAAAAAGAAAAAAAATGAGAAATTATTCCTCCAAAACATACTAAAGAAAATTTAAGGTCAAATTTTGAAAATGGTACTGATATTAATTCTAAATTATCTTCATTTGAAAATGCATTTTCTTTTGCAACTCGTTACAATGAATGAGCTCTTGCTTTGATGAAGCCAGAAAATGATTTAAATACTAGATGGGAATGATTATTAAAATTATCAAGATGAGTAAAATCACTTAATGATGTATGATTAAATAAATTTTTAAAAACTGTAAGTAAAGATAATGAAAAATGGTTAGTAATATCAACTATTTCTCAATATATGAAAAAAGCTAAAGATTTTAATAATTGAGATATTAAATCATGGAATGAAAATACAGATAAATATATAAAAATAGATAAAGATAGAAGAAAATCATTTGATACTATGATGTGATTTAGTTTACAAAATGAAGTTAATGAGTATTATTCAAAATTACAAGTATCAAAATGAAAAATAGATAAAACTACTATTATATGAGTTTGATTTGATGCAACTTCAAGTATTAATGTTGAATGAAATAAAGTAGTTAAATGAATGGATACTCTTTACACAAACTTAAGTATTTTAACTGTTAATTGACAACCATTACTTATTCATATTACAGATAAAGCTAAAATTGATGCATTTAAAGAAAAAGTTAGAGCATCTAAAAATATTTCAGAAGATGTTAAAGTAGGTTTAATTGCTTGAATTGAAAATTGAACAGTTGAATTAAATTTTTATAAAGATCCAGAAGGATTTGATGATAGAATATTACCAATTATTAAAAAAACGATACCAGGTGACACTATACTATGAACTACTAGTACACCAAATAAATCTGAAGATCAAATTAGAGTATATCAACCAAAATTTATTACTAAATGATTTTGATTAGGATTGATTTGAGAAACAAAAAAAGGATCAGAACCTGCACCACAAGAACCAGATACTACTACTCCTTGATGAGGTGGTGAACCAATACCAACAACTCCACCAACAACTCCACCAACAACAACTACTGGTTGATCATGAAGTGCTATTACTAATTTACCAAATAATACTGCTCCAGTTGCATCACCAAGCTCAATTAATGGAGCAGCAGTAAATACTGCTACTGAAGCAACTACAGTTACATCTACATGATATTGATTCACTCCCCCTAAATAAAACTGTTAATTGGCTCTGAAGTTAATAAACTTTAAGCAATAAGTACGAGCTTTATAAAAAAATTGACATTTACTTAAAAATACATTTAATATGAAAAAGATACTAACAATTTCTATTTTATTATTTCTTTTAGTTTCTTGTTTTAAAAATGAAGAAGTAGTTGATTTAAAAATAGAAGAATCATCTGCTACAGGTGAAAAAATAGTAGGTGAATTAGGCTGAATTAGCTCTGGTTCATGAGAAATTACAATATTTAATACTTGAGTTTCTTCACTGGACTTTAATAATTAATATAAATTTATGAAAAATATATTTTTCAAACTTTGGTTGCTTATTTGCTTATTTATGTTTTTAGTATCAAATACTAATGCTTATGATCAAAGTTTTCCAACTGTAAAGCTTAGGTATTGATATCAATATAAATTTTATGACATTTTTAATGCAGGAAGTAATCAAGTTTGAATAAATGAAGTGATTACAACTTTTAAAGAAAATGACTGAAATATAAATGGATGAGTAAATCCTAGTTTTCCTTGGTATATTGATTTAATAAGTAAGGGATATATAATTAATTCAAATCAATCAGTAAAATCTGTTGAGTCAGATATATACTATCAAATTTTATATCATCCATTACAAAGAAAGACTAACAATTTAGAAATTATTTATGATACTAGTTATTATAAAAATGTTTCTTGAAATTGGGAATGACCTATTCATCATACTGAGTATCAACCATATGAAATTACTTGGTGTGGAGATGGTATTTTGGATAATTATATTGATCAATATACTTGAACTAGTATAAGTGAAACTTGTGATCCAAATGATGCAAGTAAAACTGGTTGGGGAGCATGAGGTTGTAATGTTACAAATTGTCAACCAATTAATATAGTTACAACTCCAGTATGTAATAATTTAAGTATTAATCCATTAATATGAGCAAGCCCATTAAATAGTAATGTTTCTTGTTCTTGAACTAATGCTACAACATATACAATAAATTGTTGAAATGGACAAACAATAAATGCAAGCACATGAGTTTGTAGTTATGCTACAGTATGAACATATACACCAACATGTTATGTTGATGGAACAATTACAAGTACATCTTGTCAACAAACTATTAGTGTAACTAATACTACTTCAAGTTCATCTTCTTCTTCAGGGGGATGAGATTATCAATGTAGAAATATATCTATGTCAGGCAATCAAATTACTTGTACATGAAATCATTTAGTAAAAACATTTAGATTAAATTGTTCTTGAACTTATCAATTTTTACCATCAGTTATTTGAACAAGTAGTACTACTTCAGCAACATTTACATGTTCTGATACAAGTGCATCATGTAGTGTATACAATCAAGAAGTAACAGAATCTTCATTTTATTCTTGGTTAACAAATCCTGCTTGTAATTTAACTCCTAGTTCTAGTTCAAGTAGTTGAGGTAGTTCAAGTAGTGGATGAAGCTCTCCTGATTATTGTTGAGATTGAGTAGTACAAAGACCAAATGATAATTTCGAATTAGAAGAATGTGATTTTGGTACATGAACTTGGCCAGCTTGGTGTTCACCTGCTACATGTAAAATAAATTGAGTAGTTTCATTTCCAAATGATGGAGAAATAGTATTTTGACCTAGTGATAATGTTATTGTTTGAAATAATATGAATCCTTATTCAGAATATTCTTTATGAAAACCAAGTATTTTAAATAAATCAGGTTATGATTTATATTTTGATTCACTATGTGTTGTAAAAAAATCATGAACAACTATTTCTTGATGAACAACTTGTGAACCAATTTGAAAAACACTATATCCTTGAATGAGTTATTCATTTGCTAATTATCCTAATTTTGTATGAAATACTAGTACATTAACATCAGGAACATATTGAGATAATGTTTTAGTTACGACTATAGAAAATAAATGAAATCTTTATACAAATGCATATTTTGCATCTGAATTAAAAGTAAGAGTTTCAAAACCAAGTATTACAACAACATGATGAGGTACTAGTTTTCTTAATAATACTACAAATGTTGCAAATATTTCAAATGTAACACAAATTACTTGAAATTCAGATATAAATAAAAACTTTGTATGAGCTTGAGTTTCTATCGGAGATATATCTAGTTATTCTACAGATGTAACTAACGTATCATCAGTTAATACTGTATCACAAGATTGAGATAATTATAATAATGCAGTTAATGAAAATACTACAATAACTGGTTTAAGTGTATGAACTACAAATAGTATTACAGATTTTGAAAACTATAATTGAATAAATAATGCATATATATTAAAAAATACTAGTTTTGAAGTTTGAGTTAATACATTTTTATGATTAACTTGACCTAGAACTTATATAATTGAAAATTGAAATTTAATTATAAATAGTAATATTTCATATCCAGATAACATATCTTTTGTTGTTAAATGAGGTAATGTTCAAATTGATAAAACAGTTACAAGTATTACTTGAATATTTATATCAATTCCAAATTGAAGTATGTGATGAGATATTAAATGAATAAATTGAGCTACAAATAATCAATTAACAGTAAAAGGTTCATTATATTGAAATTCTTCTGACTTAATAAGTAAAAGAACTTATATAAAACAAAATACTTCTTGATTACTTGATGTTTGAACAATTGTAAGTTTTGGTTCTTCTATATTTAGAGATCCAGCACCGCTTACTTCAACATTTATAAATGAATATATGGAAGCAACAAAAATTGCTAATTAAAAAAATAAAACTTTAATTTTAAAATTAAAGTTTTATTTTTTTAATAAATTTTTGGAATGAATTTATACTTAACTTTTTTCTTGTATTCAACATAATCTTTGTCCATTTCTAAATGTCTTTCTTCTGTAACTGATCTCATATAATATATAAATCACCAAGCAGAAATAGAAGTAAATATTAAAAACAAATTGTATATATTAAAATTTCTTATATTTACTATAATTATAGGTAAAGTTCATATAAACCAAGATATATTTTTTGATATATATGCTGGATGTCTTACATATTTGTAAGGTCATTTGCTAACTATTCATCTATTTGTTAGATTACTTGCTTTTAATCATAGAGATATTGATGCCCGAGAATATATTGCAAAAAATATCAAAAGTAAAGAATTTAATGTTAAATGTATATATATATTGTTGAAATGTGGAAAATCTGTACTGTACCAAGTAAAGAAATTGTTCATTACAGAATTAAATGGAGGATAACATATTATTGCAACAAGCCATCATAATGTTGTTGGTTCAACACTTTTAATCTTATTTCATAAGTGCTTACTTTCTAGTAGATATCAAAGTGTAAAAAATAATAAATCAGTAAATATAATTAATTTAAAAATAGTTAAAAATATATAATTATTGTAAAAAAAATAGAAATTTTTTGAAAATAAATTTAATTCACCCCATCAAGAATAAACCTTATTTATAATTATAGAGGCATCTTGAGAAATCCAGATTATCATTAACGGTACAAAAAACAATTTTATAACCCATGCTAAAATACTATTTTTTTCTTCTATAGTTATTTTATATTTTTTGATAGTTAATTTATTTTTTATACTATTTAAAATAATTCTTGCCTTTGATTTTTCATTTTCAATTAAATAAAAAGGTATTAATAATGCAAGATATAAAATTAGTAAAAAATTAAATATATCAATAGTATTAAGATGAAAATCTATAATCTGAATATCAAATAAAAGAAATCATTTATAATATGTATTATGAGTATAAAATATATATCATAAGATTATAAATAATGAGCTAGAAAGATAGTTTTTTAGTAGTTCTTTCATTTTTTTGTTTTTAAGTATTATATATAAAATAATTTTATAAATAAAACTATAAATTGCAATTTGATATTTTTTTATTAAAATAACTTTTATTATTTTTATAAATTTATTGAATGAAAAAGGGGCATATTTTTTTTATATCTTGAGTTGCATGAGCTTGAAAATGAACAGTTATAAAGTTATTGTTGAAGGATAATAATTTTGATTTAAAATTATCATTATCATGCAAAACAAGAGAACCAAGAATTTGAGAAATTCCATGAATTGATTATATAAAACTTTCTCTTGAAGAATTTAAAAATGCTATAAAGAACTCTGAATTTTTAGAATACAATTTCATACATAACCAAGCATATTATTGAACAAGGATAAAAGATGTGATAGATGATGGAATAAATTTATGAAAATATATACTAAAAGAAATGGATATCTTGATTTTACCAAAAGTTTTGGAAGAAAATAAGATTTCAAAAGAGGATTTTACATATATATTTCTTGATATACCTCTTGAAAAAATAAAAGAAAGAATGATTTTAAGATGAGATGATATTAGTTGAGTTGATTATGAAAATAGGATTGAATCTGCAAGAAAAGAAAAGGAACTTTCTTACTTAGCTGATAATATAATTGATGCAAGTTTAACTCCAGAAAATACACTTTTAGAATTAAAAAAAATTATAAGTAATAAGATAAATCAAAATTAATTATGAAAATTCATATAATAACTATATTTCCAGAAAGTTTTTCATCATATTTTTCAAGTTCTATTATGAAAAAAGCATTAGATAATAATTTATTTGAATTAAATTATTATAAACTAAATGATTTTAGTCTAGATAATTTTAAAAGAGTTGATTCAAAAGCTTATGGTATGCATTGACAAGTTATATCAGCAGAACCACTTTCTAAATCAATCGAATTTGTGTTTGAAAAGGCAGGAAAAAAAATACCAGTTGTTTTTATGACACCAAGTTGAGATTTATTAAATCAAGAAAAAATAGAAGATTATTATGATAAATTAAGTGAAGAATTTATTATAATTTGTGGACATTATGAATGAATTGATCAGAGAATTATTGATATCTATGTTGATTATTGTATAAGTATTTGAGAGTTTGTAATTAGTAGTTGAGAACTTGCTGCACAAGTTTTTATAGATTCTTTAGTTAGAAATATCTTTTGAGTTTTATGAAATAATTTATCTTTAGAAGAAGAAAGTTTTTCTAAAAAATTGAATAGACAAAAAGAGTATCCTATATATACTAAACCAGAGATTTTTATGTGAAAAATAGTACCTGAAATCTTACTTTCTGGTAATCATAAAAAAATAAAAGAGTGGAAATTAAATAATTTAACATAATACATAATGGGACAAATTGACTTATATTTGCAAGCAATGTGGGAGGCGATTACTTTTGAATTTGCACTTAAAATTGCTATTGTTTATTTTTTCATTACTTGGATTGCATTAATTGTTTGGGTAATAAAAGATATATCTATTAGGAGTAATAGTTTGTTTTTTCAAATTTTTGCAGTTTTAACTATACTATTATTAAGTCCATTATGAATATTTATATATTTATTAATTAGACCAAGGAGAACTTTATATGATAAATACTATGAAGAAATAGAAGAAAATCTAGATATATTTAATGAAATAGTTGAAGAAAGAAAAAAAGAGTTAGAAAAAAAGATTTGAATAAAAGTAATTGAAAATTCTTCTTTTATAAAAGAAGAATTAAAAAAAGATGAAGTGATAAAAGAAGATAAAAAAATTGAATTAGAAAATAAATAAAAAAGATTAGAATTTTTAAATTCTAATCTTTTTTATGTCTTAAAAGATATATTTGTCCAGCTAAAATAGATACTATTTAATGAGAATTTAATGTCTCATGAGTATAATTAATTACCTTAGTTTATTTTTTGGCTTAAAATAGAGGAAATAATTTACAAAAATAAAAAAACTATTAATATGAGTTTGTTTTAAATAGTTTTTATTATATAAAATAATAACATTATGAATAATTTCTTTTTTTACTATAAGTTTCTATGAAAATTATTTTTATCCATAGCACTTTTATTTAGTTATTTTTGAATAGTAGATGCAGCAACAATAGAATCTAAAAGTACATGAGGTTATTGGATAAGTTGAGCTACTTGGGTTTGATGAGTTGTTCCATGAATAGGAGATGATGTGGTTATTAATTGAAATGTTACATATTGAGAAATTTATAGAACAGTATATTGAAATCTAACAATAAATGAAGGTTGAAAATTATACTCTTTTAATTCCAATTCTACAATAAACTTAACTGTTAATTGAAATTTAATTAATAATTGAATTTTATGATGAAGTTTATCTTCTTGGAGATGAATAAATGTACATATATTATGAAAAACAATAAATAATTGAGAGATAAGTAATGTTAAATTAATAATATATGATGATATAGAAAATAATTGAGCTATAAATTCATGATTTTATTTGTGAAAAGATGTAGAAATAATAAAAAAACAAGATTTTAATACTACTATTTATTTAAATTGATATAAATTAAAAGTTCAAAATAATACATATATTAGTAGTTTGTCTTGAAATTGAGAAATTAATTCATCTACAAGTGAAAATTGAGATTGAGAATATATATATTTTTCAAGTACAACATGAAATATTAAATCAAATTTTGAATATATGAATTCAAAAAACAACATAAATTCATGATTTATTGTAAGAAATACTATTATAGATTCAAGTATGTCTAGCCAATGGTTATGAACAGTTAATTGAAATCTTATAATAAGAGAGGAATGATATTTATATTGAGCTAATTGGAATACTACACCAAATCTAATAATAAATGGAGATTTAATTAATAATTGAACTTTATGATGAAGTTTAACTACGTGGAGACAATTTAATACTTATGTTAAGTGAACGATATTAAATAATGGAACAATAAGTAACATATACAATTTTTATATATATTGAGATTTTGAGAATAATTGAATATTTTCTACATCATCTACAAAACTAGCATGGGATTCTTTTGGTTGATATAATGATTATTATATCAATTTATCATACAATACTTGAAGTGTTGAAGTAAATAACTCAACAAGCTATAATATACCTCTTACAAAGTTAACTAGTTGAGAAAGTATAACTTGGAATGTATTATGAAATTGATTGATTTATGATAATCCAGATTGAAAATGAGATAGATGTATAAATGTTCCATGATGTGTAAATATCTCAACAGAACAATTAATAATACCAATACCAGCATATTTAAAGCAATATATAAAATCGCCACTTTTAGATGAAGAAGAAATACTTGTTTGAAGCAAAATAGGTAAATTTCAATCTTGAAGTTGAGTTATACTAGAAGCAGTTATAGAAAATAATACTGAAAATGAATACAATTTAGTGTTTGATGTTTACAGATTATGATTTGTTAATCCTCAATATACTGAAAAAGTACAAATTAAATCTTGAACTTGAAGAATAATAGTTCCATTTTTATGAGCATGAGATTATTCTTGGAATGTAAGAGTAGAAACACTAGATTGAAGTAATTCTTCAGAAATAGTAGAGTTAATGTGAAATTATTCTTTTGAAACAGATTATAGTATATTTGAATGATTTGAACCTTATCCTTATGGGTATAATTTTTATAATAGATGAGTTGAAAATTTAGTTTTAACATGATGAATAAATTATTCTTTTAATCCAGTAGATTTATTAATTAGTAGACAAAAAAAAGATTGAAATAAATGGGAAATTTTTAATTCTGCTTTTGAATTATCAGGATATACTGATGAACAACTATTGGATGCTTTTGAATATTTATGACTTAATAAAGATACAGCTTTTCAAAATTGAAATTGTTATGGTATGGCTGTATCTGCTACTATGCAATATAAACATCCTGAATTTTTAGAAAATTATTTTTCATGATTTTCAACGAAAATAGGAACTTGATCTATATGGAGCAATATAGAATCTCCAAGTACAACAAGTACATGAGAATGGGATATATATAATGATACATTAAAAACAATTTTAACTGAGCATCTTTCTCAATATAGTTTTAATGATAGAATTTCTTTGTTTAATTGATATAGTAGTTGAACAACAATATTATCAGAATTAACTAATAATCCTGATAATACATATATAATTGCATTTTTATGAAAAGACAAAGATGGTAATGTTATTTGACATTGATTAGTTCCATATAGAGTAGAATGAAATAAAATTTACGTATGGGATAATAATATAGAATATCCATATTATGAAAGTTATGATAAAATTATCAATAAGAATGAAAAAATATTTTCATATTCTCAATACATAACTATTAATAATGATTGAACATATGACATTCCATATTATACTAAAATCTTTAACTCTTTTGATGAAATTTCTCTTATTAATATTGATGATATTTATAACAATTGAAATAGATCTTGATTGATATGATTTTTAAGTTTTGATATTTTATATACTCTTGACTGAAAATCAGATTTATTGGTAACAGATTCTGAATGAAGAATATCTTGATTTTCTTGATGAACAATATTAGATGAAATTCCATGAGTACAAGTTATAATTCCATTAACTAATACTTTTACGTTAAGTACAGAAAATACTTGGAAACAAATATATTTACCACAAAAAATAGATAATCTAACAATAAAAGTAAATTGAAAAACAGAAGAAAACTATGATTTAATGATAGCATGATGAGATTATTATACAAAACTAGAATGAATATCTACAAGCTCATGACAAATAGATACTTTTAATATATCTAGAGAAAATATAAAAATAGATTTAGATGATAATAAAACATCAACTTGAACATATAATTTATTAATAGACAACTTCCAAGATACCTGAACATGAACTGTATATGTAGACTCAGTAAAGCTAAATACAAATCCACAACAATACAATGTAAACTGGTCAGAAGTAATAAACAATACAAATACTGCAGTAAACTACCAAATAGATACAAATAATGATTGAATATATAATGAAAGTATTTCAGTTCCAGTTATAACATCATGAGAATCATTAATATGAACTGAAACACCAATAGAAAAATATATATTTCCAAGTCAAACAATAAGCTATGATAGTTGACAACAAACAGCAATATCATGATATCAAACAATAGTATGAAATTATGTGTACTAATCTAGTAGGTTGTGTAGGAAGATTTAATAAAATTCACTACGTATAAAATGACTATATACAAACTTTATTTTTCTC
>Ga0100401_1000876_pt1 | contig 24827 bp, 23 predicted proteins | sample CryGeymeta201525_FD_80421 | JGI IMG/M metagenome (GOLD analysis project Ga0100401, IMG submission 80421) | Groundwater microbial communities from Crystal Geyser aquifers in Utah, USA - Crystal Geyser metaG 2015-25 | ecosystem: Environmental > Aquatic > Deep subsurface > Groundwater | place: USA... | reverse complement strand
TTTTTTACAGATTTTATGGCTATTTTTATTTAACATAGTTAAAAATAAAGGAGTATTTGGCTTTATTATACCAAATATTCCTTATTTTAGCCACACACTTTTTACAATTAAGCCTAATTTTTTATAAAAAATAAATAAACTCCTAGCATCTTTAGGAGTTTATATGTTTAACCAAATATTTTTTCAAATACTCATCATTTATTTACATCTATTTTTTTATCTTTTGCTATTTCTTCATATAATTCTCTTTCTTTTTTACCAAGTTTTTTTGGTATTTTTATCTTTATTTCTATAAATAAATCTCATTTTTTATCACTATCTATATGTTTTACTCAATCTCAAGATATTTTTATTACATTAGAATGTTCAGTTCAAGACTTTATTTCTATCTTTCTTTTTCAAATTATAGGTATGTTTATTTCTTTTGTTGCTCATAAAACAGCTTCAACTACTTCTATATCTAAAGTATAATGTAAATCTATATCATCTCTTACTAATCACTTTTCTTCTTGTTCAACCTCAAATTTTATATATAAATCTCAATTTTTATTTCATCAAGTTCAACTATTTCATTCAGAAGATATTTTGATAACCATTCACTCATTTATTCAAGCGGGGATATCAATATTCATTTCTTTTTTTACAACCTTTCTTTTTTCTCAATGACAATCATTACATACATTTTCAAATATTTCTCATGATCAATTACATTCATCACAAACAATAGTTTGTTGAATCATTCAAAACATACTTTGAGTTGTATGGGTTACTTGTCATCTACCATTACATTTAGAACAAGTTTTTTTATGACTTCATCAATCTCAATTGCAACTAGTACAAGTTTCTTTTTTATTGAAACTTATTTTTTCTTTTCATCAATATATGCTTGTTTTTAAATCTATATTTAAAATATATTCTAGATCTTCTCAAGATTGAGAAGATTTTCTTTTTCTGTTATTTGAGTTAAATCCTCAACCAAAAAATGATTCAAATATATCTCATAAATCAACATCAACTCATCATGAAAAACCACCTCAAAAAGGACTTCATCTTCCAGATGAGTCTCAAAACATATCATAATTTTTTCTTTTTGAATCATCACTTAATATTTCATAAGCTTTATTTATTTCTTTAAATTTTTCTTCAGCTCATTTATCTCATGAGTTTCTATCAGGATGATATTGCATAGCTAATTTTCTGTAAGCTTTTTTAATTTCTTCTTTACTTGCTTGTTTATCTAATCATAAAACACTGTATAAATTCATTATTTAAAATTATCTTATAAAACTAAAATATATTATATAAAAATTTTCAAATGTAAAGTTTAAAAATCCTTTAAAATTGACTTTAAAGTCAATTTTAAAGGATTTTTATTTTTTACTTAGTTTAAAAAGGAATATCTTCAATAGAAATTTCTTCTTCTTGTTTAGGAGAAGACTTTCTAATAGCAGGAGATGAATTTTCATTGCTAAATCAATTACTATTATCTGAAGATCATTCAGATTTTGAATCAAGCATAATCATATTTTCTCATACTATTTCTGTTTTATATCTTTTTGTTCCATCTTGTGCTTCCCAAGTTCTTGTTTGAAGTCTACCTTCTATAAAAACCCTTCTTCATTTTCATAAATATTGCATAGCTATTTCAGCTAATTTTCCCCATAAAACTACATTGTGAAATTCTACTTGTTCTTGTTTATTTCAAGTTGAATCTGTCCAATTTCTATTAGTAGCTATTGAAAAACTTAAAACATTTTGTCAATTTGGTGTTTGCTTTAGTTCTAAATCTTGTGTAATTCTACCAATAACTTGTGCTTTGTTTAAATCCATAATGCTTTTGCTTAGGAAAATAATGTAGAAATCATAAAAATTTCTATTACTTATTATAATGATAAAAATTAAAAATCAAGAGAAAATATAAAAAAAGTGTATAAAAGGTATATTTAATTGTATAAAAAAATTAAAAAGTCAAGCTAAAATTGCAAATATTGTACATTAGTTTTTTGCTCAATTTTTTTTATTATGGTAATATTATTTCAAATAACTATTTGTTAAATATTAGATATGTTAAATAAATTTTGAGTTGCAATAATTATGTTTTTTATATTAGCTATTAATTCTAATATGGCTTATTCAGCTAGTAGTACAGAGCAATCATATACTACTATTTGAGTTGTTGACTATAAAACATTTAATGAATATAGGTATAAAATTACAGATCAATATTTAAATTTAAGAAATAAATTTGAAGTTGATTGAAAGATAGATAAATATATTGCAGGTAGAATTTTATTTTATGCAAAAGAAGGTTTAAACTATTTACCAGATAGTTTAACTAATAAAAGTTATTATAAAAGTTTACAAAGTTCTATTGAAAAATGAATAAATTATCCTGAAAACTCAGCATTTTTTGAAGAAATTTCAAGTTCTATTCAAAATTATTTAGAAAAAGTAAATATTCAAAAAGTCTCAGGTAGTGTTGAATCATTTCCATCAACTTGAAATGCACCTTTAACAGTTACACTTAGATGAAATGTAAAAGATCCAACATGAACTAAATTGGAAAATCATAATTATAGTTGGTGGATAAGTGAATGAGGTAAAAGAAAAGTTATTTGAAACAAAGTTTCTCTAACTTATGTATTTAAAGAAGAAGGAAATTTTTCAGTTTTTCTAGATGTAACTTCAAATCATAAAAATGCTTCTTGATATAGTGATGTATTACCGTTCTCATCTAGAGCTGATATAGTTGTAAAGGAAAAAGTTGCTTCTATTATATTGAAAGTAAATAGTGATAACCTTTGACAACAAGAAGAACTTAAATTTTTACCTGATGATGCAAAATATGGTTTATTATTTGATGCAACAAGTTCAACTCCAACTTCATGAACAAAATTTATAAAAACTGAATGGGATTTTTGACATTGAGTTACTAGAGTAAATGATTGAGGCCCAAATGTAGAAAGAGTTGTTTATGCTTGAGAATGAGATTTTACAGTTAAACTAAAACTTACTACAAATGAAAATAAATCTGTAGAAAGAAAATTTACATTAAAGATTCATAATCCAATTGCAACAATTAAAACTACAAGTGAAGAGTGATATTTAGGTGATAAATTTACGTTTACAGCTAATCCTACTTGAAGTAATACAAATCTTACATATGCTTGGAAAATTATAGATATTAAAAATGATAAAGAATTATTAAACAAAACTGCATCGACTTTTACACATACATTTACAGAAAAATGAAAATATAATGTAAAATTATTTGTAACAGATTCATCATGAAATACTGATGTTGATTATAAAATAATACATATAAACTCAAGAGCTCCAGAGGCAAAATATGTTTATAGTATACCTTATTCTAATAAACCAAATACTGTTTTTTTAGATGCTACATCTTCATTTGATGCTGATTTTAGTGATGATTGAAAATTAACATTTTCATGGATTATAAATTGAGAAAGAGTAAATTTAGATAGTCCAAATTATAATTGATCAAATGGTTATTATACTTTTTCATCAATTTGAGAGCAATCTGTTGTTATAGAAGTTACAGATCCAGATGATATGACTTCACAAAATACTCAAAAAATTTCTATAAAATCTGTATTATCTGTTGAATTTAATGTATTTCCTAGAGTTGTACAGAGAGAAAAATCAATTAGATTAGTTGCTGATTCTCCAAATGCAAATTTTTATGAATGGAATTTCTGAGATAGTATAACTGAGTGATGAAAAAATGATACAATAAATCATATATATCATAAATCATGAGTATATTCAATTAAGTTAAAAGTAATTGATGATAATGATAATACAAATACATTTTCAAAAAATGTCTATGTTTGAGATACAGATGAACCATTTGCTTTCATATCATTAAAAGATAATAAATTAAATAATGTTTCTTATCAAGATGATGCTTGTAATTGAGAATGAGCATATATTGTAGATAGAGTTGAAACATTTACGTTTTCATGAGATGAGAGTTTAGATGTGACATGAGAAAATACTTGATTATCATATTCTTGGAAATTGGGTAATTCTATTTATAATACTCAAAATTTTACAAAGAAATTTGATGAACTAGGTTGTAGTAAAGTTAAATTAAGTGTTAAAAGTTCAAAAAATTGAAAAGAATCTACAAAAGAAGTAAATGTTAAAGTTGAAAATTTAAAACCAACATTATCAAGCTTAAATATAAGTGTAAAAGATATCGAATCTGATCCAGTTTTGGTTTCAATAAATGCAATTTGAGCAAAAGATTTAGATTGAGTTATACAATCATATTTATGGTATTATTATACAGATTTAGATCCTGAACCTCAAGATTTTAGAGCTACAAAAACTGAATCAACTACATTTGTTTTACCAAAAGTAACTTGAAATTATTATTTTGTAGTTGTTATGAAAGATAACAATGAAGCAAGATCAAATTCACAAGATATAAATGGCTCAAAATATTTTATAACATTGACAGGAGATAATGTAAATACTCCAATTGTTGATTTAAATGTAAATAATAGTTCAGTTTCAATTTGAGATGAAGTTGTATTTACTGCAAATGCAGAAAATATATTATGACAAAGTTTGAATTCTAAAGTTACATTTTCTTGGGATTTTGATTGAGATGGTTTTTATGATAAAGAAACATCAACAAATTCAGTTGCATATAAATATGAAGCATCAGGAGAAAAATTTGCAAAAGTAAAAGTTAAATATAAATGATTTTCAAATACAAAAACTGTTACAATGAATGTTGCAAATGTATTGAAACCAGATTTTGAATATATTTCTATATGAAATGATTTTGTATTCTTAGATAATAGTTTATGAAATGCAACAAGCTATTTATGGGATATGTGAGATGGTAATAAGATAACTAAACAAGGGACATTTTCATATACATATACTGATTGAAAATCTTCACATATAGTATCTTTAAATATTTCTGAATCTACAAAAAGCAAGGAAATAAGCAAAAAAGTAGTAAAAGATTTATCAAATTTTATAAAAGCTAGAAAATGATGATTAATAGTATTTTCAAATCAATTAATTGATGAAAATGGTAATATAACTTTAAAAGAAAAAATAGATAATTTATATCTATATTTATGAGCTAGTTCTGGAAATATAGCAAACTATGTTGCTGATTTTGATATAAATTATGATTCTGATTTAAATTGATGAAATGATGATGATGAAGATAATAAATTTCAAGATAGTTATGCTTCAAAAAATGCAATCTTAGTTGAATTAAATAATTCTAAAGAACAAATTATTAGATTATATACAAAAGATTCATCATGAAAATTGATCGATTCAAAAGATATAAAAGTAATAAAAGAATATATTGAAGAAGTTCCTGATATAAATACTATAATTTTTGAAGGAGTTTCTGATAACATAAAACTTAAACTTGAAAAAGTTAAATTAGCAGTTTGAAATTTTCCAAAAGAATATAAATTAAAATGATTAATGTATGTTCAAAATTTAAAAGACGAATGGAATGATAATAGAGAAAAAACAAATATAATTATTGAATTTGAATGATTTATTGAAGAGTCAAATATAACTAATTGAAAAGAGTTAATTGATTTACTTGAATCATTATTAATCGAGTGAGAAACTGATAAATCTGAAAAATCTATTGCATTTACTGCATTAAAAAATCTAATACCAGTAGATATAAAATGTGATGAAAAAACTCTGTCAGAAATTACAGATGAAAAATTAACTTGTTATGATGTTCTTATAGCAAAACTTGAGGTAATTTGAGAAAATTCAAATATAGATGAAAATAAAGAATTATGAAAAGTTATTCTTGAAAATATAGCAATTGATGAAATTATGACAGTTAAAGAAAAAACTGATTTCAAAGCTATATTAAACACATTTGTTTATTGATGAGTTTCAAATATACCAGAAGAAGTAAAGACCGTTGTTGTCGAAAATAATGATACAGGTAGTTCTTGAATTTTAGATATATTTTTAGGATTATTAAAAATAATTTTCTTTATTATATTATGAGTTGTAGGTATTATATGATTATTTTTCATTTATTATAAATTAGTTAATGAAGATAAAAATATTAGTTTTGTACAATTTGTTTGAGATAAAACTTCTGGTAAGAAAAATAAAATTATGCAAGATGAAAAAGTAGAAGATATATTGTGAGTACAAGAATCTGATATCTTTAGTGATGAAAATGAATTTGATTTTAATAAAGATTTTTCAACAAAAGATGATTTATTAACAAATTCTGATTTAGTTACAGAAACTAATAAATTAGACGATAAAACAACTTTTAAGCCTGAAAATACTGAAATAAAAGAAACAAAATCTGAAATTCCAGATTGGTTAAAATGAAGTTTTAATGAAGATCCAATGTTAGATTTAGAAGAAAAAAAAGAATTAGAAAATAACTCTATTGATATTTCAAATGATTTTGATGAACCTGAATTTAATATTGAATCTAATTCTGAAAATAAAATTGATGAAACAAAATCTGAAATTCCAGATTGGTTAAAATGAAGTTTTGATGAAAATTTAAATACTGAAATTCAAACTGAAACTGAAACTAAGACTGAAGAACCAGAAAGTAAGCTTGAAGAAATAAAAATAGAAGAACCAAAATTAGAAACAAAAGAAGAATTAGATGAATTTACTAAATTAGAAGTTGAAGAAAATAAAACTATTTTAGATGATTCTAAACTTCCAGATTGGTTAAAATGAAGTTTCGCTACAGAAGAAAAAATTGAAGAAAAAACAAAAAATAAAAAAGATGATTTCTTAGATGTGCTAATTCAAGATAATAATAATGATTCAGTTGAAAAAAAATTTAATGATGAATCTAAAAAAACTTTAAAAAAACCAGCTAAAAACCCTTCTCCTAAAAAAGTTAATAAAGTTGAAGAAATAAAAAAAGAAGAGACTAAAGTAGAAACTGAAGAAACTTCAAAAAATAATTCTGATTCTGAGCTTTGGGATGATTGAATGAAAATTCCAGATTGGCTAAAAACTGATGATGATAAATAATAAAAAGTACCAAAAGGTACTTTTTATTGATTTTATAAAAAAATCTATATAATGTCATCAATAATAAATAATAAATAATAGATGTTTTTTAAATTTAAGAAAAAAGATTTAACTGTTGAAGTAAAAAATAATGAAGATGAAATTAATAATTCTCAAAAAAAATCAGAAGTATTAGATTTTTTTAAAGATTTATTAATAATCATCATAGTTGTAGTAGTTATAAGGACATTTATTGCTATGCCATTTCAAATAAGTGGTCAATCAATGTATTCTTCATATTATGATAGAGAGTTTATAATTGTAGATAGGATTTCATACTTATTATGACATCCATCTAGATGAGATGTAATAGTATTTAAACCTTATGTAAATGATGCTAAAAAGTATTTTTTAAAAAGAATTATTTGAGTTCCCGGAGATATTTTAAAATTTGAAGAAGGTAATGTTTTTATAAAAAATAAAAATACATCTGATTTTGTCAAATTAGATGAAATTTACTTAAACGAAGAAAATAAATGAAATACATTTGTTTGAATAAGTAAATGATCTCATCAATATGAATTATCAGAGGATCAATATTTTGTTATGTGAGATAATAGAAATCATTCAACTGATTCTAGAGAATGTTTTTCAAATTGTGTTTGAAGAAGTGAGTTTATATCAAAAAATGATATGATATGAAAAATATTTTTAGATTTGTGATATTTTAATTTTAAAAAATTTCATTTTATTCAACCTAATTTCTGAATAGATACAACTCCTAGATTTTTTTCATCACCTTCTACTTTTTCATATGACTTATAGTTTATGTTTTATTTGATAGATAAACCACTAGAATTTACTAGTTTTGATGTAACTGCAGTTCTAAGAAAAAAACTTCATACTAAAAGAATCTGACATACATGAACATTAGACCCTCTGGCAACAGGTGGTCTTTTAATTGCAGCATGAAATTATACAAAACTTATTCCATATTTTGAAAAAGATACAAAGGAATATGAATTTAGTGTAAATTTTGATTGAGAAAGTGACAGTTATGATTTATGAACTCCAGTTATATATATATCAAAAAATGAACAAGCTATAGCTAAAAAAGTGATTACAAAAGAAAAAATTGAAGAATTACTTAAAACTAGTTTTACTTGAGAAATATTTCAAATTCCACCAAAATATAGTGCATTAAAGATAAGTGGGAGAAAGGCAATTGATATGATAGTTGCTTGAGATATTGATTTCAAAATGAAAGAAAGAAAAACTTTTATAAGTAAAATAGAACTGCTAGATTTTTCTTATCCAACTGCTAAATTTAGGGCAGAAGTAGGTGCTTGAACATATATTAGAAGTATAGCATATGATATGTGAAATTATTTTAAAACAGGTTGATATGTAGTAAATCTTAGAAGAACAAAAATTTGAAGTTTAGATATGTCTTTTGCTCAAACAATAGAAGATTTTGATAATAATAAATTTTTTGATTTAAAGAAATTATTTAAAAACAAAACTTTTATTGAGTTAGATAAAGAAGTTTTAGAAGATATAAATTTATGAAAAAAGGTTAAGTGAAATTTTGACCTTAAAATAGGTGAGGAAATGTTTGTATTTGATTGAAATAATATTACTAATATAGTATTTTATGATTGAGAATTACTCCATCCAAAAAAGAAAATATAACATCTCTAAAAAAAGTTTAAAAAAAATTTGCATTAATTAAAATTTTTTATACAATACACAAGCTTTAGAGATAAATGGGATATTAGCTCAGTTGGTAGAGCAGCGCCCTTTTAAGGCGAAGGTCTTGGGTTCGAGCCCCGAATGTCCCACCATTTTAGAAAGAGCAGGACGAACATTTTCATTTTGAGAATGTTCGTCTTTTTTTGTGTCTAAATCTTCGCTTTCTGTTCTAAAAAACAAAGTAACAACAACTTCATCTTTTAAGATTCTAATTTCTTTTATACAATTTTCTATAAACTCTTTTTGTTCTTCTTTTGATAAATTATTTATATCTTGTCATTTGTATTTTTCAATATACTTTTCAAGTTGAATTTTATCATTTATACTTCTTTGATTGCTTTGAATTATTTCTTTTAATTCTTTATTTCTAGTATTTAAAATAGCAATATTTGATTTATTTTCTTCTATTTTTGTATTATAAATTTCTCTCATTATTTTACTATCATCATCAACAGATTTATCAATAAAAATAGAAATTTTACTATATAATTTTAAAATACTTTTTTCATTATTTTCAAACTCGTTTTTATATCTCTCAATATTTTTATCTTCTTTATTTTTATTCAAAAAAGTTTCAAGAATTAATTCGGGTTTTTGAAAATATTTATTTATTTCTTTAAAAATATTCTCTTTTAATTCAGATTCTCTAATTTGAGAATTATCACATTTATTATTTCAGTGTTTAATATTTGATTTTCAACATTTATAATAATGCCTAAAATCTCAATCCTTATCAACTTTTCCTTTGTCTCCTTTGTATCTACTCCCACATTCTCAACATTTCAAAACTTGACTAAATAAATGATTAATAATAGGCTTATTATTGTTGTTGTTTCTAAACTTATTTTCTATCAATTTTTTTTGTGCTTTTTCAAAAATTTCATTATCAACTATGCTTTCAACTTCTAAAGAAATCCATTCATCTTTATTTCTTTCTCATCTTCTTGTCATTTTTCTATCATTTCAAAAAATATCTTCTCAAATATAATCATTGTCTTTTGTTTTATTTAACCAATAAAGCCCAATATATGCTTCATTTGATAAAGTTTGTGATATATTTGTTGGACTCCAAACTCAATAATTATTTTCATTTTTTCTTTTTCTTCATAATTTATCGTGCTTTGGTAATATCTTTTTTGCAGTTAAAAGATTAGATATTTCATTTAGACTTTTATTTTCATTAACATATAAATTAAAAATATCTTTAACAATATTTGCTTCATCTTCTACAACTTCTAAAAACTTAGTTTTTTCGTTTTTTATGAATCATAAACGGGGAACTCATCAATTAGAGAAAAATCATTTTTTAACAGCTTCTAAAGCTCATTCTTTGCTTTTTTCAGCAAATAAATCTCTTTCCATTTCAGCAATAGCTCACAAAACAGTTAAAAAGAATTTTCAAGTATGAGATGAAGTATCTATACTTTCAATAGTAGAAATAAACGAAACATTATAAATATTAAAAAATTCAACTATCTCAAGTATAATTTTTGTTTTTCTTCATAGTCTATCAAGTTTATAAACTATAACTACATCTATTTTTCATTTTTTAATATCATCTTTTAATTTTGCTAATCAAGGTCTATCTAAATCGTCTTTTGCCCCAGATATTCAAAGGTCTTTATAAACAAGGTCTTCATTGTATTCAAAACCTTTATCAAAATTATAGTCAATATATGCTTTAATTTTTGTTAATTGTAAATCTTTTCCGTGTCAGTTTTTAGCTTGTTCTTCGGTAGAGACTCTTATATATACTCAAACTTTTAATTTTTTCATAGTTTATCTTTATTTAAGATGATAATTATTAAAGAAATGATTATAACAATAGCTATAAACAAGATTCAAACTTTCCAATTTATATACAATAAAATCAAAAATATAGTTATTGCTATAAGTTCAGAAACAAGAAAACCTTTTTTAAAAATAGTTCTAGTTAGCATTAAAGTAAAATTCTTTTTTGCTTCAAATTCTTCTTCTTTTGTATTATCACTAAATACAAAACGATAATTTCTTTTTTTATTCATTTTTATTAATTATTTATATTTTTTGCTAATTTTGATTTTAATGTTTTTCTTGAAAAAGTAAAAAAATACACTTTTTTAAAAATTAGATTTTTTATAAAAATTTTAAAAAAATCAATTTTTGAAATTTTGATATTTCTAAAAAAAAATTATAAAAATCAATTTTTGAAATTTAACTTTTTTAAAAATTTTTTTGAAAAACCCCAAAAAACGATTCTTAAAAAATGCCCCATTTTTGCCATTTCTTTCTAAAAATTACTATTTTTTTTATTTTTCATAACTTTTTTAAAAAATCATATATGTAATTTTTTGATTAATAAGCCAATTTAATTTATAAAAAATTAAAAAATGCTCAAAAAATTAAACTTTTTTTTGTACTTTTTTTTGGTTTTTTTAACTTTTTTTTACACTTTTTATACTTTTTTTTGCACTTTTTGCACTTTTTTTTGGTTTTTTATAGAAAGCTACTATAAAAAACCAAATTTTTTTTCAAAAAATGCCGTTTTAGGTATCAAAACCACTAAAAAGTGGGTCGTTTTTAGTGGTTTTGAGGGTTTTCGTTCAAAAATAGAAATTTGAAAATTTTTTTGATTCGCAAAATTCAAAAAATGATAAAAATTGATAAAAAAACTTTTTCAGTTTTTTTAGAAAAATCATGTAATTTTTGTTTTTTTTAATTTTCTAATTTTTGTTTAATTTTTAATTTTATGTATTCAATTAGATTTTTTTGTTTATTGTATTTTGGATTTTTTAAATCAATTTTTTCTAATTTTATATTAATTTGATTTAATTTATCAGTAGGTAAATTTAAAATCAATTTATCTATTTGATTTTTTGTTTTTTCTGATAAAGGAGTATTAATTTTATTTTTATTTGATATATCAATTATTTCATATTTTCAAATATAATAATCTCAATGTCTATTTATATATAATAGGTTTGTTCACCATTCTAGAGAATAAATAAGAAGTTTATTATTTCATAAAGTTTTTAATCAAGAATTATCTAAACTATCATAAGGTCAATAATTAATTCAGTTTATATTTAAATAATATTCTTTTTCATAATCTTTAAAATGTTTTTCATATTTTATAGCAAATCAATCATCTCATAAGTCTATATAATCTACATTGGCTCAATCTATATAATAATCTTTTCATTGTATTTCTACATATAATTTATTATCTTCATACTTTACTAAAACTAGTCATTTAGTTTTTCAATTGTAAATACTAACGGACTTATAAGGTCAATATTTCTTTCAATTATAATAAAAGTATTCAGAATTATTTTCAGTATATTTTATTGCTGTTATTCATTTTATTTCTATTTTTGCTCAGTTTTTTATAAATATTTTTCAATCTTTGTATATGTCTGTCATATAGCGATATCATCAAAAATGATATCAAATTTCTTCTCAAAGATTAATAATTGTAATATATTCATTTTCTGGTCATATTATTTTTCAATTAATGTTAGCATAATATTTATTTCAAATACTATAACTAAATCAAAATCAATTTTCTCATAAGTCATATCATCAAGATAATACATCATAAGGTCAATATTTTTTTCAATTAATATCAACTGAACTATTAAACATATATCAAGAAATTACTTTAAATGTCTTTTCTTCTTCGTTTACATCACTTTTGTTTATACTTGATTCAATATTATTATTTTCAGAGTTTAAAGTAATTTCTTCGTTATTTTCTCAAAAATACTTTTCTCATGATTTATAATAAAATTCTTTTCAAAATGTTACATTTGGTCTATATTTTACTCATGGTATATTTCATCATTGTAACATACTTCAAAATCATGATTCATCAAAAGGTCAGTAAAATTCTCATTTATAGTATCAATACCATTTTCAATTTTCATAATATGAAAAAGTTACTCAATTTTCTCATAAATCTTGAACATTTAAAAAATTATAAGGTCAATATTTATTTCAATCAATTTCAATATAGTTTAAATCTGGATAACTTTTTGTAGATTCTGGAAAAATGAAAGAATAACTTTTATTCATATATATAAAAATCATTCAAATTATTAAAATTACTTTTATTATATTTTTCATAGTAGTTTATTAGTAAATAAATTTTTATAAGTCTTTTTCATCTTCTATTAATTCTTTATCTCTGTTAAATTCATGATTTTCTCAATTTATAGATATATAAGCACAAAATAAGATTGTTATTATAGCTAAAACAATACTTAAATTTCTTTTAGATATAAACTTTTTTATATATGTATTTACTAAAAATATATTTAAGAAAATTAAAAATAATCACATTCAGTAAAAAATTAATGGGTTTAAATAAGGTGTTTCATTACTTAATTTTCAAAACATAAAATCCCAAAAGAAGAAAGAAGAAATAAAAACTAATACATTTAAAGAAATAAATATACTAATTATTTTCAATATTTTTTTCATAAAATTTAAAATAAAAAATAAAGGTAGATAATATTAATTATCTACCTTTATTATGCTTATTCTTCTTACATAAAAGGGATAACTAATACCTCTTGCGAAAGAAAAACAAACCAATTTATGTGCTTAAAAAAACAACATAGAAGGGAATGTGGTATTAATTACCCCATCTATATATTTGTTTTTTTAAGTTAAAATTTGTTCACTTAAAAATTGGATTATTTTTCTTTCGCAAGATACAATTTAATCATTTTTCTAAATAAGTCAAAAGATTTTTGTGGAATAAGTTCTACAAAGAAGAAAATAATTGATTTTTAGCAATTTCTGAATATATTCAGCTATATTATTAATAATTTTTAGTATGGAAAAAGAAGAAAAAGAATTATTAGTTGAGTTATGAATAAAAATAAAAGATGCTAGAGATAAACTTGATATTAGTCAGTCTGATTTAGCTGAAAAAACTTGAATTGATAGAAGTTATATTAGTATGGTTGAAAGATGAAAAACTAATATAACTTATTTGAAATTAAAAAAAATAAGCGATAAGCTTTGAATGAATTTAGTTATTTAATAATTTTAAAAAAATAAAATGATAAAAGTAGGAACATTATTTAGTTGAATTTGAGCTTTTGAACATGCTTTAGAGAGACTATGAGTAGAACATGAAATATTATTTGCTTGTGATGTAGATAAGTTTTGTAAACAAACATATTTTGATAATTATAAAATAAGTGAAGAATCTTGGTATAATGATGTATTTCATTTAGATTGAAAAAAATATAAATGAAAATTAGATATTCTTATTTGATGAAGTCCTTGTCAATCTTTTTCTATGGTTTGAAAGAGAAAATGACTAGAAGATGATAGATGAAATTTAATATTTGAATTCATGAGAATTGTAAAAGAATCACAACCAAAAATTTTTATATATGAAAATGTTAAATGAATATTAAATCATGATAATTGAAAAACATGGAAATATATTGAGGAAAATTTTACAAAATTAGGTTACAAATTTTCTTATAAAATATTAAATGCAAAAGATTATTGAATGCCTCAAAATAGAGAAAGGGTTTTTGTTGTTTGATTTAAAGATAAAAAAATGCATTTTGATTTTCCAACACCTCAAAAATTAGAAATAACAATGCAAGATTTATTAGAGGATAATCCAAATTCAAAATATTTTCTATGAGAAAAATGAATTGATTTTGTTACAAAAGAAAAAAATATTAAAAAAATGTATACTCAAATTAATTGAGATATTGCATTATGTCAGAAAGCTAATCAGCAGTTTAATTGGCATTGAGATTTTATTTTACATACACCTAAAAAAGATGTAGATAAAAAATATTATTTATCAGAAAAAGTTAAAGATTATGTTTTAAGTACATGAACTAAAAATTTTTATTCCAAACCTCAAACCGATTTGGAGGTTGCAAGACCATTATTAAATTCTATGCATAAAATGCATAGAGCATGAGTTGATAATTATATAACTAAATGACCTTTAATTAGAAAACTTACACCTAGAGAATGTTTTAGATTAATGTGATTTTCTGATAATTTTAAAATTACTGTTAGTGATACTCAAGCATATAAACAAGCTTGAAATAGTATAGTAGTTCCAGTTTTAATGGCTATAATAAAACAATTAAATCTTAAATAATTTATATGGAAAATTTTTTAAATATTAATAATGAAAATTTCAAAGTAATTGATACAAAAGAAAAAATGACAGTCCCTGATTGTTTTGTATTTAGAAGTAATAAAATATGAAGTTGAAATTGAGAGGCTAAATTTTATATATGAAATGAATGAAAAGAAATAAGAGATTTTTTTAATTGAGAATCATTTAAACATAAATGTTTCCTACTAAAAAAAGATTTGTTACAATATTTAGAAGATGTAAAAGATGAATATATTAATCCTGAACAACCATATATAAATAAGGATAAATTACCAGTATTATGGAAAGAAAGATATGATTTAATTAATACATTAGATGATATATTATTTTTTGATATTGAAGAACAAACCCAAATTAAATGACCTAGAATTTATATAAATTCTAGTGATTATGCATATAAAGTTATAAGAGAATTATCATTACCAAATATAACTTATTTATCTGCAATAAAATTGGAAGATTCAAAGTGAAATAATCTATATTATTTTAGATTATTTATTGATTATTTTGATGAATATGAACATCCTTATATGATAGAAAAAGAAGAAGAAAAAATAATGGAAGAAGAAAATATTGAATTTGAAGATAAAAAACAATTAATTAGGGCAAGAAAGTGACAATGAAAATACAGACAAGCTTTACTTGAAGAATGTCCATTCTGTCCTATAACCTTAATTTCTGATGATAGATTACTAATTGCTAGTCATATAAAACCTTGGGCAAGAGCTGAATTAAATGAAAAAACAGACCCTAAAAATGGTTTTATGTTAACTCCAACTTACGATTTATTATTTGATAGATGATTTATTTCATTTACTAATGATAAAAAAATAATTATTTCACCATGGTTATCAAAAATGACATGTTCAAAGTTAAATATTTCTCCTGAAAAACAATATAGTTTACTTCCTGTTGAATGAAGAGAAAATTATTTAGATTATCATAGAAATAATATTTTTAAAAGTTAATATAATAAATTATGTTATCAAATATAATTAAAAATGAAAAATCATATAAAAATTATTTAAATAAATTTCTATTGCCTAAATCATTAACAAATATTGATGAGGCAAAAGTTAATTTTATAAAATCAATAATTTGAAGAGAGAAAATAAATTTAAGTTATTTATGAAGATACATAAATTATTTTGATAATTCTTTTAAATTAACTTGAAATACTTCAATTGATAAAAAAACTCAAATAGAAGTATCTTTACCAGGATTAGAATTATATCAATTAATTGAAATATTATCATTTTCTTCTACTAGAAATTTGTGAGTAAATTTTTTTAATGTAGAAAATAAAGTAAACTTTGTTGAATTAGATGAAATTTTGAGAGATATTTATTTTGATAATAAACAAAAATGGAATTTATGAAATGAAAATCCAATCAGTTTATTAAATATATTAGAAAATGAAAGGGGGTATTTATTGTTATATGCAAAGAGATGAGATGAGGTTAAATATGTAGATGAAAATCAAAAATTTGTATCTGAAAGAAAATCTTCATTTTTTAATATTTATATATCAAAATGAGAAAAAAAATTTATATCTATTTGATGAATTAATAAGGAAAAAGAAATAAAATTTATTACAAATTATATAAAGGAAAAATTAAAAATAGATATATGAAACAAATTAATATTTTTAGATTATCATTTTGATATATTTGAAAGTAATTCTTTATCAATAAGTAGAAAATGAGAATTAGAAACTTCATGAAAAAATGAAATTCAAAATAAATCATCTAGAAACACTACTACAAGTGATTTAAAACTTAAAATATTTAATTGAAATGTTAATTCAATATGATGATATATAAATATTGAATGAATAAAAGATTTAAATATAGGATTTGATAGTAAAACTCATACATTATTTATTGCAAAAAATAATATACTATCTAATGAATATATAAATATATTAGAAAATTTTATATTAAATATCTATAATTGAAGTATAAAAGATAAAACATTATATGATATTTTTAAAATGAAATTAACAAGAAGAGAGATAATTTCAATAAAAGAAGAAGATTTTTTTGATGTAGATGAAAAAGTAAAAATAGAAAATGAAAAGAAATATTGATTAAAATTTGATATAATATGAAGATATATTTGTAATTGTTGAGCTTTTAACATTGTTAAAAAAGATGACATATGAAAAATATCAAAATGTAATAATTGTGGTAAAGAATATATAGAATTTAAAGAATTAAATTTAAATAATTTCTTTTTAGATATTAATGAATCTTATTATAATTGATTGTTTTGAGATAAGTTTAATGATGACTTTAATGATAAAAAAGAACCTGAAAAAATAGCTAATTTTAAAAAAACTATTGAATGAGAAGAATATAAATTTGTAATTAGATATTGAAATGAAGAAGATAAAAGATGAATAATAAAAAATAGTGATTCAAAAATTGTAAATATATTTATTTCTCCTTTAGTTTATACAACTGAAAGTAATGATATTTTTAAAATTCAATGTAAAAGTAACAATTCAATTTTTATATATTTCAATTTAGAAATTTTTGAAATTCTAAAAAATAATGACAAAAGAAATGAATTATTTGAAAATATGGTAGCTCATTTAAATAATAATAAAGAAAATAATATTATTCAATATAATTGATGTACTTTTAATAATACTAGTGAATGAGATATATTTAATTGAGAAGTCAAAAATAGTCAGATTAAAACAAAAGAATCTATACAATTAGCTTAATTTATAATAATTTTAAATATGTGAGATATATTTAACTGAGAAGTCAAAAATAGTCAGATTAAAACAAAAGAATCTATACAAACTAATAATGAAAATATAAATATTTTTCAATTAGAAAAAGAACTAAAAAAAGTTAAATTTTGGACTCCTATTTTATCATGGCTAGGTGCAATAGTTTTATCAATTATAGCTTCTATTGTTTTTGAATTATATGTAAAGCAATTTTTAGTGATTAACTAATAAATCTCTATTGACTTTATTCTTAATATAAATAAAATTAGCGATTGGTTATATTTTTCCTTATCTAAGTCACTCTATAGGATTACAATCCAAATTATACATATAGAAAAACAGAGGACAAAATCTTAGGTCAAATAAAATAAATATAAAATAATTACTTCTTAAAAAATTTATTTATGTTTACTTTTATAAAAAATACTTCTTCAAATAATGTTGAAGTTAAATCAAAAAATGATTGAAAAATTTTTAATTTACCTATTAGTATTCGTAAGGATATTAAAAATTTACTTGAAGATAATATAGAGTTGTTAAATAAAGAGTTAGAAAAATGAGATATAAAATCTTATGATAATTTAATTTTATGGTTAAATAAAATTATTAGTGATAAATTAACTTTAGATATATAATATATTTTAATATAAATGACATAATGACTAATAGTAGATATTTAGAATGACCATTCTTTCATGATGGGTATAATAAATTTTGATTTAATAAGAAAGGTTATGATAAAGATTGATTTAATACAGAATGATTTAATAAATTTTGATTTAATACAGAATGATTTGATAAAGATTGATATGACATAGAATGATATGATTCTTTTGGAATTAATAAAGATTGATGTGATAAAAAATGATATCAAAGTAACTGAAGGGACTATAGAGAATATAATAAAGATTGATATGACGATAAGGGGTATGATAGAATGTGATATAATGATAAAGGATATAATAGGAAATGATTTTATAAAAATTGATTACATTACATGACTTGAAGTATTTTTAATGAATATTGAGAGGATGAAAAATGAAATAGACAAACTATTTTCTATTCTTAGCCTTTCATTTTTTCTCTCTTTTAAACGAATAGTTAAGTAATATAAAATTTCTGACTGCTGTTTTATTAATCACCATTTCTAAAAATAAAGCAAAAACAGGCTTAGGTTGCACCCTAGGCCTGTTTTTTTGTTATGTAATTTTGTTTTTCATAATAAAATTATATAATAACTCAAATAATATAAACTTAAAAATAAAAAAACTATAATGGATAAAAATACTGAAAATAGATATTTTGATTATGTATTAGCATATACTAACACAGTTTTAGAATTGAGCGATGAATTAAAGGAAAAATGTAAAAAAAGTAAATGATGAGATCTAACTATAAATAAGAAAAAATATGTATTTTTCGCATTAAATAACTGAGTAACTCTTTTGAATAAAAAGAATGATTTAGAGATAACTTTTTCATTCAATGATAGAGAAGATTTTATCTATTTTGAAAAACATAACTTACATAGTTTTATAGAGTCTGATTTAAATGCTTCTGGACTTTGAAAAAGTTTTTCAACTAATAAATGAGTTAGAGCAAGTGATTATGATTATTGTTTAGAAAAATTGTGTTTATCTTGAAAAGTTGTAAAAGAAGGAAATTGATATTTAATTTCTATAGATGAATTGTATTAAAAAATAAATCCAACTTAGTTGGATTTATTTTTTTCGTCAAATTTTTCTATAATTCATGCAAATATTTTTAATAGTTTTTCATCATATCAATCTGTTTGTGTAAGCCAAGTTGATAGATTAAATGCAATTGTTGGTTTAGAATATTTTCTAAAAAATGCATTAAATATATTTTCATATGCTGTAGATATTTTTTTTGCATATTTTAAATTTTCTAATCTAGTTTCTAATTTAATTATACTCAATTGATATTTTTCAGGATCAAATTCATCTCAATACTCTTTTGCTTTATTATCTATTTCACTTCTTATATATTGCTTTATAGAATCAACTTTATAATAATTTTCAAATTCTCATTCTAAAACTATCCAGTTATATTTTTTGAATTCATTTTCATAAATATGTCATGCTTTATATATGTTTTTTATAGATTTTATTATCATATCACGGTCAATAGCATAGTTTTCATCTTTATCTATAACTGCCACCACATTTTCTTTATTAAATAATTCACATGCAAAAATATACCATTCATAAAGTGCTCATTTTCATCAAACATCAATTACACTTATGTTTTTATAATTTAAGTTAAAATAATTTTGTTCTTCTTCTTTTGAAAGTCATTCTATATTTATTTGAGAAAATTTTTCCCAATTTGTATTTTCATATATGTTTGGTATTGAAATTTTTTCTGTTTCTCATTCAACTAAAATAACATAATCGGAAAAAAATATAGCAGCATTTTTAAATATCAAATTTATCATTATTTTGTTAAATCTACCATCAGAATTATCTATTTTTTTTGTTTGAGTATCTCAATTAATAATTTTGACAAATATTATATCATCAATTTCGTATTTTCATTTTCTGAAATTTGAAACTAGATCAGGAGAATGAGTAGAATAAAAAATTTGTGTATTTTCTTGCTCTCAAATTTCTTGTAATACTGAGTCTATCATCTTTGTTGCATGTGGATGCAAAAAATTTTCTGGTTGATCAATCAAAAATATAGTAAAATCATCACTTTTTCTATCAGAAATGCTATATAAATATAATTTTAATAAACTTATAAGAAGAGTAGTTTTCTTTTCTCAATCTTTATCATTTAATTCTTTTAATTTCTCTTTTCAGTATCTACCTTCTTTTAATTTTTCTTCTTTGTTTTTTAATATTAAATCTATAAGTTTTAGATATCAATCTTCTTTGTTATCTTTATTTATTTTTCTATCACTAGGAATATATATTATATTTATTTTTTTTAGTAATTCTTTAATTTTTTCATCTTCATTTTTAATTATTTTTATTTCTTTTCATTCAAAAAAGGCTTCTATTTTTACTCTTATTTCTATTCATTCATGTGAAATAATAGCTTCAATAATGATTTTTTTGTTCTTATCTTTAAAGTCTTTTTCTTTGATTTTTTTTGAATTTATTAGTTTTTCAATCGCTTTTAAAATAACAGTTTTTCAACTTCCATTTTTACCAACAAAAACAGTTTTATTTTTTCAAAAACTGATATTTTGATTTGAAATACTTCTAAAATTTTGAATTAATATACTTTTGAAATGAAACATTTTATAAAAATTATTAATTATTAATTTAATTGTAACATTTAATGTTTCAAAAGTAAAAAATATGACTTTATTTTGTTTGTAAAAAACATATACTAAATTTAATATTTTTAAAAATATATTTCTATGAGAAAAATAGATTTTTATGTAGATATAATAGATAATTTCTGAGATCTATGATTTGCTATTAATTTAGCTTCTATTTTATATAAATGAGAAAAAAATATAAATATTAGATTTTTTTCAAATAATGAATTGCTTTTTAAAAATATGATTAAAGAGAAAAAAAATATTTGAAAAATAAAATACCATGATTTATCAGAAATAAAATTATATGAACCAAATACTTTTATATTTAATTTTTTTGATAGAAAGATAGATTTTGATTACTTAAATTCTTTTGACATAAATATAAAACTTATAAATTTTGGTTATTTTTTACTTCACTCTTGAGTTGATAGATTACATCTAACAAATTATGTAGAAAAAAATATTGATATTACTCATTTTATACCGAGTTTACTTGAATGAACTTGATGAGTATTAATTAATAAAAGTTATGAAATTTTTAGTAGAGAACAATATTTAAATTTTATATCTAAAAAGTATAATCTATCATTTCCAATTTTTACTTGAAAAAAAATTGTTTCAATTTTTGTATATAAAAATACTTTAGATAAGATAATAGATTATATAAATCTGTCTAAAATAGAAGACACAGTTTTTTTGATTTTTGGTTACAGTGATTTAATTTTAAAAAATGAAAATGCTTTTGTAATGCCATTTTTAGAAATAGATGACTATTTAAATTTTTTAAGATATTGTGATATAAATTTCGTTAGATGAGAAAATAGTTTGATACAATCACTTATTTTCTGAAAACCAACACTTTGGGATATTTACAAAGAAAACAACAATGCTCATATAGAAAAAATATATGATTTTTTAAATTTTTTATTAAAAATTGATTGAAATAATAGAGATTATAATTACTTAATGAAAAAATTTAATTTAGAAAATATAGAAGATTGATTTTCTAATTTTTTAACTAATTATAAAGATTATGAATATATGTTTAAATCACTTTGAAACTACATAAATAAAAATTGTGATTTATATAAAAAAATAAAAGAAATCCTGGATTAATCCAGGATTTCTTTTATTTTGCTCTTTCTTGATATTCACCACTTTCAGTATTTATCATAACATATTCACCAGATTCAACGAATCCAGGAACTTTTATAGAATAACCAGTTTCTAAAATAGCTTCTTTAGTAACTCTACCATCAGCAGTATTTCATTTTACACCTGGCTCACATTCAGTAATTAATAATTTAACTGAAGCAGGAAGTATAACTCAAACTAATCTTCATTCATATCTTTGAATATCTACAATTAAGGCAGGAGTTATGAAATTTAATGCATCTCACATATCTTCTTCACTTATTTCAATTTGTTCATATGATTCTTGATCCATAAAATAATATGTTCAAGCTGATTCATATAAAAATTCAAATTTAGATCTTTCTAAAACTATATCTTCTAATTTTTCTTCACTATCAAAAACTTTATCAATTGTATTTCAAGATATTACATTTTTGAATCTAACTTTTATATTAGTTGCTCATCTACCACCTCTATGAATTTCTTTTTTTAGAGTTAAGAGTAATTCATTACCTATTTTAACAACTATTCACCCTTTTAATCACATTGCTGTTATCATAATATTATTTATAATTAATTTTTAAATATTGCACTATATTATAAAAAAACTTAGTAAAAGCAAAATTTTTTATTTATATTAATTTTTTATATGCAATTCTAGCTTTTTTTTGAGCTTCATTATGATTTACAATTATATCTTTATAGGCGAGTAAATTATCTATTGGATTATGTATTCTGTCAATTTTTTCATATTCTAGTTCTTTTATATATCTTTTTATATATTTTGCTTCACTATCAAATTTTTGTGATTGTAAGCAAGGATTGAAAATACGGAGTGGTTTTGGATCTGCTCAGACACTTGCTGACCATTGCCAGTTTCAAAAATTTACATTTTCATCATAATCAAGTAAATATTTTTTGAAAAAAAATTCTCACCATCTCCAATCTATAAGTAAATCTTTCGTCAGAAAACTAGCAACAATCATACGAGCCCTACCATGCATCCAATTTGTTTCAACTAACTGTTTCATTGCAGCATCTACAATAGGATAACCAGTTTCTCAATTACACCATTTTTCAAATAAAATATTATCATGTTTCCATTCTATGTGTCTTTTGTTTTCTTGGAATTCAATTGTTTTTGTAAAAGGAAAATAGTAGTTTATATGTTGCCAAAATTCTCTCCAAGCAATTTCTGATATATAAACACTACTTTTTTCTTTTGCTATTTCATATATTTGCCTTACAGAAAAAATACCAAATCTTAAATAAGGTGATAATTTTGAAGTTCAATCTTTATCTAGATCATTCCTATAAGTTTCATAGTCACTTCTTATATAATTTTCTAATCTATTTTTTCAAAAATCTATTGTGAAATATGTGTGTTTATCTCAAGAAATTTTTTCATCAAGAAACTTATTTATATCAAAATCTATTTCTATTTGTTTAAAATCTGTAGGATTTTCAATTTTGTATCATTTTTCATCAAGCTTTTTTTTCCAAAGTTTATAATATGGTGTAAATACTTTTCTTTGTTCTATTTCTTCAGGTTCAATAAGTAAAAAATCATTTAAATGTATAAAATCTATTTTATTTTTTAGACAATAATTTAATATATTTTCATCTCTTTTTTTTCAGTAATTAGAATATGATTTATTTGTAAAAATAGCTTCTATTTCATAATTATTACAAATTTCAAGAATTATTTTTTCAGGATAATCATGATAAATTATTAATTTTCATCACAATTTTTTTAATTCTAAATCCAAATTTAATAAAGCTTCTTTTAAAAAAAGAAACTTTTTATCTTCTAGTCACAAAAATTCTGGAATTAAATTTTTATCTAAAATAAAAATTGGTAATAGAGATTCGCTATTTTTTATAGATTCAATTAATCATTTATTATCAAATGTTCTTAGATCTTGCCTGAACCAAAAAATTGATTTTTTGTACATAGTTAGTTTTATATTTATTTAAATTTTATTTGTATTTTCTACATTTATCACTACAATAAATAACATTATCAAAATTATTTTTCCATTTTTTTCTTATTGTAAAAGGTCTTTTACATATTTGACAAATTTTAGCTTCTTTATATTTTCATCTATCAAGTATTTTCATATTTACTATATTATAGAATATTATTTTATTATATATCTTTCTTTTAATTTGCCAATTTTATTACTTTTTTTATAATTTGAGTAAATGAAAAAAATCTTGATCTAATATTTGATCAAGAAAAGTTTCACATAGACTTAGAAATTATGAAATAATTAAATATGAGTTAGATATAAAAAATAATTATTTAGAGATAGATATAAAAGATAGATTAAATCTAATAAATTTATGGGAAAAAGTTTGTCTTTTAAAAAATATAGATGAGATAATTTTATATAAAAATATGTTTGATACTAAAATTATCATAAATTGAAAAGTAATATTTTTTTGAGATTTAAATTCTGTAAAAATTAAAATTAAGGAGATTTTATGAAATTATTTTTAATTCTTTATAATCAGATAAATTTAGCATATTTTGATACAGATTTATCAAGGCATTTTTTGTATATTCACCATAATTGAAAAATAAATTTTAATTGAGAATTATTAAATTTGGCTTAATTGTAAAAAGTGTGTGGCTGAGATGATTAAATTTTCCCATATAAGAGAGATAAAATTAGTTTAATTTTTCTCTCTTTTTTTAATCCTCTATGAAGACTAATTTTAGGTTTAAT
>Ga0100401_1000872_pt1 | contig 24863 bp, 21 predicted proteins | sample CryGeymeta201525_FD_80421 | JGI IMG/M metagenome (GOLD analysis project Ga0100401, IMG submission 80421) | Groundwater microbial communities from Crystal Geyser aquifers in Utah, USA - Crystal Geyser metaG 2015-25 | ecosystem: Environmental > Aquatic > Deep subsurface > Groundwater | place: USA... | reverse complement strand
TTTTCCCAGTGAAAGGCGCTGCGCACCTCCCGCAAGCCCTCGGCACCCTCTGCAGACCGCCCGCTTCAACTAAAAATTCGAAAATCACCCTGCCCGAATGGCTTTTCGAATAGGGTCTAGCAACATCCCCGGACATTCTGCTGCTTCTCAGCAGCCAGTTCACCTGCCCACCTTCAGAGCATGAGTGAACCCCACGACCACTACGATTTCGAAAGCGATCAAACCGAGTTCATTCAAGAACTCGCCGACTACAACGACCAATGGGCCGCCTCGAACGAAGACGGCTGGTTCTATCCCGATGAAGACTGAACCCACTTCGCCACCACACGCTCCCATGCCCACCACCCTCATCGCCGTCACCGGTCTCTCCCCGGCCATCGTCACCGAGACCCTCCACGCGCTCGCCCACGCCACTCCGCCGCAGCGCCCCAATCGCGTCATCTTCATCACCACCGTCACCGGAGCCAACGCCATCGAAGAACAGCTCTTCCAAGCGCGCGACGAGTGGGGCGGACGCTCGGTTTGGGAAAGCTTCCGCCAGCAGCACGGCGCGGCCCCCGATGAATGGATCGCCGAAAACCCCTACATCATCACCATGGCCGACTCCAAAAAAGGCCGCAGCCAGGCACTCGATGACATCCGCACCCCCCGCCGAAAACTCCGCCGCCTCCGAGTTCATCTTTGCCAAAGTCTGGGACGTCGTCCGCGATCCCGACCAGCACCTGATCGCCTCCATCGCCGGCGGCCGCAAGACCATGGGGGCGCTGCTTCACGCGGCCGTCTCACTGATCGGACGGGAAACCGACCTCGTCACCCACGTGCTCGTCAATGCCCCCTTCGACACCCTTCCCGGCTTCTATTACCCCGGCCAGCCGGAAACGCCACTGACCCACCGGAATGGAGCCGTCTACGCGCCCGAAGACGCCACCCTCATGCTCGCCGAAGTTCCCTTCGTCCCACTGCGGAACCGCTTCCGCGACCTCGATGCCCTGCCCGCCTCCTTCGAAGGCCTCCGCCGCTCCCTCTCCGATCGCCTCCAGCGCGATGCCGACCGCCCGGTGCCCATCACCATTGATCACACCCGCGAGCTTCTCGAAATCGATGGCACGACCTTCCCCATGCGAGCACGCGCCCTCGCCATCCTCCACTTCATCCTCCTCTGTCAGGAGAAAAAACAGACCCCGCCCGACCAGAAGACCGCCGCCGAAGCCATCACCACCTGGCTCGCCAAGCACCCGGAAATCGCCCCCAAACTCAGCGACCGCAAAATGGCCAGCAGCGACTTCCAGCGCGAACTCAACCACCTTCGCACCACCCTCGCAGACGCCAGCTGGATGCCCGCATCCCGCACCCTCACCCAGCTCCCCTTCACCCTCCGCGTCCGTTCCTCGGATGAGTGATGAAACCCGGGCCGCTGACTCATTAGGTGAATGGTAGCGGAATACTAACTGCCCTTATATCCGTGTATTCCGTGAAATTCGCGAAATCCGTGGTTTCAATTGGTGCCTCTGGGTTCGCCTGACAGCACCGGACGTCTCCTCGCGGACACTTGAAATACACCGGACCGTTTCCCAAAACATCACCCGTGGCAGCCGCCCCCCACGAGACATCCGCAGACCTCCCCCAGCGTGACCCGCACCCCGGCATCGGCTTTCATGCCCTCATGCCCACCGCCTGCATCCAACAGCCAGGAACCCGCATCAAACTTGTCTCCGAACGCCTCGTCGTCACCTCCCCGGATCCTGACGACGCCACCGCCGCCGAGACACGCCGCGACATCCCTCTCCGCGACCTCGATAAATTGGTGATGGGAGAGGGTGTCGCCATCACCACCCCCGCCCTCGCGGAAATGCTCCGCCGCCTCATCCCCATCAGCCTCACCGATCGGCGCGGCCGATTCCTCGGCTCATTCCAGCCCGCCACCCCTCATCAAGGTGCCGCACGGCTGCGCCACTACCAGCGCGCTCTTGAGCCGCAGTTCGCCTCCACCATCACCAGCAGCCTCATCGCCGCCAAAATTTACAACCAGCGCCGCGTCGTCCAACGCATCGCCCAAAGCCGGCACCAGAACGATCAGTTCGTCCCGATGGGCATCCAGAAAGCACTCGTCGCCCTCGAAAATAGCGCCGCCAAGCTCACCGCCGGTCTGCCCATCGAATCCCTGCGCGGCCACGAAGGCAGCAGCACCGCCACCTACTTCCAGGCCTGGGCCTCATTCTTCCCCGCTGACTTCCCCTTCGAACGCCGCTCCACCCGCCCTCCGCTCAACCCCGTCAACGCCGCCCTCTCCTTCACCACCACCCTCATCTACCATGAAATGCACTCCTTCATCCACGCCCGCGGACTCGACCCCGCCCTCGGCCTCCTGCACACCACCGAGAACGGTCGCTGGTACCTCGCCCTCGACCTCATGGAGCCCTTCCGCCCCGTCGTTGCCGAAGCCCTCACGCTCGACCTCTTCAGCCGCCGCATGCTGAACGCCAAACACTTCGAGCCTCATGACGGCGGCGTTTACCTCACCCGCGAGGGCCGCGCCAAACTCATCCTCCAGTATGAAAAACGCATGGAAAGACAGTTCATGAGCGAACACCGTGGCCATCGCACCACCCTCCGCCAGCAGCTCGACCACCAAGCCGTCCTCATCAAGCGCGCCCTCGACGACCCCGCCGTCTTCGATCCCTTCCGCATGAATTAGGCGCTCGACCTGCGGCCATGCAAGCATCCCGAACTGGCCTCCAACCCACCTTCCTACACCTACTCTTTCCCAAAGTGGAAACTCCCTCCGAATCCTGGTTCGACGACGCCTTCCCCCGCGTCCCCTACCAATCATCCCCACCCGGTGCCCATCAGATGCTCATCCTCCTCGGCTACGATATCTCCAACCCCAAGCGCTTGCAAAGAGTCGCCAAAACCTGCGAGGACTTCGGCCTCCGGGTCCAATACTCGCTCTTCGAGTGCCATCTGGAAGAACCCGAATTCGAGCGACTCTGGAGCCTGCTTCTCGACCTCATCGATGAGGATCAGGACCGTCTCGTCGCCTACCGCCTCGATTCCAAAAGCGCCCGTCGCACCGTCACCGCTGGCACCATGGTTTGTGCGGAAAAAGTGATCTGCTACCTCGTCTAAAAGTCATCCCAAGTCAGATCCCCCAAAGCCCCTCAAACGGGGACCTCGTGACCTTAGCCCCAGTGAATTGATAATCAACACTTTACCTTGAATCCCATGCCATCATCTTGCTCTCAATTCACTCTTTCTCCCCCGACAAAAAGGCGTCATGACCTCAAGCCATCCTTGCCTCCTCAAAATCAATACCTTACCTACCCAGCAGTCCTAACTGGACCAATTGCCGAAAGGCACTGAAGACAACCAGTCCCGGCCATCTTCCGTGTATCCCGGCGGGGTCCTAACTGGACCAATTGCCGAAAGGCACTGAAGACGATAGCCGCAGCAGCTCCCCTGAGGTGGATCATTTCCGTCCTAACTGGACCAATTGCCGAAAGGCACTGAAGACCTGCACAATTTAACAATCACCTTTTCTGCTTTCTCACGTCCTAACTGGACCAATTGCCGAAAGGCACTGAAGACCGCCCCCTGTTTGGACGGTCTTCGCCGTATCGGTGTGTCCTAACTGGACCAATTGCCGAAAGGCACTGAGGACGGGATTCGGCATCAACGCCGGCCCACTCGATAAGCGCTCCCCTTCACGCTTTGGTCGGATCCCCAAAAGCGGGGTTCACGGTACCACTTGTCGATCACCAGGTGGGTGGCCCCAAGAGCATCGGCCTGGCTCATTGCGGATTCCCGTGCCTTTTTGAACGTCACTCGATAAAGCGCGACTCCAGCACCCTCGGCAGCGCCTGAAACGCGTCCCAGCAGGACCGCGCCTGCGGGCTTCCCATCCACGACCTTCACCCGAGTGGCCTGCGGTGCGGGCATCGCACAGGACGCGAGGAGAAGACAAAGCAGCAAGCCTGCGAAACGAATCATGCAGGCGTTTCTGGAGCAAATGTCGGGTTCTACAAGGTCTATCTCTTGGGGAAAACCACTGTGAACTGGCGAATGGCCTCCTCGCTGCCGCAGATGTAAACGGCGTCTCCAGCTTCAAAACGGAAATCCCCGCCGAGGTGGACGAGCAGCTCGCTGCCGCGCTCCACAGCCACCACCGAGCATCCGGTGCGCGGGCGGATGCGCAAAGCCTCCGGGTGTTTCCCATCCAGCGCGTCGGATGAGACCATCGTAACTTTCAGAGATTGGTCGAGCGAAACAGACTGCTTGCCAAGCAGCTTGCGAGCGAGGATCTGCCCGGTGACATGACTGATCGACAGCGCGAAATCCGCACCAGCAGCGTGAATGCGCTCGACGTTCTCCGGGCCGTTCACCCGTGCGATCACCGGCACGTGCGGCGCGAGGTCTTTGAGAATCACCGTGGCGAACAAGGTCGCCGCGTCCTCACTCAATGCCAGAATCACCGCTTGGGCCTGGCTCACCCCCGCCGACTCTAACACCTCGGCATTGAGCACATTGCCAACCACATCGCCCCCCGCGTCTTCCGTCATGGAGATCACCAGCGTTTCCTCTCCCGCATCGTGAAGAAGTTCAGCGACCTTGCCCCCCACTTCTCCGAAGCCCGCGATGATAAACGGGCCATGGCGGCGACACCCCCCACAATGGTCGGTGAAGCGCTCCGTGTTCGACAGGCTACCCGCGATGATCAGAATCCCTCCGGGCTCGATGCGCATCTCTGAATTCGGCGGCGCGATGAGCCGACCACCCACCCACTGGCCGATCACTGTAACGCCCATTTCACGACCAATCTTCGCCTCGGCGAGCGTCTTCCCGGCGAAGGGACTTCCGGGCGGGATCAAGGTTTCGCTCACCTGGAGCTTGTGACCGAGCTTCTGCACTCCTGCCACACTCGGACTCACCCTGCGGCTGGCGCGCGCAGCAAGTGCGGCCGCCAGCACATGCCGGGGCGTGTAGGCAAAACTGGCGCCCGCAAGCACCGTCGGCTTGCGGTGCAGCGGTGTCTCAACCAGCGCGAGGATCGTGCCGGTGTAGCCAAGCTGGCGCGCAGTAATCGCAGTGGCGGCGTTGCGGTGATCACTTCCATTGAGAATCAGCGCCCGCGCGCTCTCCAGCCGGGTGCGCTCCATCACCCGGCCTTCGATACTCCCGTAAACCACGCGATTCCCCGCCTCTTGGACCCGCCGCGCTTCGGCCTCGTCTTCCTCAATAATCACCGAAGTAACTCCGGCGTTTTTGAGCTCGCCGATAAGTGACGAGATGGCCGGCCCGTTGCGGAAAATGATCACATGCTCGCGGACGTCGGTGCACTCGACCGGAAGACGCGTTTCAAAGCGCTCCTCGAGAAACGGAATCAGATAAACCGGAAAGATCAGGAACACCAGAAACACCCCGAGGAACTGGACGAAGATCACCAGCAGCACCATCAGCGGATGCTTCCAAACGGAATCCGCACCATAGCCCGTGGTCGACAAGGTTTCGGAGGCCCACTCAAGCGCCTGCCAGAAATTCCGTGGCTTCCCCTCGAGCTGGCTCATCCCTGCCATGTAGAGCAGCGCCGCAAGCACGAGGACCACAACGAGGGATAGAACGAGAAACAGCAGGCGTTTGCGGGAGCGGGTCATGGATGGCCCTGAGAGTATGCGTTTCCCATCTTATTGGCACAAGTCAGGAGCCTTGAGACCTCAAAGGGATTCCGCTTCCAGCATTGCACTCCGAGCAATCGACTTGCTAGGATTTCCGGGCGGTAGGAAATCCCTCATCGACCTCATGGAAGAAACCCATCTCCCCTCAGACCTCACCCGAATTGCCATGCTCCGGCAATTGATGGGGCACACCTCAGACAATATCTACTTCATGGACCGAAAGGGCCGGATCATCCTGATTAGTCACTGGGGGGCCAAGTGGCTTGGATATGACTCACCCGAGTCAGTCATCGGCAAGACCGACTTCGATCTCTTCAGCGAAGAGCATGCCGCCGCCGCATTCGCCGACGAACAGCGAATCATGGAAACCGGAGAACCGGTGATTGGCATCGAGGAAAAGGAAACCTGGCCCGACGGACGGGTGACCTGGGTTTCGACCACCAAGATGCCCCTGCGCGACGATCACGGAAACATCATCGGCATTTTCGGGATCTCACGTGACATCACCGTCCACAAGGAACGCGAGATTCTCGTGAACCAGATGAAGGAGCAAATGGAGCTGGAACTCAGCCGTGCCAGCGAAGTGCAGCGTTCATTCCTCGCGGCGCGTCGCATCACCTATCCCGACAAACCCAGCACAGGAGCTGGCTCCATCGAAGTGATTCATGAATACCGCCCAAGTGGCCCCGTCGGCGGCGACTTCTTCTGCCTGCTGCCACTCTCGGAGACTCGGGTGGGCATCCTCATCGCCGATGTCATGGGCCATGGTGTCGGTGCCGCACTCACCGTATCCGCGCTGAATGCCATGGCGCGCAGCGAGGCCGCCAGGCTCTCGAAGCCCGATGCCTTTTTAGAGCGCCTGAACCGCCGCCTTCGCGAGGTTATTTCCCGCGAAGAAGTCTTTGAGTTCATTACGGCCTTCTACCTCGTCATCGATACGGCCGACGGCAGCCTCTCCTTCGCCACCGCCGGCCACCACTCGCCTTTGATCATGGAAGCCGGGACCAACAGGTCCCGACGACTCTTCGAGCATGACGACATCAAGGGACCGGCACTGATGCTGATCCCGGAACCGTCGTTTGCCACGGGTGAGAGCGAGCTGATGTCCGGGGATCGGCTTCTTCTTTTCACCGATGGACTGACGGAGATGCCCTCATCGCGCGATAGCGAAGACGACCTCGGCATCGAAGGGCTGATCGAGCTGCTCGGCAGCGTGCGGCGCGAAGGACTCGCTGATCTGGTCAGTGGCATCGCCGCAGCGGTCCTCGAGCTCTCTGGAGCCAAGAAATTCAACGACGACCTCTGCCTGATCGGCGTTGAATATCGAAACACCTGAAGTCCGCTCACGGCCGGTCGATCGCATCTTGAAATCCGCGACCTACTCACCGAGTTCCTTCACCCGGATATTGCGGAACATGACCTGCCCCGTTTTCGCTTGGTGAACTTGCAGCCCGAAGAACCCCTTCGAGTAGCTTCCGTCGTCAATCCAATGGGCGGCAGGAACGCCGTTCAACCAAGTCTTTACCACCTTTCCCTTGGCTTCGATGGTGATCCGATTCCAGCCTTGCTTGTCGAGAGCTTCACGGGCGGACTGGTGTTCCTTGAGCCATAGCGGGTAAAAATAGCCACCGCATGATTGGCCATAGACGCCGCCAGACCAGTGCCGATCACCGGTAATGCCTTCCATCTCCGCCTGAGGACCGAACACCTCATCGATTTCCCCCTTCTTCTTCACCGCCGCGCGAAACATCACGCCGGAATTCAGATCGACCTCCCACTTCAACTCACAAGTGAAAATGAAATCGGTGAAGTCCGCCCGATCGGTGCACAGGTAGGTGCTCGGCGTGCCCGGAACGACCGTTCCAACAATCATCCCGTCCTTCACCTCGAATTTCGCCTTGCCACCCTTCGGCGACCAACCCGTTAGATCCTTGCCATTGAACAGAGCCATGAAGCCCTCGTTCAGCTCAGGCTCCTTGTCCGTATTCAAAAGCATCTCTCCCGGTTTGGGCACATTCTCCTGAGTCTTGTAGCGCTCATACCAATGGCCCTGGCTGGGATCGAGCGTTCCCGCACCCGCATTGATACTTCCCAGCACACTCAGAACCCCAGCTTGGACCGCGATCCACTTCTTGATTGGCATTGTTTTCATCGCGCGGAATCTAGGCGAAGCTTCCCCCGAACGCACGCCCCGAATTTCGGAGACCCATGCCGATGGGCCTCAAGCGCGGGCGAAACGAGGGAGTCACGAACTCCGGTTTCACCGAAAAACCTCACATCATTTCCAGGACCTTCCGTGCCGCATTGTGACCGGGTATGCCACTCACCGCACCTCCACGCAACGCGCTGGAACCGCAGAGGAAGACATTTTCAAACTCGGTCTCCACACCCCACGTGCCAACCTGTTCCTGCTTTTCCGCAAAAGGAAAGGTCAACGCGTTCTGGAAGATGTTGCCACGGTAGAGCCCGAGCGCTTCCTCGATGTCCACCGGGCTTTTACCCTCGATGCAGTGAGCTCCGTCACGGTCGAGAGCGAGGCAATCCTCCAATGGCTCGTCCAGCCAACTGTTCACACTCTGAATGAACCCCTCCTGAGCACTCCTACTGATTGCTGCATTGTCCCTTTCAAACAAGGACCACGGAGTATCGAGGCCAAACAGGGTCATCGTGTGAAAGCCCTTTTCTCGCAATTCGGGGCCGAGGATACTCTCATCGGTTAGCGTGTGGCAGTAGATCTCGCATGGCAGTGTTTCAGGCAGCTGCCCCTCCGCCGCCTGGCGCTGGCTCAGCTCCATTTGCGCGTAGCCCTCGTGGCTATGAAACGTGCCGCAAAAAGCTTCGCGCGCCGCGTGGCGGTCCCCCTTGAGCTTCGGCAGACGGTGCAGCAGCATATTGATCTTGAAAACGGAGCCCTCGTCCGCAGCCTCCGCCTGATGGGGTCGTTTGAGGATTTCATCGAGCACGTTCGTGCCGAAGTTCACGAGCAGGAAACGCGCCTCGCTACGCTGCTCCACGCCATCCAGTGTGAAATCCACCACGCGCTTTTTCCCGCTCACATCGAGCGATCTCAGTTCGACACCGGTTCGCAGCTCCGCCCCCGCCTGCCGGGCCGCGCGTTCCAGTTCGCCCGCGACGCGGCCCATCCCGCCGACCGGCACTTTCCATTCGCCCGACTTGTTGCCAATCAGGTGATAGAGAAAACAGCGGTTCTGGATCAATGACTCGTCATGCGGATGCGTGGAGACACCGATCTTCGCGTCCGTGAAGACCAGTCCGCGCACCAGATCGGTTTGCAGATATCTCTCGACCGCGCCCCCAAGCGGCTCTTCCACGAGGCTGCGCCAGGCCTCGCGATGCCGTTCGTCCAAATCGAAGCGGGCCCGCAACTCCTGCTTCGCGACCAAGGGCTCCAGCATCGTGTCCCACACCTTTTCTGCGAAGATTCGCGAGAGATCGTAAAATCCCCTCATTCCTTCAAACTCCCGGTCGCTGCCCGTCAGGTCACGCATCGAGGCACGTGTCCGTTCATCGGATGAATTGCTCACCAGCAGCCCGTCATGGCGACCGTCCTCCCTCACATAGGGTGTGAAGGATCCGGTCGCACGTGAACGCAATTCAATCTTCAACCCGAGATCACGGATGATCTTCTGCGGAAAAAGGCTCACCAGATATGAGTAGCGCGACAGCCGCGCATCATAGTCGGGAAACACCTGCTGAGAGGTACTGGCACCACCGGCGTAATCGTTCTTCTCCAGCAGCAGGACACTCAGTCCCGCCTGTGCCAGATAAGCAGCCGCCACCAGCCCGTTGTGCCCTGCCCCGAGAATGATCACATCGTAGTTGGATTTCATCGTCATGCTTCCGAAGGACTTCTTCATCATTGCCGGAAAAGTTCAAGACTTGGATCGGCAATCCCCGTCGAAGAATCGGGCGATCGATTCCCTCGATCACACCTTGCCATGGTTCAGCCTGGAGTTTTTGGTAAGGCACTGCGGTCTCACGACTGCTCATTTTCCGACGGAGCGCGCTTTCGTCATCGCCGGAGCGCGGACTTTCAGCCATGAAATCTGTCAATGCTTTCGATTCGAAACCTGACCAAGCGATTTGGACTTCAAACCGCTGTCGACCGGCTTTCACTGGAAGTCCCAGAGGGCCAGATTGTCGGCCTGCTGGGGCCGAACGGAGCCGGTAAATCCACGACGCTCAAGATGCTCACCGGGCTGCTTGAGCCAACGGCTGGAACCGCCATCATCGCCGGCCACGATCTTCTCGCCGATCCGCTCGAAGTGAAACGCCATGTCGGCTTCGTGCCGGACTCGGGGGCCGTCTTCGAATCCCTAACAGGACTCGAATACCTCGAAATGGTCGCAGCGCTCTACGGCATCAATTCGCAAAAGGCCCGCGAGCGCATCGAGCAATTCCTGAGTTTCTTCGAGCTGGGATTCGATACTCTAACAGACAAACTCCTCGGAGCCTACTCAAAGGGCATGCGCCGCAAGGTGGTGATCACCGCCGCCCTGCTTCACAATCCCCAGGTCGTCTTCTTCGACGAGCCGCTCGACGGGCTCGACGCGAATGCCGCCGTGGGGTTCAAGGCTCTGATTCAGACGCTCGCACGGGAGGGCAAAACCATCGTCTACAGCTCCCACATTCTCGACGTCGTTGAAAGGGTCTGCGATCGCGTCGTGATCATCGACAAAGGGCAACTCAAGGTCGATGGCGTGCCGGCGGAGCTGGTTCGCGAACACGGTGCCCGCAGTCTGGAGCACTTGTTCACCGAGTTGACCGGAGGCAGCGACCTCGAACAAAGGGCGAGCGACTTCGCCCGGACATTCCGCGGATGAACGACGTGCCTTCCATCTCAAAAGTCCTTCGAAAGCTCTACCTGACGCTCTTTCTCCGTGGCCGCGGAGCACGGGGACTGGACAAGGACAAGGCACCCACGTCGATCGGCACCAAGCTTTCGCGGAGCATCTTGATGTATGCCCTGATCGGCCTGACGGTGATCTTCAGTGGAAAGAGCGACTTGTTTTTCCTCTCGCTGCATTTGCACGGGATGACCCTCGTCTTCCTCGCGCTCTTCGTTTCGGCCTCGGCCGGTGAAGTTCTCTTTAGTGAAAGCGAACCGGAGATCCTGCTTCACCGCCCCGTGACCGCCGCGCAGCTGCTCTGGGCAAAGGTGCGGGTGATGGTCGAAGTCAGCTTGTGGTTGGCAATCGCCTTCAACCTCGCCGGGCTGGTGCTGGGAGCGGTCAGCCCCAAGGGAAACCTCGCGTTTCCACTCGTCCATCTCATCAGCACACTGATGGCGGCCTTGTTCTGCACCGGAGGAATCGTGCTCCTCTATCAGCTCTGCCTGCGGCTCTTCGGTCGTGACCGATTGGAAAACCTGATGACCGCCACCCAGGTGTTGCTGGTGATCTCGATCATCGTTTTCAGCCAGATGGGCCCACGAATGATCAACGCCATGCCCGGCGACCTCGATCTCGCCAGCTTGCCGAAATGGATATTCCTCCTTCCCCCCGCCTGGTTTGCCGGATTCGACGCTTTTCTAACAGGTAAGGCCAGCGCCTTTAGCGGAATCCTGGCATTCGTCGCCGTAGCCGCTTCACTCGTCATCCCATGGCTGGCGGTCGTCCGGCTGGCCGGCAACTATCACTCCGGGCTTCAGAGCCTGTCTCAGGCACGCCCCGCGAAGCCTCTAGTTCCAGGGAAGCAGCGCATGATCGAACGCATCTGCAATTTGCCTCTGCTCCGCCCTTTCCTTCGTGACCCGCTCGTTGCCGCAGGCTTCCAGCTGGTTCTTGCTCATCTCGCCCGGGATCGTGATACCAAACTCCGCTTCTATCCCGGACTGGCCCCGATCCTTGTGATGCCCATCGTCTTCCTCATTCCTGGAGCCGGCAGCATGGACTCTTCCGCAGGCGTCGCGCTGGCCGGGGGCTACCTTGCGACCTTGCCACTGCTCGCCATGAATATCCTCCAGTTTTCAAGTCACTGGCAGGCAACCGATTTATTCCGCTACACCCCCATGCAGGGCCCCGGACCGCTCATTCACGGAGTCAGGCTGGCCGTCATGACCGTCGTCGCGGGCCCAGCCCTTCTGATCCTAGCCATTGCGGTATTCTTGATTCCCGGAGGAGCCTCCAAAATGGTCATGCTGCTCCCGGGAGTGATCGCGATGCCCGTCTTTGCCTATTTCGCCGGCGCATGGGGAAAAACCATTCCCTTTGCTCGTCCCAGTGAAGAGGCGAAATCCGCCGGGCGAGGTCTTTCACTGGTCGGCATGATGATCTCCTCCTTCCTCATCTCAGGAATCGCCATCGCCGCTCAAAAAATGGGCTTTCTCATGGGCTATCTCCTGCTCGAAGCAGCTCTGGGTTTCGCGCTTTGCCTGATCCTCAACAAGTCGATCGACGCGATCAAGTGGCCACCGGCCGAGTAGATCGGTCACAGAGGAAACTCATCGCCTCCCCCCTCCAGATCTCCACCTTCCTCGAAGTCGACTTCGCGCACCCGCTTGCGATCGCGCCAGTATTCAACTTGCTTGCGGAGCGTCTCACGGAGATTCATCGCATCAGAGACCGCTTCGAGCTCCACCTTTGGGTGCGAGCGGTCAGAGGTTTCGAGATAGAGCGAGGAAAGCCCAAACATCCGAAACCAGAACGGACGCTCCATGGTGGTATCCTTCACCCGATACAGCTCGACTTCGTCGATCGTTTGATTGAGCACCCCCGAGTAAAGGCGGAGCCGCTCGGTGGTGAGCTCATAAACGCGACAACGCACCTTTAGAAATTCCCAGATCATCCAAGCAAGTGGCAGCACAATCGCCGCCCATGCCAGAGGGAAAAAGGTCCCGCCCACGCCGATTCCAGCGATCAGCAGGAGCCCCACCAAGAATTTACCCAGATTCAGAACCTGTGACGGGCTGCCCTTCCAGAGAATGTCTTCACTCATATGAGCAGACTATCTCCCGGCAGCCCTCCCGATGCGAGTAGAGAAATTGACCGACTTTGGAGCTGGGCATGAGATTCAGGCAGTGCCGTTGACGATGATGTCGAGGAAGCTCTGAGGCTCCAAGGCCGCACCACCGATCAGCGCTCCATCGATGTCCGGGCAGGCCATCAACTCTGCGGCATTGCCGGGCTTGACGCTGCCACCATACTGAATCCGGATCTTAGCGGCGGGATCAGCGCCGAACTGCTCCGCAACGAGCGAACGGACAAAAGCGTGGGCTTCCTGCGCCTGCTGGGCACTTGCTGTGACCCCGGTACCAATCGCCCAGACAGGCTCGTAGGCAATCACCGTGTCCTGAAGATCACGCTCCGTGAGATCCTTCATGCCAATGGAAACCTGACGACGAAGCACTTCCTCGAGCTTGCCACCTTCACGCTCTTCGAGCGTTTCACCGATGCAGAAAATCGGGCGAAGGTTCACTTCACGCGCCTTCAACATCTTGGCATTGATCGTTTCATCGCTCTCGCCGTAGATGGCTCGGCGCTCGCTGTGTCCAAGGATCACGTAGTGAAGATAGAACTCCTTGAGCATCATCGCGCTCACTTCCCCGGTAAATGCTCCAGAGTTGTGCTCAGAACAGTTCTGCGCCGCAAGCGCCACGGCCGAAACGTTCCCAAACTTCTCGGCGGCCTTGGCCAGCGAGACAAATGGAGGAGCAATGACGATGTCAGCCGGGAACGTCTTCTGCTGGATCTTGGAAAGGAAACTATCAGCGAACACCTCGGTCTCGGACGGGCCTTTGTTCATCTTCCAGTTGGCGGCGAAAATCGGTTTGCGGATCATAGAATTATCGTTGTTTAGCAGTTTCTGGGCTCGAAAAGAATCAAACATCGCTCAGCGCCGCCACTCCCGGGAGCGTCTTGCCTTCGAGAAGTTCGAGAGAAGCACCACCACCCGTGGAAATGAAGGTCATTTTATCGTCGAGACCGAACTTGTTGACAGCCGTCACCGAGTCACCACCGCCGACGATCGTCACACCGTCGCTGGCAGCCATCGCCTCGGCAATTGCGCGAGTTCCCTTGGCGAAGCTTTCCAATTCGAAAACACCCATCGGACCATTCCAGATGATCGTCTTGGCCTTGGCAATCTCGGCAACAAATTCCTCGATGGCGACATCGCCGATGTCAATGCCTTCCCAGCCATCCGGGGTGCCACCACCCTTTTCGTAGGACTCCGAGCACTTGGTTTCAGCACCTTCCTTGAATTCCTGAGTCATCCGGGTGTCGGCAGGAAGCAGGAAACGAACGCCCTTGGCCTTCGCGTTGGCGAGGATTTCGAGGGCCAGATCAAGCTTGTCGGCCTCCACGCGGCTGTTGCCGGTTTCGTACCCCTGAGCCTTGCGGAAAGTATTCGCCATCGCACCACCGATGAGAAAGGCGTCGGCCTTCTCCATGAGGGCACTGATCACTTGAATCTTATCGGAAACCTTCGCCCCACCCATGATGACAAGGAAAGGCTTCTCGGGAGACTCAAGCTTACCGACGAGATACTCAAGCTCGCGAGCCATCAAGAAACCCATCGCACTCTGCGATACGTGGTGCGTCACTCCTTCAGTCGAAGCGTGGGCGCGGTGAGCCGTGCCGAATGCGTCGTTGACATAGATCTCAGCCGATCCCGCAAGTTGCTTGGCGAAGGCTGAATCATTGGCTTCCTCCTCATGGTGGTAACGGGTGTTCTCAAGCAGCAGGACCTGCCCCGCCGGAAGACCCGCGCGCATCGCAGCGGCTTCGTCGCCCACGCAGTCGGGCGCAAGCGCTACTTCGCAACCAAGAATGGCACCAAGTCGGGCCGCAGCAGGAGCCAGCGAAAACTCAGGATTGGCCTCACCCTTCGGACGACCAAGGTGCGAACAAAGAACCAACTTCGCTCCGCCATCGAGAAGATGCTTGATCGAAGGAACCGCCCCTTGAATCCGTGTATCGTCAGTGATTTCGCCTTCTTTGAGCGGGACATTGAAATCCACTCGCATGAGCACCTCTTTCCCCTGCACGTCGAGACCTTGAATCGAAAGTTTAGCCATCGGCGGGAATGCCGCATATCCGACGGGGTCGAGTCAAGCCTCGCTTGGTCTTGATTCGCACTTTGCCCTCTCCATCGATTGCCAATTTTTGAGGTTTCATGCCCGTTCATCCCATCGCAATAATCCCCCCATGATCGACCGAATCCTCGCCAAACGCATCGTCCCCGTCGTCGTCCTCGATTCCGCCAACGACGCCGAACCCCTCGCCGAAGCCCTGCTGGCCGGAGGATTGGACATCATGGAAATCACGTTCCGCACCGCTGCTGCCGCCGAATCCATCGAACGAATTGCCAAGTCATTCCCCGAAATCCTGCTCGGAGCCGGCACCCTTCTGGAAGCCGATCAAGTCGCCCGTGCCAAGGACGCTGGCGCCGTTTTCGGCCTCGCGCCCGGCCTTAATCCCGCCATCATCGCCAAAGCCAAGAAAGTCGATTTGCAATTTTCCCCCGGCGTCATGACGCCCTCCGATGTCGAGCAAGCGCTCGCCCTCGGATGCAAACTGCTCAAATTCTTCCCAGCCGAGGCTGCGGGTGGACCCGCAATGCTGAAGGCGCTCGCCGGCCCCTACGCCCACACCGGCGTCAAATTCGTGCCGACCGGTGGGATCAGCTCAAAGAATCTCGCCGACTACCTCTCGCTTCCTGGCGTCGCCGCCATCGGTGGCTCGTGGATGGTCGACAAAAAGCTCGTCGCAGATGGCAATTGGTCCGAAATCACTCGGCTGACCCAAGAAGCCTTGGCCTCCGCAGCGGCTATTGGAAATGACTGAAGAAATCTTGAGATTCAGCAAAAAACCTCTTGCGCAAGGTCGCCCGATCGCTAGGTTGTCGGCCCGCACCGAAAGAGGCGCAACAAACACAATCGCGGGGTGGAGCAGCCAGGTAGCTCGTCAGGCTCATAACCTGAAGGTCATGGGTTCAAATCCCGTCCCCGCCACCATTCTTTAAGCCCTGTAAGTCAATCACTTACAGGGCTTTTTGTTGCCCGTTTCACAAGACCCCGAAAAGCCCTGAAGAGCCGGCAAATGCGGGTTTTAACGCGATCGATTCCAGGAACCGCTACCGGGAAAATCCCCTCCAATTTTTCCGCTGACCCGAAGGGCGTCCCCATAGTCGGGGATCAGCCCAAGAATCCGCCATTGATGAGAAACTCATACGCCCCAATCACAGTCAGAAAAGCGACATTCCTGAAACCGCGATACCCATCGCTAAAAACATCCTCAACGATCGTCACAAGATGCCCTTCGCAACTGTCAGATTGTTCGGGCCAGTATTAATTCCAAGATCGCATTCCACTATTCCCACTTGCAACCATCGCCACTGCCGCCAAACCTCCCCGCATGCAAACCGCTTCTTATTTCAGGGACATGTTCGGGCTCGAAGGAAAAACCGCCGTCGTCATCGGTGGCACCGGGGAACTCTGCGGCGTGATGGCTGAAGGCCTCGCCCGCGCTGGAGCCGAGGTCATCCTCGTCGGACGCATCCGCGAAAAGGCCGAGAAACGCCTCGCCAGCATCACCGAACACGGCGGGAAAGGATACTTTCTTCCCTGCGACGTCACTTCACGCGACTCCCTCAAGGATCTGCTCGACGAAGTCATCCGCCAATCCGGCAAGGTCGATATCCTCGTCAATGGTGCCGGCATCAACGCCCCCACCCCCTTCCTCGACATCCCTGAGGACGAATTCCAGCGGATCATCGACACCAACCTCAGTGCGGTATTCCGCACCATGCAGGTCTTCGGCAAGTATTTCATCGATGAGGCCATTCCCGCCTCGATCATCAACCTCGGCTCCATGTCCGGCCTCGTGCCCCTCAGTCGCGTCTTCACCTACTCGGCCACCAAGGCCGCCGTTCACAACCTTTCCAAAAACCTCGCCCGCGAATGGGCCGAGTATTCCATTCGGGTCAACACCCTCGTCCCCGGCTTTTTCCCCGCTGAGCAGAACCGCAAGGTCCTCGATGAAAGCCGCGTCCTCGACATCCTCCGCCAGACCCCAATGAGCCGCTTCGGTAACCCCGAGGACCTCGTCGCCGCGACGATCATGCTCGCTTCGAACAAGGCCTCTTCCTTCATCACCGGCGCGGAAATCGTCATCGACGGCGGCTTCAACGCCATGTCGATCTGACGAAGTGGCGCTTCCCGAGGTGCCGCCGGCGTCCCCCGTAAGCTCTGGCGAAGGAGGATGGGGGGGCAAGGCCGCTTTCAGCCGCCCGTATCGCCCTTACAAAATCCGCAAAAACCTTCGCACCGTGCCACTTGCGCCGGGGCCATTGTCGGTGTATGGCGTCCACCTCAGGGGCTGATTTCAAGCTTCTCAAAACAATTTCTCACATGATCAAGTGGATCCTTCAGAAGATCGTTGGCTCAAAGAACCAACGCGAATTACGCCGAATCAAGCCAACCGTCGAGCGTATCAAGGAAATCGAAGAGGCGCTCCAGCAGGAGCCCGAGGGAAAACTCTTGGAGTTCACCGAAAAGTGGAAAAGCCACCTCGCCCGCTACCACGACCTTCACGCCCCGGCCAAACCCGCACTCGAGCGCATGGAAGCCGCTCAGCTCGAAGAAGCCGCCAAACTCGTCGCAGACCGCCTCGACTCGCTCCGCGAAGAATTCCCGCAACTGCCTGCAAGCGTCGCAGCAAACGTCGATTCCATCGAGGAAGCCAAAGCCGCTTTCCGCGAAATCGAGCCGGAATTCCGCCTAGCCCGCGCCCGCTATCTCGATCAGATTCTTCCCGAAGCCTACGCCGTCGTCAAAAACGCGGCACGCCGGATGTGCGGATCGAAGATCATGGTCAACGACCATGAACTCGCGTGGGAAATGGTCCACTTCGACGTCCAGCTCGTCGGGGGTATCGCTCTGCACAAGGGTATGATCGCGGAAATGCAGACCGGTGAAGGCAAGACCCTCGTCGCTACCCTGCCCGTTTACCTCAACGCCCTCACCGGTCTTGGCGTCCACATCGTCACCGTCAATGACTACCTCGCCCGACGCGACTCCGAATGGATGGGCGCACTCTACAAATACCTGGGACTTACCGTCGGCTGCATCCAAAACCAGATGCCGCCATGGGAACGCCGCGACCAGTATCAGTGCGACATCACCTACGGCACCAACTCGGAATTCGGCTTCGACTACCTCCGCGACAACGGCATGGCCTCTTCCAAGGAAGACCAAGTCCAGCACGGCCACTACTTCGCCGTCATCGACGAAGTGGACTCGATCCTCATCGACGAAGCTCGGACACCCCTCATCATTTCAGGTCCCTCGACCGTATCCAGCCATCAATTTGATCGCTACAAGCCACTCGTCGAACAACTCGTCAAACGCCAGACCACCCTCTGCAACGACCTCATCGTCGAAGGCAAGAAGGCACTCGAAGAGGAAGACATGGAAAAAGCCGGTCGCGCGCTTTTCAAAGTCAAACTCGGCCAACCGCGTAACCGCCAGTTCATGCGCCTCATGCAGGAGCCGGATGTCCGCCGCTTGATGGAAAAGACCGAGCTCTCCTTCTATCAGGACGCGCAAAAGAAGGCGCTCTTCGACCTCAAGGAAGAACTCTACTTCACCATCGACGAGAAGGCCCACGACGCCGACTTGATGGAAACCGGACGTCTTTTCCTTTCACCTGATGAACCGGAATCCTTCGTGCTCCCAGACCTCGGCACGCTCTATGCCGAAATCGATGCCGATCCTGAACTCACCGACGAAGAACGTGCGGTGCGCAAGGAAGGCCTTCAGGAGAAGCTCGATCACCAAGCCGAGAAGATGCACAACATCTCTCAGCTTCTAAAAGCCTACTGCATCTACGAAAAGGATGTTCAGTATGTGGTTACGGACGGCAAGGTCATCATCGTCGATGAGAACACCGGCCGTGAAATGGCAGGCCGCCGCTGGTCGGATGGCCTTCACCAGGCTGTCGAAGCGAAGGAAGGAGTCGCCATCGAGAAGGAAACGCAAACCTACGCGACGATCACCATTCAGAACTACTTCCGCCTTTACGAAAAACTCGCCGGCATGACCGGAACCGCCGAAACCGAAGCGGCCGAGTTTTCCGACATCTACAAGCTCGACGTTCTGCCGATTCCCACCAATCAGCCGAACCAACGCGAGGACCTCAACGACCAGGTCTTCAAAACCCGTCGAGAGAAATACAACGCCGTCGTCGCCAAAATCGAAGATGCCCACAAGAGGGGCCAGCCCGTTCTCGTCGGCACCGCATCGGTCGAAGCATCGGAGACCGTTTCGCGCATGCTCAAGCGTGCCAAGATCCCGCACAACGTGCTGAACGCCAAGTTCCACATGCAGGAAGCCGAGATCATTTCCAACGCCGGCCAGCGCGGAGGAGTAACCGTTTCCACCAACATGGCCGGCCGCGGAACCGACATCAAACTCGGTGAAGGCGTCGCAGAGGCCGGCGGACTCTTCGTCATCGGCACGGAGCGTTACGAATCACGCCGCGTCGACCGCCAGCTGCGCGGTCGTTGCGCCCGACAGGGCGACCCCGGCATGAGCCAGTTCTACATTTCGTTCGAAGATGACCTGATGCGAAACTTCGCCGCCGCTGACCGCATGACCTCGATGATGGAGCGCTTCGGTATGGAAGACGGCGAAGCCCTCGAACACTCGTGGCTCAACAAGTCGGTCGAAACCGCACAGAAACGTGTCGAGCAGCGCAATTACACCTGGCGTAAGCGCGTCCTCGAATTCGACGACGTGATGAACAAGCAGCGCGAGGTGGTCTACGGCTACCGCAACGAAGCCCTCAGCACCGAAAATCCGCGCGACCTCGTCGATGAAGTCATCGCCAAGGTCATCCCTGAAAAAGTCAGCGAGTTCCTCCACGATCGCGACGAAGAATCACCGGACTACAACGAGCTGATGCAATGGGTCAACATGACCCTGCCGATCCGCGTCGCTCCTGAGGACCTCGACGTCACTCAAAAATCAGCCGAAGAGATTTCCGAATTCCTCGTCAGCCGCGTCAAGGAAACCTACGATCTCCGCACTCGTGACCTCCCACCCGAAATTCTCGATGCGGAGGAACGCCGGATGATCATGGTCGCCATTGATAAACAGTGGCAGGCCCACCTTTACAACATGGACGCCCTGCGCGAAGGCATCACCCTCCGCGCCCAAGGCCAGAAGGATCCCCTCATCGAGTATAAGAACGAAGCTTACAACCTCTTCGTCACCCTGATGGGAAGCATCGAGCAGGAAGCCCTTCAGAACCTCTTCCGCTCCGCCGCCAAGATCGAGCAGTTCCTCCAACAGCTTCACAACGCCCCGCAGAACCTGCAAAGCGCGGGTAACGCAGGCATTTCACAGGCCAACGTCGCCAGCTCCGGCAGCTCAGCCGCAATCGATCCTGCGACCATCCCGGGAAGCGGTGAACTCAAGCTGAACCTGCCCAAGCGCCGCCCACCAAGCTTCAATATCGACACCGTGGGCCGCAACGCCTCCTGCCCCTGCGGCTCCGGCAAGAAATTCAAGCAATGCTGCGGACGTGAGGCCTAGCTCGAAGTCCTAACTTCAACCTGGTCTCCGGAAGAGGAGACCAGCAGGCTCGCATGGAGCGACCGGAGGAAGCTCCAGTGCAGTGGCAGAGAAGCGTAAAAACCCTCAAATTCGGGTCAATTCCTGCCTTGACAAGGTAGCCCGATCCAACGAGCCTCCGCGCCCGACCTAAAAGGAACGTAGAAAGAACTAAGAATGAGCGACCAAGACATCCGTGGAGTGAACGTCAAGAAAGGCGAACCGGTAGACCGTGCCCTGAAGCGCCTGAAGACCAAGCTGGATACCGAGGGCATCCTCGAAGAAATGCGTCGCCGTCGTGCTTTCGAATCCCCAACTCAACGCAAGATCCGTAAGATGCGCACCGCGCCCAAGCGCCACAAAGTACGCTGGCGCTACGTGAGTGCTGGTCAGGAAGCCAAGGCTGAAGAAGCCGCTGCTGCGCGCGCCGCCGCCCAAGCATAAACCTCGGCAACGGGCTGTAGAATTTTAGAAACGGACGCCCGGAAGGGCGTCCGTTTTTGTTGATATTCGCTCCCTTTTTCGCTGCCAGAATCTTGAAGCGAGAGAACCTTGTGGAGTCCCCTCCAAGCCTCTAGGGCTGAATCCCTCGTCCTTGAATCGAACCATCCGAGAATGCCACGATTCAACAAGGACGACGAAACCTGGCAGCCGCCACTCAAGCAAAGCGCTTGACCAGCAGTGAGGCGTTGTGCCCGCCGAAGCCAAAGCTATTGCTCAAGGCGATGTCCACCTTCGCCTCGCGTGCCACGTGCGGAACGTAATCCAAGTCGCACTCAGGATCCGGGTTGTCGAGGTTGATGGTCGGAGGAATGATGCCATCCCGGACCGCCATCAAACAGGCCGCCAATTCGACACCACCCGCCGCTCCCAGCAAGTGACCGGTCATCGACTTGGTCGAGCTGACGATCAGGCCATTCTTGGCGTGATCCTTGAAAGTACGCTTGATTGCCTTCGTTTCGCAAATGTCGCCAAGGCCCGTCGAAGTACCGTGAGCATTCACATACTGCACGTCCTCAGGATTCACACCACCGTGGTGAAGCGCCATGTCCATGCAGCGGCTCGCCCCCTCACCCTCTGGATGCGGAGACGTCAGGTGGTAAGCATCGGCGCTGATGCCGTAGCCAATCAATTCCGCGTAAATCGTCGCACCACGCTTCTGCGCGTGCTCTAGGGTTTCGAGAACCACCACACCGGCCCCCTCACCCATGACAAATCCATCACGATCGACATCGAAAGGACGCGAGGCCCGCTGCGGATCATCGTTGCGAGTGCTGAGCGCCTTCATGTTGCCGAATCCAGCAAGACCGCATGGCAGAATACTCGCTTCAGCACCGCCGGCGATCATCACATCGGCGTCGCCGAACTTCATGATCCGCCACGCTTCGCCAATCGAGTGGTTCGACGTCGCACAAGCGGTCACAATCGACATGTTGGGTCCACCGAATCCAAACTCCATCGAGAAAATCCCGCTCGAAATGTTCGCAATCATCATCGGGATCAGGAAGGGCGACACGCGACCGATCTTACCCTCCACGATCTTGGAGTGCTCGTTTTCAAGCGTGCCTAGGCCGCCAATGCCGCTACCGAGCATCACACCCGTACGGAATTTATCGACACACTCAGGATCAACACCTGAATGATCTTGCGCCATGCGCGCGGCTGCCACCGAGAGCTGCACGTAGCGATCCGCGCGACGGCAATCCTTGGGATTCTTGAAGAAAATCTCGGGATGGAAGTCCTTTACCTCACCAGCGATCTGGCAGGAGTAGGGCGTAGGATCAAGATGAGTCACCCGGGCAATCCCGCTGCGGCCAGCCTTCATGGCCTCCCAAGTGCTTTCCAGGTCGTTGCCCAAGGGGCTGACACAGCCGATTCCAGTAATGACGATTCGTCTTTCGCTCATGAGTTGATTGCGCGATGCAGGTTTCGCCGTGCTTAAATGCTGCTTTCGGGGGTGGCAAGCCTCATCCCAATGACTGAGGACCTCCTCGTTTGGTTTTTGCACCACATTCCGGGCAATTCACCACATCTTGGCGACCAGAGTCCTCGAAAACCGCCAGACAAAGCCGACAAACGATCCGTTGCCGCAAGGAACGTTTCTCCGCGTTGCTCGCCGCCCAGCGAGACATCCAACCGAAAAACGCCACCAAGCACATCGCCACACCAACGACCACCAAGGCCAATTCCGTTAAAGTTAGTTCAATCATGGCTCAACCGTTGATTCGACCACCAGCCAGCCGTCCTTGTCACCATGGTCCATGACCCGAGCACGGCCCAGCCAGCCAACCAGATCCGCAGGCGTTTCCTCCGGACTCAGAGGCGTCACTTCCATGATTCTTCCATCTGCCTGGTATCCGACCAAAAAGCGCCGCCCCGAAGCTGCCACCGCATTCTTCGCCGCAAGCGGCAAACGAGGCAGCTGCAATGATGGACCGGACCCTGACCTCACAACTCTGACTCCAAGCGTGGTCTCGCGGGTTTGTTCACCGACCTCTCCCGCAGAAATACTCGGGAGAGGCGGAAAATAGCTGATGTCACCCGCAGTCGTCTTCCGGATCGCTTCATTGGTCAGCTCAAGCGGAACAGGCTGCGGCCGGTAGGGCGGGCGATCTCTCCCAGCCTCGCGCAAAGCCTGCCCCCTCAATGCGGCGTATGCCGGATCGGCCGCCGGATTCCAAGGAAAAGGATACGGCCCGGCTTCGATCGCCATCGCCTCCAACCAATGACCACCTGCCTCATTGGAAACCAGCACCAGACCTGCCCGCTGTTTTTCCTCGGCAGGTCTTGCTGCTCCGCGAACCCGCACCAGCGCGGCAAGTACTACGGAAACCAATCCCACCAACAGCACCGCCACAACAAACGACGCCGTGCTCGTCAAAGGCACTCGCCAACTGAAGACCAGACCTGATTCCTGGTCCTGGCGTTGAAGTTTGGAACGCGTTCGAAACATCGGCTCTACTGAGATACTGAAGAATGCATGGAACGGCCCAGAAGATATACGCGAAAACCCTGCTGCAACGCCGTCTCCGCCACCCGACGTTCATACGAAGCGGAAATCTCTGCATCCGATCGGATGTAAACCGTCGGCACCGTCACCGATTTCTCACGACGTTCCGCCAACTGCTGGATGAGCTCGCTTTCCGTCACTTGTTTCCTCTCCAGCCAGATCACCGCAGGATTGCCTTGAGTAATCGTAATCACCGCTGCATTCGGGTCCCATTCGACTTGATAGCGCGACATCGGCATTTCCACACGGACTCCAGAATACCTGACAAAAGACGGCCCAAGTAGAATGAACACCAGCAGGAGGGCGCACAAATCAAACAGAGGAATCGCGTGCAGGAAGCCCGCCCTTTCCGGCAATGTACTGACCAACTTCATTTCTTGGGATCCGGCCGATCGCGCGTTGCAATACTTTCACGAATCAACACCATGCCCTCTTCAGATCGGGCATCGCAGACGATGTTCACCATCTCGATTCCGGTTCGCTCGATCCGATGGAAAAGGCGCTTCGCCCTTGCGTGGAAATAGACGTAAAATAGATAGGCCGGGATCGCGACAATGAGACCAAATGCCGTCGACACCAACGCCTGAAACACCCCTTCGGAAAGATCCACCGAAATGGCTCCCTCACTTTGCTCACGCAGACCTTGGAAAAGATCCGTTAGACCCAACACCGTGCCAAGCATACCGACCAGTGGCGCAAGCAAGGAAATCGCGAGAATCGCCCGCAGGTTCTTCTCAATCCGCGGGACCTCGAGTTGGCCGGCTTCCTGCGCCACATCACGCAGGTCCCGACGGTCGAGATGGTGCCTCAGCAAAACCGCATGAGCCACCCGAGCCACCGGTCCCGGAGCCCGCGCCGCCTCATGCAGAGCCTCCGCATAGGCCTTGCGGCGGACGTGATTGGAGAAACCCACAAGAAGATCCCCGACGTTGATCCGCGCGCGGTGAAAGAAAAACAGCCGCTCAATCACGAACACCGCCCCAAAGAAAGCCAGTGCAAGCTGAAGCCAGATAATCGGACCTCCTCTTTCGAGAAGCCCAGATGGATCGAACAATTCGGTCGGCATGGGAAGAGCCTAACGACGCCCCCCCTGCTTTGACCAGCACGACGAAGAAGAAACAAGAGACTCCTCTGCAAGCCCCTATTGTCCCAAGCAATTACGCCAAGGCCCTTTACTCCACCGCCCGCACTCTCAGAGCCCGCAGAGAAAACAAACCTGCTGTCGTCTCGTCGATCTTCCGCGCCCCATCCTTGCGCCTCTCTCCGAAATACTCCCTTCTCCCCGCAAACACCCCTTCCACAAAACTCCGGCTCCCAATCGCCACCCCATCGCTGAAATACCGCACCCGGCACCTCAGCAGTTCCGAAAGACTCAGCTGTCCTCCTTTCGCCAAAACCTGCTTCGCCTCCTCCTTCGAGATCCCTTTCCGTTCCGAGGATACCGCAGAAGCCTCCACCTCCACCCCTTCCCCAAACAACCAGCAGCGATACCACTCCGCAGCGCTTAGATCCGACGGCCCGGCCTTCTCGTTCCACGAATCCAGCGGCGAATCCACCACCCGGCACAGCCCACGCCGCGCCCGCTTCGAACCCGCCACCGCCTCCGCAT
>Ga0100401_1000867_pt1 | contig 24913 bp, 19 predicted proteins | sample CryGeymeta201525_FD_80421 | JGI IMG/M metagenome (GOLD analysis project Ga0100401, IMG submission 80421) | Groundwater microbial communities from Crystal Geyser aquifers in Utah, USA - Crystal Geyser metaG 2015-25 | ecosystem: Environmental > Aquatic > Deep subsurface > Groundwater | place: USA... | reverse complement strand
GTTTGAAAGAAAGGCGGTTTTGAACTTCGGCCACAAAATTTTCGATTCCCATGCGGTCGATGGTATATTTTAACCGTGCCTGTTTGCGATCCTGCCGGTTTCCATTGTCGCGCTGCACTATCATTAAATTTTCTGCCAGTTCAATTACCTGTTCGGGCAAACAAAACCCGATAACGCTGCCAGCCCGCGGATAAGTTGCCGGCATTGCAAATGTTGAACCCATGCCGCCGCCGGCTGTAATGTTGTAACCAACAATTTTCCCGTTCTCAACAATGGCAATAAAACCGAGGTCCTGCGAAAAAATATCGCAGTCGTTTGCAGGGGGGATAATAATTCCGATTTTAAATTTCCGGGGCAGATAGCGGTCGCCATACAACGGTTCTGTTTCCTGGCGGCTGTCGGCAACCAATTTTTCGTCGAGCCATATTTCGTGGTACGCGCGTGTCTGAGGTAAAAGGTGACGGCCAATTTTTTTTGCCAGTTCAATCAATTCGGGATACAGCGGTGATTCAGCGGGATTTGCATGGCACATCACGTTTCGGTTTACATCGCCACAGGTTGCCAGCGTATCGAGCAAAACATCGTTAATATTTTTAATCGTGCTTTTCAGATTTTTCTTTACAACGCCATGAAACTGAATAGTTTGCCGGGTGGTGAGTTTTAATGTCCCGTTGGCGTATTTATCAGAAAGGGAATCCATTTGCAGCCACTGTTTTGGAGTAACAACGCCGCCGGGAATCCGCACCCTGATTAGAAAAGAATATGCCGGTTCGAGTTTCTGCTGCTTGCGTTCTTTATCGAGGTCACGATCGGTTTGCTGATAAAACCCATGAAATTTTGAAAGTTGGGTATCGCCACCGGCAAGCGCCCCGGTTAGCGGATTGGCAAGGCTTTCAACCAAGGTGCCACGCAAAAAGTTGCTGTCGTGTTTCAGTTTTTCTAGTTCGGAGAGCTGTTCCCAGTTTATTGTATCGTTCATATCTTTTTAATGCTAATAAACATCCTGCTGAAAGCGTTTTTCGCGTTTTAGTTTTTTTAAATACTCTTCAGCTTTTTCCATGCTAACGCCACCCTGTGTTTTAATAATTTCGAGGAGTGTTTTGTTTACATCTCTGGCCATCGATTTCATGTCGCCACACAAATATAAATGAGCGCCATTTTCAAGCCAGTTGAAGATTTCTTCCTTGTTTTCGATGAGTTTGTGCTGCACATAAATTTTTTCTTCCTGATCGCGAGAGAATGCCACATCCATTTTTTCGAGGTGGTTCGATTTAAGCCATTTTTGCCATTCCACCTGGTATAAAAAATCGGATTGAAACCTGCGGTCGCCAAAAAAGAGCCAAGTATTCCCTGTTTTATTTTCGACTTCGCGTTGCTGCAAAAATGCGCGGTACGGGGCAATTCCGGTACCAGCGCCCACCATTATTATTTTCGAACCATTCAAAGGAAGTTTAAAAGAAGGGTTCTTTTCAATAAAAACCGGAACCTGATCGTCTATTTCGATGTTGTCGGCCAAATGCGACGAACACGCCCCGTTGCGCGGCCGGTTTTTGCGTTCGTAACGCACCACCGAAACCGTTGCATGTACTTCGTCGCCAACATTATCCTGGCTCGACGAAATAGAATATAAACGGGGCGGGAGTTGCCGCAGCACCTCTATCAATTTATTTGGGTTCCAGTCGAATGGGTAATCTTCGAGAATATCGAGCAAATCGTGACCATACAAATATTCATCGAGCAATTTATCATCATTCAACAGTTTTTCAAGTTCGGGCAACCTGGTTTTTTCGTAATATTTTTTTACTGTATCGAAGGTCAAAACCGTTATTTCGAGATGATGTGAAAGGGCTTCCCTGATGGTCATTTCACCGTTATCGAGGGTAACATTGTAATCGGGGTCGAAACCTGTTTTTTGCAGAATCAGTTCTACCAGCGATTCCGGGTTCACAGCAAAAATTCCAACTGCATCGCCGGGTTCGTAATTCAGCCCCGAATCTTCGAGCGAAAGTTCGAGATGATACACTTCCTTGTCGGAATCGCGCCCGGTAATTTTAACCTTTTCGAGTACTGTTGCCATAAACGGTTTTTTCTTCGAATATTCCGTGGCAATTGTTTCGGTTTTTGATTCGGTGGTTGCCGGCTGTTGCGCAGGCGCCAGGTTTAAAATGAAATTATTCATCCATATTTCGGCGCTTACCTCATAATCGACATCGCATTTTACCAGGGGCGAAATCCTGAATGCGCCAAGTTCCCTGAGCGCCCCATCAATATCTTCGCCAGCTTTACAAAAATGTTTATACGATTTATCGCCTAACGCCAAAACCGAAAAGTTTAGTTTTTGGAGTTTTGGGGCGCGTTTACCGGTGATAAATTTATGAAAATCAGCAGCCATATCGGGTGGGTCGCCCTCGCCGTGCGTACTTACAATTATTGCAAGGTTTTCTTCTTCACCAATTTTTTTATGATTGTAATCGTACATGTTCACCACTTTAACCGAAATATTTTTATTGGCCGCTTTTGCCGCCAGTTTTTCAGCCAGTTCGTGCGAATGTCCTGTTTCTGAACCATAGAGAATAGTAAGATTTGCATAAGTTTCGGATTTGGCAACTGTTGTGGGAGCTGCCGCTGAAACTGCCGCGCCTGCAATACCCGACAGCCGTCCTTCGAAAAAACCATGCAGCCAAATCAACTGCTCTGTTGTAACCTCTTTTACCAATTCATTCAATGCGTTCCGCTGTGCATCGTTTAGCGGATTTGATCTAATTGTCATATTATTAATTTTTGAAATATTTTTCTGTTAAAAACTCACCTATCACATTTCGTATCCTGATTGATTCATAAACATCTTCGGCATTGGAACCAACGGCCACCGTAATTTTTCCGTTTTGAAAGATGGCCGGTGAAACAAACTGGCACAATTCCGGATTATCGTGGATATTTACCAGCACTCCCATTTCAATTCCATCGGCAAGGATTTGCCTGTCGAGCTCCTCGTTATTTGTGCAGGAATAAAGCATCAAATACCCTTTCAGCAGCTCCTTTTCGTAGGCAATTTCGTAATATTTTACGCCCGTTTCTTTTATTTTATCGCTGATTTTCAACGCAATGATTTCAACCCGGGCATCGAACCGCTGAAGGATTTTCAGCTTTTTATATGCACTTTCCCCACCGCCAATTATTAAAATTTTTTGGTTCGAAATGTCGATGGATATGGGTAGATAATTCTTTTTAATCATGCTGTTTTTAATAATGTTTGCGAAAGAATTCCAGGCTGCTCAGTTGTTAATTTTGGTGAAAGTTTGTTTAACGCAAAACCACTTTTGCCTTTCAGGTTTGGGTTGGAATTATTTTGTAATTTTCCCCGGCACTGATTTGTCCTGAACAATTGCACCTCCCTCTCAATAATAGTTTCAGCAGCCGACACTTTTTCCGACCGGTAAACTAAATTTTTCAAAATATTCTGTTCAATGGTTTCAATGTCGAAAAGTTTAACATTTTGCAGCTTATTCAAACAAGGGTCAACATCGCGCGGTACGGCCAGATCGAGAATTATCATTTTCCTTTTTGTATGAAAATTTTCTTTTGTAATAATAAAATGCGGCGCCGAAGTGGCACATATCAACACATCTGTTTTCTCCAGTACAGCGGGCAGGCTGTCGAACCGCAGCGCCAGTCCATTGTATTTTGCAGCAAGGGATTGCGCTTTGTTAAAAGTACGGTTGCCAATAAAAAAAGTAGTTGCGCCCTTTTTAATCAGGAATTTTATGATGGTTTCGTTTAGCGCGTTAACACCGATAATGGTGATATTTGCATTTACCACATCATCGATTTTTTGAAAAAGCAAACTTACCGCCGCTTGGCTGTGCGACATGGCGCCCCTTGAAATACCGGTTTCGGTGCGGATTTTTTTACCAACAAACAACGCTGTTTGAAACAAACGGTGCAGGTTCTTATCGAGTTTGTGTTTCAGCGAAGCTTCCAAATAGGCTTGCTTCACCTGGCCAACAATTGCCGTTTCTCCAATAATCGACGATTCAAGGCCCGAAACTACCCTGAACAAATGCCTCACTATTTCATCGGAAATTTTACCTGACCCCTTATAAAACTCAACCCGGTTGCAGGTTTGCAGCAAAACTCCCTCTTGATCCGGATTCTCTTTTATTTTGGTCAAAAACATTTCGCGCTCGCCAATCTCACTTTCAATTCCTATTTTTAATAACTCAACCATATTAAACTAAAAAAAGCCCTTCTTTGTTTTGCAGAAGGGCTTTCGCCTTAAATATTTTTCAAATTTTTATTTTACTCTTCTGCTATAAAACTGTTGTTAGACATACACATCGTGCATGCCATCCAATTCATTTTTATTTTCGAAGAATTTGCTTTCATTGTTTAAATGTGACTTTTATCACATATCTCGGGCAAATGTAGAAAAATAATACACATTTCGCCAAAATTGCCAGTTATTATTTTTATTCAATCTTAATAAGCAGCTTGTGCATTTAATTTTACCTGAATTTTTAAATTATAACAACGTTAATTACCAATGTTATAAACCATAAATAATTACATATTTCAACTAATTTTTGGGGTTCTTGGATGTTAACAAATTATTACTATTTTTGGTGGCCTTTCCCAAAAAAATTGTTTGAAGGGGAATAAAAAAACAAGTAAAAAACCAATAAAAATGAAAGTTTATAAAACAGATCAGGTCCGCAACATTACCATCATTGGGAATGCCGGCAGTGGGAAAACCACCCTTGCAGAAGCTATGCTTTTCGAGGGTGGAGTAATAAATCGCAGGGGTGAAGTAACTGCAAAAAACACAGTTTCTGATTTCACCCAAATAGAACAGGATTATGGGAATTCTGTATATCCCACACTTTTATACACCGAGTGCAACGGGAAGAAAATTAACATCATCGATGCCCCCGGGATGGATGATTTGTGTGGTGGGGTTGTTTCGTCGTTGTATGTAACCGAGCTTGCATTATTAACGGTAAATGCCACCAGTGGAGTTGAAGCCGGAACAGAGAGCGCTGCCCGTCATGCCGATGCAGCCGGAACACCATTAGTACTCGTGTTTAACCAGTTAGACCACGACAATTCAAATTACGAATCGGCGCTTGAACAATGCAGAAATTCGTTTGGGAATAAAGTAACTGTTGTTCAATACCCAATTGATGCCGGCCCGCTTTTTTCTTCGATTATTGACGTATTGAAGATGAAAATGTATAAATACGGCAAAGATGGGGGAAAACCTGAAGTGTTGGACATACCTGCATCGGAGAAAGATAAAGTTGATGAGTTGCACAACCAGTTAATTGAAATGGCAGCCGAAAATGAGGAATCATTGATGGAACTGTATTTCGAACAGGGGACTTTAAGCGAAGACGACATGCGCCGGGGTATTAAACTTGGAATGATCGACCGCAGTATTATCCCTGTTTTTTGTACTTGTGCCAGGAAAAATATCGGAGTTGGCAGGTTGCTCGAATTCCTTAGTAATATAGCTCCAAGTCCAACCGAAAAGAAACTGATTCCGGTGGTAAGCGGCCAGCCTGTAAAAATGGAAGAATCAGGAAAACCCTGTTTGTTTGTTTTCAGGACTTCGGTTGAATCGCACGTGGGTGAAATTACCTATTTTAAAGTGATGTCTGGCAAAATTACAGAAGGGCTCGATTTAATAAATACGACAACCGGAAATAAGGAAAGGCTCTCGCAGATTTTTGTATCAGCAGGTAAAACCCGCGAAAAAGTGGAAGAATTGGTGGCCGGCGACATTGGTTGTACCGTAAAATTAAAAGACACCAAATACAACCAGACTCTTGCAACCAAAGAAGGCGACACAAAATTTCAGTCCATTCAGTTTCCGCTGCCGCGAATCACAGTTGCTATGAAGGCAAAAAATGAATCGGATGACGAAAAAGTGGGCGAAGTATTAAATAAAATGAGGCTCGAAGACCCCACCTTTGTTATTGAATATTCAAAAGAACTAAAACAGTTGCTGGTTAAGGGGCAAGGAGAATATCACCTGAATGTTCTGAAATGGTTTTTCGACCATGTTTATAAAATTGAAGTTGATACACTTTCACCAAAAATTCCTTACCGCGAAACTATTACAAAATCAGCCCAGGCCGATTACCGTCATAAAAAACAATCGGGAGGCGCCGGTCAGTTTGGCGAAGTTCATTTAATTATTGAACCTTTTGAAGAAGGATCGGTTCCTAAAAACATGTTTAAATTTGGTGACAAGGAACAAAAAATGTCAGTTCGCGACGTTCAGGAACATACCCTGCCGTGGGGAGGGAAATTAATCTATTGCAACTGTGTTGTTGGTGGATCGATTGACGCGCGTTTTATGCCCGCTATTCTGAAAGGCATCATGGAAAAAATGGAAGAAGGCCCGCTGACGGGTTCGTATGCACGCGATATCAGGGTTTATGTTTACGACGGCAAAATGCACCCGGTTGATTCAAACGAAATCTCCTTCCGCCTTGCCGGCAGAAATGCCTTTAGCAAAGCATTTAAAAATGCAGGCGCCAAAATTCTTGAACCCATTTATAATTTGAATGTTTGGGTTCCTTCTGACCGCATGGGCGATGCAATGAGCGATTTGCAGGGCCGGCGCGCCATGATTATGGGAATGGGTTCGGAAAAAGGACTTGAAAAAATTACGGCCAAAGTTCCGTTGAAGGAAATGTATAAATATTCTACTTCCTTAAGTTCTCTAACTGGTGGACGCGGATTATTTACAATTGAGTTCTCGGAATACGAAAAAGCTCCTGCAGATGTTCAGGATGAACTGTTGAAGGCTTATTCTGAGGAAGCGGAAGAAGAATAGACATTTTCTAATCCAATTTACATATATCTAATCCGAAAGCCTCGGTTCGAAAGAACCGGGGTTTTCTTTTTTGTTTTCCGTGCTTTTAGTACTGAATATTTTGCGATGTTTGGCGATGATTTCAACCTGCTTGCAGACAACAGGGAAATAGCTTAAATATTCAAACTAAAAAGCAATGACACAAAAAGCATATCTGAACGAGAAATGGATAAAAGCCTCCATCCTGGGAACCATCTGGGCCTCATCCGAAATTGTGCTGGGCAGCTTTTTACACAATCTACGTGTGCCTTTTAGCGGAAATATTCTCACCGCAATTGCACTTGTAATACTTATTTCGGCAAGTTACAAATGGAAGGAAAATGGTTTGTTCTGGCGTGCCGGTATAATTTGCGCCTTATTAAAAACCATGTCGCCCAGCGCGGTAATTTTTGGCCCGATGATAGCCATTTTCAGCGAATCGGTTTTACTCGAATTATCAACAAGGCTGCTGGGACGGACAATTGCAGGTTACATTTTAGGTTCGGCGCTGGCCATGTCGTGGAATTTATTTCAGAAAATATTCAATTTCATTATTTTCTATGGCTACAACATTGTTGAAGTTTACGCTAACTTAATGAAATACGCTGAAAAACAGTTGTATTTAAAGTTCGATGCCGTTTGGGCGCCCATTGTTTTACTGCTGGTTCTTTATGCGCTTTTTGGCGTAGTTTCGGCAATTATTGGTATTCGAACAGGTAAAAAAATCGTCAGCAATCCTTTGCTGAACAGCAATTTTATTCATAGCGAAAACAATAAATTTTCCAGGCAGCAGAAACACAACGGGTTTAATTATTCCAAATTCTGGCTCACGTGCAATGTGGTTTTAATGGCGGGCACACTTTTTCTGGTTGGTCGAATTCATTTTGCTGTTTGGGCTGCAATGGTTTTTGTTATTGCAATCGTTTGGGCATTCCGTTATAAAAGGGCTTTGCGGCAAATCGCCCGACCGCGGCTGTGGATTTTCTTTGTTGTAATTACCATGATTACCGCTTTTGTTTTAACCCGGATGCAGACTGAACCGGTTTCAACTTTTGCAGCCATTCAAACCGGGATTGAAATGAATTTGCGGGCAATTATTTTAATTATGGGCTTTACAGTTTTGGGCACCGAACTTTACAACCCTGTAATCAGGACTTATTTCGGAAATACCTATTTCAGGCAACTTCCTTTGGCACTCGAACTTTCACTCGACAGTTTACCTGCAATGATTGCCAACACGCCCGATGTAAAAACAATCCTGAGAAATCCGGTAACCGTTGTACACCATTTAATTGGCTATGCTGAAATAAGGTTGAATGAAATACGGCAAAACTCAATTGGCAGGCCAAAAATTTACATCATTACCGGAAAAATTGGCTCCGGAAAAACCAGTTTAATTCAAAAACTAATTCAGAAATTTTGGTTAGAAAATATTCCGGTTTCGGGCATTTATTCTGCCCGTATTTTGGAAAATGAAAAAACAACCGGTTATGATATTGTTAATATTTCGACCGGCAAAAGCGTAAAATTTCTGAGAGATCACGGAGATGAAAATCAGCCGCAGATTGGCAAGTTTTATATTGATTCGGAGGGAATTAAAATAGGGAATGAAATATTGATGAACTCCAAATCAAAACTAATTATTATCGATGAAATTGGTAAACTTGAACTTGAGGACAGAGGTTGGGCGCCGTCTCTTAAACAACTTGTTACTGGCTCAAAAAGCCACCTGCTTATCTCGGTTCGCGAGGAAGTGATAAATGAAGTCACTGAAAAGTTTAAGATTTCACCCGAAATCATTTTCAAAATTGAGGAACAAAATGCTGAAGATTTATTTACACTGATTTTGAACGAACTCCGAATACATTCCTGAGATTTCAGTCCTTATCCCTGAAAAGATGGAAAAATCCGTGCGCCCGTCGTCGCTCACCGTCGCGTCCCATGCCAACAACGTTGTAATAATACACCCCGGGACTGGCGTACCGGCCACCCATTAAACGGCCATCCCAAACTGTTTCAGTCCACGTGTTTTCGAAACCGCGTACATCGCCGCTTTCCCATCGGTGTATCCTTTTCCCCCAACGATTAAAAATATCGATTTCAATACTTTGCATCGACCAGAATTTTACCACAAATTCATCATTGGTTCCATCGCCGTTTGGCGTAAACACATTGGGAACCGCAACAAACGATGTATCAACAATAATATAATTAGACAAATACGCGGTATCAACGCAAACGGTCGGTCCGGTTATTTTTTTCGATACCAGTTTTACCATGTAAGTGCCCGAATAATCGTAAGTAAAAACCGGGCCGTTATCAAACGCCACCACTTCAATACTGTCAACCGGCGCGGTTGAACCCTGTGAATCATTCTTAATATCGTCCAGATCGCGAAAGAAAAACCATTCGTAACTTCCGGGGGTTCCGTTTTCAGAAGTATTTGTAAATGTTACAATGAGCGGGGCTTCACCGTTTTGTTTGTCAATTGTAAAATTGGCTTTGGTAACAATCGAAGTATAGGAAACAACAGAGGTTCCCTCGCACGAAAACTTATCGTAAACACGAAGGGTGTATTCGGTATCTGCAGTGGGCGGGTTGTAAACCTGCGGGCTTAAAACTGTGGCAACATTTTCGTTCCCTTTCTTCCATTGCACCTTTACATCTTTATTGACTTTCAACGTGTCATTGTTTGCCAAATCGTAATATTTCAATTCGCCCGTTGCATATTCGCCTTGCAACTTAAACCATTCACAATTCGATTCGGTAATTGTTGCTTCCGCTGTAAACCAGTTGTTAAAAACCCAGGCCCGTTGAACAGAAGTATTTTCGCCCTGTGTAATAGTTACACGGTAACATCCATCGGCCAAACCCGAAATTTCCGACCTTTGTTCGCCGGTGCTTTCCGAAAAATAAAATTCAAACTCAGCAGAAACCGGATTGTATTTTTCCCAGCTAAAAGTTTTAGTGCCTGCAAAACTTGTGTTTGCCATCAATACAGCAATCGCTGCCCCTTCTGTTTGTGCACAAAAAACATAAATACTGTCGGTTTCATTAAAAACGGGGTAACTGGTTTTATCCGATCCGGAAGCTCCAGGAGCAGTAATCTGAGCGCCTGAGAACCCCGGTATCAGGGTAACTGCGAACAAAATAACAAAAAACAGAAAGGTTTTGTAATTCATATAAACAACTATTTGAGCTACAATATTAACGTATAAATTTTATTTAATTGTCTGCACTAAAACAAAAATCGATTCAAGTAATGATTTTTAGAATGTTACTGGGATTGTGAAACCTGTCTGTATCAGGAAGAGCGGTCCTGTCTTGATACTTGATACTTGATACTTGATACTAAGTTGGCACATTGTTAATAAAACTCTGCCTCAAAACAAATGAAACCATTGAACATCTTTTACTTTTGCATTTTTAATTGAATAACCTGTTTAATTGTGCTTGATTATTTAAAAGAACTCAATAAAGCCCAGTACGAGGCTGTTGTGCAAACCGAAGGACCGGCGTTAATCATTGCCGGGGCAGGTTCGGGAAAAACGCGCGTGTTAACCTATCGCATTGCACATCTCCTGAAACAGGGAGTGCGTCCGTCAACTATTCTGGCGCTTACTTTTACCAACAAGGCAGCTCGCGAAATGAAAGAACGAATTTCATCTGAAGTAGGCGAAAACACAGCCCGCTATTTGTGGATGGGAACTTTTCACAGTGTGTTTGCCCGCATGTTGCGCACTGAACACGAAGTGCTGGGTTATCCTTCAAACTTTACCATTTACGACAGCGCCGACAGTAAAAGCCTGATCAAAACAGTTATCAAAAGTTTTGGCCTCGACGAAAAAACCTACAAACCCGGCACTGTTGCCGCCCGCATTTCGATGGCAAAAAATAACCTGATACCACCAAACGTATATGCCAATAATGCCGAAATCAGGCTTATTGATAAAAACATGAGGATGCCACAAATTGCAGAAATTTACAAGGAATACGTAAAACGCTCTTTTCTTTCGGGGGCCATGGATTTTGATGATTTACTGCTGAAAACAAATATGCTTTTCCGCGACTACCCCGAAATTCTGCAAAAATATCTCGACCGGTTCGATTATGTTTTGGTTGACGAGTACCAGGACACCAATTACGCACAGTACCTGATTGTTAAAAGACTGGCTTCGAAAAACAACAATATATGCGTAGTGGGCGACGACGCCCAAAGTATTTACTCGTTTCGCGGCGCCCGTATCGAAAATATCCTGAATTTTAAAACCGACTACCCAAACCATAAAATTTTTAAACTTGAACAAAACTACCGATCAACCCAAACCATTGTAAACGCAGCAAACAACATCATTGCAAAAAACAAAAGGCAAATACCGAAAACCGTTTTTTCTGAACTCGAACCCGGCAAGCCCATTAAAGTTTTTTCGGCGCTTACCGATAATGAGGAGGGTTTTATGGTTGTTCAGGAAATTGCCGAAACCCAGTTACGCGACCATTACAAAAATTCCGATTATGCCATTTTGTACCGCACCAATGCGCAATCGAGGATTTTCGAGGAAGCCCTTAGAAAAAGAAATATTCCGTATAAAATATATGGCGGTTTGAGTTTTTACCAGCGCAAGGAAATAAAGGATTTACTGGCTTATTTCAGGTTAACCATCAATCCTGCCGATAATGAAGCGCTGAAACGGATCATCAATTTCCCTGCCCGCGGAATTGGTGCAACAACACTCGAAAAACTGGAAGAATCCGCGGTTACCAATGAAACTTCGATTTGGAGAATCATTGAAAATACAGGTATAAATAATCAGGCCTCACTCAATAAAGGAACAATCGCCAAAGTGCAGCATTTTGTCGGTCTCATTAAAAATTTTCAGGCTGTTACTGAAGAAAACGATGCTTTTAATGCCGCTAAAATGATTGCAGAAAATTCCGGAATCCTGGTTGAACTTTACAACGATAAATCCCCTGAAGGAGTTAGCCGATATGATAATATTCAGGAATTATTGAACGGAATTCAGGAATTCAGCCTGAATGCCCTGGAAACCGGCGAACCCGCAAAACTGGGGAATTACCTCGAAGATGTAGCACTGTTAACCGACCAGGACAACGATAAAGATGAAGACCGCGATAAAGTAACTTTAATGACGGTACATTCTGCAAAAGGACTGGAATTTAAAAATGTTTTCGTGGTTGGGTTGGAAGAAGACCTTTTTCCATCGAAGCGGCAGGGAGACAAACAAACTGACGAAGCGCTTGAAGAAGAACGCAGGTTGTTTTATGTAGCGCTCACCCGGGCAAAGGAAAATGCCTGTTTTTCGTATGCCAACCAGCGCTATCGCTGGGGAAATCTCGATTTTTGCAGTCCCAGCCGGTTTTTGGAAGAACTGGATGAACAGTACCTCGACCAATCGGGCATTTCAGGATTTAATAATTCCGGCAGAAACAGGAATTTTTTTGGCACAGAAACCACACGAACACAGTTTACAAGACAAACAACGGCGCCTGTATTTAAATCCGTTCATCAGCAAAACATTTATGGTAAAAAACTGGCTTCGTTAAAAGAAACAGGCGGGGGTTCATCATTCGCAGCCGATGACCCATTGAAAATACAAACAGGCATGACCGTTGAACACCAGCGTTTTGGAGATGGTAAAGTACTTAAAATTGAAGGAGAAATGCCAAATGTAAAGGCAACTATTTTCTTTCAAAGTTCAGGACAAAAACAGTTATTGCTGAAATTTGCAAAACTTAAAATCAAAGGTTGAATGAGGCAACCAGATAAAAAATTGTGTATTGCGCGGAAATCATTAGTTTTGCAAAATAAAACCTTAAAAAAAATCCCTTTTAAATCACTTTAAATTAAAATTATCAAAAAAGAAAGAAAATGGAAATGGATTACAATACGCAAAGAAAAAAACTTCCGCTGCCGGAATATGGCAGGAATATACAAAACATGGTCGATTACCTGTTTACCATCGACGACAGGGATAAACGCAACCGGTCGGCACAAACAGTTATTGACGTTATGGGTAATATTTACCCGTATTTGCGCGATGTTCCTGAGTTTAAGCACAAACTTTGGGATCACCTTGCAATCATGGCCGACTTTAAACTCGACATAGATTATCCGTACAATCCGCCAACACCTGATATTCTTGTTGAAAAGCCCAACAGGGTGCCATACCCCCATACCAAAATAAGGTACAAGCATTATGGTTTTATCATGGAGTCGCTCATTAAAAAAACGGCTGAAGTTGAAGGCGAAGAAAAAGAAATTCTGATTGAATTACTGGCCAATCACATGAAAAAATCTTACGTAGCATGGAATAAAGATGGCGTTGATGACGAAAAAATATTTCTTGATTTAAAGGAGCTCTCAAGAGGCAAACTGAACATCAGCAAGGAAATTATGCAACTTGCCGATGTAAAAATATCGTCAAATCCGGCAAAACAACAAAAGAAGAAAAAATTCAAAAAGAAATAACCCGGTAACTCTGTTCATAATGTCAACATTCACTATCGAAGGTGGGTATTCACTAAAGGGCGAACTTGAACCACAGGGCGCAAAAAACGAAGCGCTTCAGATTTTGTGCGCAACGCTGTTAACCGATCAGGATGTTCGTGTTGAAAATGTTCCCGAAATCAGCGATGTGGTTAAACTTATCGAAATTTTAGGGGGCATGGGTGTTAAAGTTGAAAAAATTGAAAAAGGAGCTTACCGTTTTAACGCCTCCAAAGTAAATGCCGATTTTCTGAAAAGTCACGAATACGCAAAAAAAACAGCCAGTTTGCGCGGATCAATAATGATAATCGGCCCCTTGCTGGCCCGTTTCGGACAAGGTTTTATACCACAGCCGGGCGGCGACAAAATTGGCCGCCGCAGAGTTGACACCCATTTTATCGGGTTACAAAAACTCGGCGCTACCTTTCAATTTGATGTTGCCAAACAATGGTATTCGGTAACAGCATCGAAATTAAAAGGGGCATACATGCTGCTGGATGAAGCTTCCGTTACCGGAACTGCAAACATTTTAATGGCTGCCGTTCTGGCCGAAGGAACAACCACCATTTACAACGCCGCCTGCGAACCCTATTTGCAGCAGTTGAGCAAAATGCTGGTTTCAATGGGTGCAAAAATATCGGGGATCGGTTCGAACCTGCTTAACATCGAAGGAGTAACATCGCTGACCGGATGTACCCACCGTATTTTGCCCGACATGATTGAAGTAGGAAGTTTTATTGGATTGGCTGCAATGACCGATTCGGAACTAACCATCACAAATGCAGGGGTTGAACACATCGGGATTATTCCGGCATCGTTCCGCCAACTTGGAATTAAAATGGAACAGGACGGTGACAACCTGGTAATTAAAGGCAACCGGCATTACGAAATAGAATCATACATCGACGGTTCGATAATGACCTTTTCGGATGCGCCCTGGCCGGGATTAACGCCCGACCTGCTTAGCGTTTTCCTGGTGGTTGCAACACAGGCCAAGGGTAGTGTGCTGATTCATCAGAAAATGTTTGAAAGCCGCCTGTTTTTTGTTGACAAACTGATTGATATGGGCGCGCAGATTATTTTGTGCGATCCGCACCGGGCAACCGTTATCGGACTTAACCGCACACATTGCCTGAGAGGGACAAAAATGAGTTCCCCCGATATACGCGCTGGTATTGCGTTATTAATTGCAGCCATGTCAGCCAAAGGAAAAAGTGTGATTGAAAATATTGAACAAATCGACCGCGGTTACCAAAGCATCGACGAAAGATTAAACCAGCTTGGCGCTAAAATTACAAGAAGCAGCCATTAACTGTGGTTTTGCGTTAAACTTTTATTCCATTTTAAATGTTATTTTCACCGAAAAAAAAGAAATAGAAAATGAAGAAATTTGTATTGGCCTTCGCCATATTATTATTTGTAAGTGGAATTACTGTTGCTCAAACTATTGGCACAGGTATCGGAAATAAAGCGCCCGAATTAACCGGAAAATCTCCTTCCGGCGAAACCTATAAACTTTCCGACACCAAAGGAAAACTGGTGTTACTCGATTTTTGGGCGGCCTGGTGCGGTCCATGTCGCCGGGAAAACCCAACGGTTGTTGCAGCATATAACAAATTCAAGGACAAGAAATTCACCAATGGAAAGGGTTTTACCGTTTTCGGGGTATCGCTCGACAGAACAGAAGCCGACTGGAAAAAAGCAATTGAAACTGATAAACTGAGTTGGCCGTATCACATCAGCGATTTACAATACTGGAATTCGAAACATGCCGCTATTTATGGCGTTCGCAGCATTCCTGCCAACTTTTTACTTGATGAAAACGGAGTGATCATTGGCCGTAATCTACGCGGACCCGCCCTCGAAGCTGAACTTCAGAAATACATGAAATAAAATTATATCGACAGGTTAAATCCTGTATAAAATATTTCAAACTATTCAAATTGACATTCATCAAACCAAACTGAATGTCAATTTGTCGTTTTTAAGGGCATGGCAAAATTTTTGTAATGTTGCCGGAGATAATTTCAAGACATAATAACATTTAGACCAATTTATGTTTAACATGAACAAAAAGAAAAAGAAAAATATGGCCGAAGAAGTTAAGGAAACAATTGCCGAAGAAATCCAAAATACACAACCAGAAGCAGAACCTGCGGAAGATAATAATGAACCACACGCAGATGAACATGCTCATAAAAAAACAAAACATAAAACAGACAAAAACGAAGTTCTTTTGCAGGAACTCGGCGAAAAACTTGCTGAGATAACCGACAAACATTTGCGTTTACAGGCTGAGTTCGACAATTTCCGCAAACGTACCATGAAAGAAAAAGCCGACTTGATTAAATCGGGTGGCGAGTCGGTATTAATTAATATTCTGCCAATTGTTGATGATTTTGAAAGAGCGCTAATTTCACTGAAAGATGTTCCGGACGATGACACAGGAAAAAAAGGTACAGAGCTTATTTACAATAAGTTCAGTGAATTCTTAAAACAAAATAACATCAAAGTAATTGATGCCATAAATCAGGATTTCGATGTTGATCATCATGAAGCCATTACGAAAATACCTGCTCCTGATGAAAAGCTGAAAGGGAAAGTAGTTGACGTGCTGCAAAAAGGCTATATGCTCAATGACAAGGTAATCCGGTTTGCAAAAGTTGTAATCGGGGAATAACAGATTATTCAGAAAAAATGGCGAAAAGAGATTATTACGAAGTTTTGGAGGTGAACAAAAATGCTTCACCCGAAGAAATTAAGAAATCATACCGTAAAAAGGCGCTCCAGTTTCATCCCGATAAAAATCCGGGAAATGCAGAAGCAGAAGAAAAATTCAAGGAAGCTGCCGAAGCTTATGAGGTTTTAAGTAACCCGCAAAAGAAACAAAGGTACGACCAGTTTGGCCATGCAGGAGTTGGAAGCGCCGCAGGCGGTGGTTTTAGCGGTGGCGGTTTCCGCGATGTAGAAGACATCTTTTCGACATTTGGCGATATTTTTGGCGGTCATTTTGGCGGTTTTGGCGGTTTTGGCGGAAGCTCAGGCCGCGGTGGTGGCCGGAGGGTGAGCCGTGGTTCTGATTTACGGGTGAAAGTAAGTCTCGATCTGAAAGAGATTATGGAAGGGGTTGAGAAAAAAATCAAAGTAAAAAAATATGTGGCCTGCGACCATTGCAACGGTACCGGCGCCAAAAACGGTTCATCGTATTCAACATGCGGAACCTGCCGCGGTTCAGGACAGGTAACACGGATTGCAAATACCCTGCTCGGACAAATGCAAACCACATCCACCTGTCCAACTTGTCAGGGCGACGGGAAAATGGTTACCGACAAATGTGTGCACTGTGCAGGAGAGGGCGTGGTCCGCGATGAAGAAGTTATCAGTATCAGAATACCCGCCGGCGTTGGCGAAGGAATGCAACTCAATGTTTCAGGGCGTGGAAACACAGGCCGGCGCGGCGGAATTAACGGCGATTTACTGGTTGTTATTGCCGAAGAAGAACATCCCGAACTGATTCGCGAGGGAAATAACCTCATTTATAATCTTTTCCTTTCGTTCCCCGAAATCACATTGGGAACAACTTCCGAAATACCTACTGCCGAAGGAAAAGTAAAAGTTAAAATTGACCCCGGAACCCAACCTGAAAAAATACTCCGTTTGCGTGGCAAGGGAATTCCTGATGTAAATGGCTATGGGAAAGGCGATTTACTGGTACGAATTCATGTCTGGATTCCAAAAAAACTGAATAGTGAAGAAAGAAGAATTCTGGAAAAACTGTTGACTTCACCGGGTTTTACTGAAGGGCCTTCTGCGGCTGAAAAGTCATTTTTTGAAAAGATGAAGGATATGTTTGAGTAAACCAGACTTTTCTTTTTAAAATCATTGTTGTCCGGTAAAAATATTTTTAAGATTGAGATTCTTTCGCTTAATTTCATTTCGCTCAGAATGACAATGAGTTAAGTATGGAGAAGCTGTTGGTAGGGGCTGGGTTGGCGGCAATGCCGCCAACCCAGCCCCTACCAACAGCAAACACCACAAAAGCCTTGTCATTCCGAGCGAAGCAAGGAATCTCAAAATAATTTACCCGACAGTAGTGTTTTAAAATTTCTTTTTTTTTGACAAAACCCCTGTTGATTTAGTTACTATTGATTATTTTTAAAACCGAAATAAATCAATATTCAAAATTAAACTGAACATTATGAAAAAACTTTTTATTCTATTATTTGTGCTGGTATTTGCATCTCCAGTATTTGCCCAGTTAGATTCAAAACAGTTAATTGGAAACTGGAAATACAACGTTGTAACCGATCAGGGCGATATGGCCGGTGTGTTTAAATTTGTTGAAACAGAAGGTAAACTTACCGGCCAGGTACTTACCATCGATGGTTATGTAATTCCGTTTACAAAAATTGAAATTAAACCTGAAAACCAACTTTACCTCGAACTGAAAACCGAATCGGACTTGATTAAAGTTACGGTGAAAGTAGATGGTAAAAACTTTAAGGGAACAGGCTCGTCATACCAGGGCGAAGCGCCAATTACAGGTGTTAAGCAGGAATAACCTAAAATGGAAGATTTTAAAACTCAATATCATTTTTTTGAAAAACAACTTCAGGACGAAATCTTAAAAATTGGAATTTATAAAACGTTTCAACCAAATGAAACCCTAATTCGCGAAGGCCAGTTTATTACCAGTTTTCCGCTGGTTTTAAAAGGCTTAATCAGGGTAACACGTAACAATTATGACGGTAATGAATTATTACTTTACTACCTGAAACAAAACGAAGTTTGCGCCATGTCGTTAACCTGCTGCATGACAAACCTTACCAGCAATATAAAAGCTGTTGCTGAAGAAGAAACCGAAGTTATCTTGCTGCCCGTTGAAATGCTGGATAACTGGATTTGCAAATATCCCGGGTGGAAGCAATTTGTGATGCAAACTTTTCAAAACCGGTTTCGCGAATTGATTGATACTATTGATTCAATCGCATTTTTAAAACTGGATGAACGGTTAATCCGTTATTTTACCGACCGTTACAAAAAATCGGAAGTAACCACTTTGAATGAAACCCACCAGGATTTGGCGCTGCGTTTAAATACTTCGCGTGAGGTGATTTCAAGACTTTTAAAAAAACTGGAAAAAGATGGCAAAATAAAACTTTCCAGAAATTTTATCGATTTCACTAACCTTGTGTGACATAAATTACATTCCGGTTTTACAACTCTTATTTTCTTTGCAGCAGATTATTCAGTGTAAATAGTTCATAGCTATTATTTCATAATTTTTTGGGTTATAAAATCGGTTAGTAGTTGAAGGTTATTAAGCCAGGTTCAGTTGGAGCCTGGCTTTTTCCTTTTATATCAATCATTAATCACGTTAATTTTAATTTCATATTTACAATTTAAATCTTTTAAAATCGAAAGTTTTAGATAAAATATTGATATTTGCGGATATACAGTTACAGATTACAACCATTTTAAAAAGTAAACCAATATGTTCAAGATTCAAACGTTAAACAAAATTGACACCGAGGGTTTAACTCTTTTTCCTCTAAACAGTTACGAAATTACCAGTGAAAATCCCAATCCCGATGCCATTATTCTTCGCAGTTTTGATATGCACAGTATGGTATTGCCTGCCACGCTGAAATCTGTTGCCCGCGCCGGCGCCGGTGTAAACAACATCCCTATCGATAAATGCACCGAAAAAGGAATAGTAGTTTTTAATACTCCGGGAGCCAATGCAAACGGAGTGAAAGAAATGGTAATTGCAGGTTTGTTGATGGCTTCACGCGATATAGTTGAATCGGTGGTGTGGGCAAAAACATTGATTGGACAGGGCGACTTGGTTCCGGCACTGATTGAGAAAGGAAAAAATAATTTTGCAGGACAGGAAATTCAGGGAAAAACGTTGGCCGTAATCGGGCTCGGCGCAATTGGGGTTTTAGTAGCCAACGCCGCCACTGCTTTAGGAATGAAGGTAATTGGATATGACCCTTACATGTCGGTAAAACAGGCTCTAAAACTGAGCCGCGAAGTTAACTGGGTAGAAGGTATTCAACCGCTGCTTTCACAAGCCGATTATGTTACCATCAATATTCCACAAACCCCCGAAACAAAAGGATATCTGAATAAAGAGAAATTCAAAATGATGAAACCCGGTGTACGGATTATGAACTTTGCACGCGGTGGACTTGTAAATAATTCCGATTTAAAAGAAGCCATTGCCGAAGGAAAAGTTGGCCGTTATGTAACCGATTTCCCCGATGAAACAACGCTGAAAATGGATAAGGTAATTTCAATTCCCCACCTGGGCGCTTCAACAGTTGAATCGGAAACCAATTGTGCAATTATGGCTGTTAACCAAACAAAAGAATTTCTGGAATGTGGAAATATTGTTAACTCTGTTAATTTCCCGGAGGCTCACATGGAAATGCACAACGAAGCACGAATTCTGGTTGCCAATAAAAATATACCAAACATGTTAAGCCAGATTTCAGCAGTTTTGGCTGCCGAAGGAATAAACATCGACCAGATGCTGAATAAGAAACGCGACAACATCGCATATAACATTATTGATGTGGATAAAAAAGTTATCGATGAATCAATCAGGGAAAAACTGCTGGCCATCGACGGAATTTTTATGGTTCGTATCATTCAATCGAAATAAATAAACAGATTATTAAAATGAATAAAAGTATCGAAACAAAAGCAGCCGACAACATCCGGATACTGGCTGCCTCAATGGTTGAAAAAGCAAAATCGGGCCACCCCGGAGGTGCAATGGGTGGAGCTGATTTCATCAACATTCTTTTTACTGAATTTCTGAATTACGATCCGTCAGATATGGCATGGATTAACCGCGACCGGTTTTTTCTTGATCCCGGCCACATGTCGCCCATGTTGTACGCAACACTTTCGCTGGCAGGTTTTTACAGCATGGAAGACATTAAGAATTTCCGCCAGTGGGGAAGCGTTACACCCGGACACCCCGAAGTAGATGTGCTGCGCGGAGTTGAAAACACTTCGGGCCCTCTCGGACAAGGTCATACAATGGCAGTTGGAGCGGCAATTGCTGAACGTTTTCTGGTTCAGCGTTTTGGCGAATGGATGAAACATAAAATTTACACCTTTATTTCTGATGGCGGGGTGCAGGAAGAAATTTCACAGGGAGCCGGACGAATTGCAGGGCATTTGGGATTAAGCAACCTGATTATGTTTTATGATTCGAACGATATTCAACTTTCATCAAATACTGATGTAGTTACGTCGGAAGACACAGCAAAAAAATATGATTCCTGGGGATGGCTCGTTATGACTATCGACGGGAATAATACAGATCAAATTAGAGCGGCATTAAAAAGAGCCAATATGGAAACCGAAAAACCTACCTTGATTATTGGTAAAACCATTATGGGTAAAGGCGCGGTTACTTCTTCTGGAGAAAGTTACGAACGCAAATGTGCAACCCACGGAATGCCGCTGGGAGAAGCAGGAGCATCGTTTGCACTTTCGATTGAAAACCTGGGTGGAAATCCCGAAAATCCATTTGTGATTTTTGACGATGTAAAAGCACATTACGAAAATAGAAAATCGGAACTTATCAAAGCTGCTGCGGCAAAAAAAGCAGCAATGAAAAACTGGGAAGCAGCAAACCCGGCACTGGCAGCAAAACTCAACAAATTCTTTTCAAAAAATATTTCAGGATTTGATTTTTCGGCCATCACACAAAAGGACAATTCAGCTACCCGTGCCGCTTCGAGTGCAGTTTTGGCCGAATTTGCAGGCAAAATTGAAAACATGATTGTTTCTTCGGCCGATTTGTCGAACTCCGACAAAACCGATGGGTTCCTGAAAAAAACCACAGCCTTCAAAAAAGGAGATTTCAGCGGGTCTTTCCTTCAGGCTGGTGTAAGCGAATTAACAATGGCTTGCCTGGCTAACGGTATGGCGCTTCATGGCGGGGTAATTCCGGTTTGTGCAACCTTCTTCGTGTTCAGTGATTATATGAAACCTGCTGTCAGACTGGCCGCGTTGATGGCGCTTCCGGTAAAATATGTATGGACACACGACGCTTTCCGCGTGGGAGAAGACGGGCCAACACACCAGCCTGTTGAACAGGAAGCACAAATCAGGCTGATGGAAAAACTCAAAAACCATCACGCCCAGAATAGCATGTTGGTGCTTCGCCCCGCTGATGCCAACGAAACAACAGTTGCATGGAAAATGGCGCTCGAAAACACTTCAACACCAACAGCGCTGATTCTTTCGCGCCAGAATATTACCAACCTGCCAGTTGAAGGCAACCGCTACCAGTCGGCATTGCAGGCTGAAAAAGGCGCTTACATTGTGCAGAAACCGGAAGGAAAACCTGACGTAGTTTTTGTAGCCAGCGGCTCCGAAGTTGCAACTTTGGTTGAAGGCGCAAAATTGCTAAAAGAAAAAGACGGGTTAAAAATCCAAATAGTATCTGCGCCTTCTGAAGGTTTATTCAGAAATCAGCCCAAAGAATATCAGGAAAGTGTGCTGCCGATTGGAATTCCACGTTTTGGAATGACTGCCGGATTACCAGTTACTTTAGCCGGTTTGGTTGGCGAAAACGGCAAAATCTGGGGATTGGAATCATTTGGATTTTCTGCTCCTTACACTGTTTTAGACAGCAAACTGGGTTTCAACGGCGAGAACGTTTATAATCAGGTAAAAGAGATGCTTGGATAATTTTCAGCATTGCAAAATATTCAGAAAGGCGCTTCTACCGATAATTATCTGGAAGGGGCGCCTTTTTTTGGGGTGGCGCGGATTCCGATCCGCGCATTTTTAAATCAGCGGTTCGGAAACCGCTGCACCCGACCGTCGCATCTCTATTCATTTTTCATTACTTTTGGAACTTACAAAATCAAAATCGCAATGAAAAAACTAACAACAATCGCGTTTATAATCATTTTAATCACATCAGTAAAATCACAGTCACTTGACTCCACTGCGCTTATCATCATCGACATTCAAAATTTCTATTTCCCGGGCGGAGCTGCCGAATTGGTTGAACCTGAAAAAGCAGCAGAAAAGGCAAAAATTCTGCTCAATTATTTTCGCGAAAACAAGGGTTTGGTGGTTCATATAAAACACGATTTATCACCCGGTGGCGAAATACACCAACTCGTAAAACCGCTTGACAATGAAAAGGTACTCACAAAAAAAGAGGTAAACGCATTTTTGAATACCAAATTAAATGAAACCTTGAAACAAAACAACATCGAATATGTAACCCTTTGTGGTATGCAAACCCATATATGCCTTGAAGCAGCTACCCGCGCCGCCCATGATTTTGGTTATAAATGTAATGTCATTGAAGATGCCTGAAGCGAAGTCGAAGGGTGTTTGAAATATCTTTCCTTTGATTTCATCCTTAACTAAACAACATTGATTTTTGATTTCAGATTTTTCTTTCAAAAATCATCATTCGTTAATCGACATTCGAACTTCCCTACTCCACCACCCGCAACCAGGCTTCAGCCATTAATTGTGCGCCGGGCATTCCGGGATGAACACCATCACCACTCCAGTAGGTTGCCGGGGCATGTTTAACCGCCTCATCAAAAACTTGCTGAAAAGGAACCCACAAAGTTCCAAAATCATGCGCAATTTGCTTTGCCGCTTTCTGGTATTCCTTCATTGGCGCAATCCAGGTCTCATCAACTGCCGAAGTATTCAAAACGTAATATGGTTCACAGATTACCAGTTTTAAATTCGGAAGTTTTTCTTTTGTCGATTGAAGTAATTTCCGGTAATCCTTATCATACACTTCAACTGTTCCGTCGTATTTGCCGTTGCGTTTGTGCCAATAATCGTTTACACCGATTAAAATGCTCAGCACAGCGGGTTTTAAATCGAGGCAATCTTTTTGCCAGCGTTCAGCCAACTGATAAACTTTGTGTCCACTGATACCCCGGTTATAAATGGTCAGGTTTTTCTCCGGTAAGGCTTTTAATAAAGCAGAAGCTGCAATAAAAGCATATCCCAGACCAAACGACCGCGCAATATTTGGCAGTTCCTTTTCCTTATCGCGACCGGCATCGGTAATTGAATCGCCCTGAAAAAGAATGGTATTGCCATTTCCGAAAAGCGTGTATTTATCTTTTTTGCGTTTACTCTTCGAAGGAATGCTGGCTGAAATAATAGCAGGAATACTTGTAAGTGCAGCAGCTCCAACGGCTGATTTGGTAAAAAAATTGCGACGTGATAAATTCATTGTTATTTTTTTTAGTTGGGCTAAAATTAGAAAAAATCCGGTTGATTCTGGACGATTTATCCGCTTTTTCACTGATTAAATTCAAACCTCTGGTTATATGTATTTTAACCATAGAAATTATCACCACCGATGAATTTGACAGTTCATGTCTCAGCCAACAAATAATTGGGAAATTGTGTTTTTCATCATTTAAAAATATCAAAATCTGATAAAACTTCCTTTCTTTTTATTAACCTTGTAACCTGTTTAATAACCTGGATCAATTAGAAATTAGAAATTAAAAATTCCAATTAAAAAAATAACTATGAGAAACTTAATCATTACACTTGTTGCCTTTACGGTTTTAGTTTTTTCCTGCACCGCGCAAAACAACAAACCTGAATTTGAAAAACCGGTTAATATGCTGATTTTTAGCAAAACAGCCGGATTCAGACACGAATCAATTTCGTCGGGGCTGAAAATGCTGTACGACCAAAGTAAAAAACAAAATTGGGTAATTACGGCTACCGAAAACGCAGGTCTTTTGAATGACGGTTTCCTTTCGAATTTCGATGTAGTTGTTTTCCTCAATCCTACCGGCGATGCAATTGACGCCAATGGCCAGGCTGCCTTTGAAAAATTTATGAAAAGCGGAAAAGGTTTTGTGGGAATTCATGCTGCTGCCGACTTCGAATACGAATGGCCATTTTACGGAAAATTGGTTGGCGGTTACTTTAAAACTCACCCGGCATCGCAGGAAGCTACTGTGGTTTTCGAAAATTTCGATCATCCGGCCATGAAACCGTTTAAAGGAATGAAATCATATACAACGTATGACGAATGGTACACTTTTAAGGAAAATCCGCGCCCCAATGTAAATGTGCTTGCTAACTTAGACGAATCCTCAATTAAAAAATACGATAACGAAAACTGGAAAATGGGCGACCACCCGATAATCTGGTGGAGCGATAAAGACGGAATCCGCTCGTTTTATACCGGATTTGGCCACACCCACGAATCATTTCAGGATAAATACATCATTGAACACATTACAAACGCGGTTAACTGGGCAGTGAGGAGAGTAAATTAGAAATTAAAAATTAAAAATTATAAAAGGGATTGTTTGTTTAATCCCTTTTTTTGTTGAAAAACAAAATCCAGCTTTCCCGGTTATATGAAAAAATGATTTTGCAACATGAAGAATTTGAGGAACTTTCAAATTAAACTGGGTATATTTTTAATGATTTTCTCGGGTGTTTTTTTTGCCGCCACTTTCATTATTCCGCTTTTCAATTTGCCTACAAAAATTAAGGTAATT
>Ga0100401_1000866_pt1 | contig 24917 bp, 19 predicted proteins | sample CryGeymeta201525_FD_80421 | JGI IMG/M metagenome (GOLD analysis project Ga0100401, IMG submission 80421) | Groundwater microbial communities from Crystal Geyser aquifers in Utah, USA - Crystal Geyser metaG 2015-25 | ecosystem: Environmental > Aquatic > Deep subsurface > Groundwater | place: USA... | reverse complement strand
TTTGTTCGTAGTGCGTCCCGTCAGGGCGTCTTGGTGTGTTATGGGTTTTGTCGTGGAGATCGGCGCTTACCGAAAGCCCAGCGACCGTGCTCTGGGATGCGCCGTCAACGCCTGACGGCGCCACTACCAACCGAGCCGCGAAATGACCAACCGAGCGGCGCCACTAAAAGGTCAGGGCGTGCGGAGCGCTCCCCGACGATGCGGCGAGGGGGCGTGGACTGGAGGCGTTGGCGTCGGGTAGCTCCCGCTGGTCGAAACGCGACCTACTATTGTCCTGCGCCTAACTCAGCATCCGGCCGCAGATGGCGGCGATCCGCCGCGCGGCCAGGCCGTCCCCGTAAGGGTTGGGCGCCGCTGTCATCGCCCGGTAGGCGTCAGGGTCGGTCAGCAGCCGACTGGTTTCCGCGCAGATGGTGGCGGTGTCGGTACCCACCAGGCGGGCGCAGCCGGCTTTGATCACTTCCGGCCGCTCGGTGGTGGCGCGCAGAATCAGCACCGGTTTGCCGAGGCTCGGTGCTTCTTCCTGAATGCCGCCGGAGTCGGTCAGGATCAGATAAGCTCGGTGCAGGGCTTTTACGAAAGCCAAATAGGACAGGGGAGCGAGCAGCCGCACGTTGGGCAGTCCGGAGTCGCCCAGAAGGTGCCGGACCGGTGTTCCGACCCGGGGATTCAAGTGCACGGGATAGACGAAGTGGGTGTCGGGAAACCGGCGAGCCAACTCCAGCACGGCCTGGCAAATGGATTCCAGTCCGGGGCCGAAACTTTCCCGCCGGTGGGCGGTGACCAGCACCATGGGATCCGGCACTTGCTCGATCAGCTCCAGTTCTTCCGCCATGGCCGGGGTCGGTGCGGGCCGCTGCAGGCTTTCCACCGCCAGCAGCAGAGCGTCCACCACGGTGTTGCCGGTCACATGGACATTGGCGGCGGCAATGCCCTCGGCCAGTAGATTGCGCCGGTTCGCTTCGGTGGGGGCAAAATGCAGGGCCGCGAGCCGGGACGTGAGGACCCGATTGGCTTCTTCCGGCCAGGGCGCCTGCAGGTTGCCGGTGCGCAATCCGGCTTCCACATGGCCGATCGGGATGTGTCGATAAAAAGCTGCCAGGGCGGCGCAGAAGCTGGTGGTGGTATCCCCTTGAACCAGCACCAGGTCCGGCCTGCTGTCGGCGAATACGGCATCGAGTCGGTGCAACAGGTGCGCGCTCAACTCGGCCAGGGTCTGGTCGGAGCGCATCAGATTGAGGTCCGTATCGGGGCGAATGGCGAACACGCTCAGCACCTGATCGAGCATTTCTCGATGCTGCGCCGTGACGCAGACCTGGCAGGAAATCCTTGGGTCGCGGCGCAGAGCGAGGATCACCGGAGCGAGCTTGATGGCTTCCGGGCGGGTGCCGAAAACCACGGAGATCTTAGGCCCGGCCATGGTGTTCACCTCGATACCGCCGCGGCCGCTGGAAAATTCGCGGCGTGGCAGGCGCTGGCAGCGGTCTCGGTAGCGTCGTCTCCGGCCGATTCCAGGCCGGACCCTTCGGCCTGACGGCGGCGGACCACCTGCAATGGAAACGTGGAAAAGGGCACTTCCAATTCAATGATGCTGTTGGGATGAGCCAGTCTGATCGGTTCGCCGCGAAGATCGCGCATCCGCTGGACCTGATGGAGGCGAGAGCTACCGTCGGGGTAGAGGAATTCCAGTTCCACGGGGAGTTCGATCCGGCTCCGCACTTCCAGGCAGATCCTTCTGGATTCCAGGTGGTTGTCGTTTTCTGGATGGTCCGGATGGGCTGCCGGATGGTTTCGAACCAGGCCCGCCAGGCAGTGGGAACGGATATAGGAAACGGTGCCGGCCAGGCCGGCGGCGCCGTTTCCCGACGGGGCAACGAGCAGCCCCTTGGTGTAGGGACGATGGCTCACCCGTTCCAGGTCCCGAAGCCAGTCGGCTTCGGCGCGGAAGGCGTTCGGATCGGCCCGCCAGCGATCGATGGCCTGGCGGTAGCAGCGGGTCACGGTGGCCACATAAAGCGCGCCCTTCATGCGCCCTTCAATTTTGAAGGCGGTGAGATCCAGCGCGGCCAGCCGGCCGATTTCCTCGATCAGGCACAGGTCTCGGGAATTGAGCAGGTAGCTGCCGCGGCGGTCCTGGGTCAGAGGAAAACGCTCGCCCGGTCGGCTGGCCTCGATCAGTTCATAGGTCCAGCGGCAGGGCTGAGTGCACAGACCGCTGTTGGCGGAGCGCCCGGTGAGGAAGGCGCTCAGTAGGCAGCGCCCGGAATAGGACACACACATCGCCCCATGCACGAACACTTCCAGTTCCGCATCGCTGGCGCCGGCGATATCGGCAATCTCGGCCAGGGACAATTCTCGCGCCAGGTTGATGCGACGGATACCCTGCTGGCTCCAGAAGGCGACCGCCAGGGCGTTGGTGGTGTTGGCCTGGGTGCTCAGGTGGACGGCAAGATCCGATGCGTGGCGGCGGACCGAAACCAGCACGCCCGGGTCGCTGACGATAACCGCGTCGACGCCGAGTTGCTGCAAATATTCCAGGTAGGGCGGGAGGGTTTTGAGGTCTGCCGCGCGGGCATAGATGTTGATTGTGACATAAAGTCGTTTGTGCAGGCGATGAGCGACAAAGACCGCTTCCGCCAGGTCATGATCGCTCAGGTTTCTGGCGTAGGAGCGCAGGCTGAACTCCGGTCCGCCCACATAGACGGCGTCGGCGCCATAAAGAAAAGCGATTTTGCACTTTTCCAGACTGCCGCCGGGAGCCAACAATTCAGGTTTTTTGCTGAGCGCTGCCAACGGTTCTCCCGAATTCACAACCTTTGCCGAACTGTTCCCGCGGGGCCAGGTTCGCATTCGCCTCCGGTTCGGTTTTCCAGGCTTCGCGGTTGCCGATTTGACAAAATTCATAGGCGCTTGTACTTATCATCATGGATCGGAAAGGACAAGAGCACCACTCCAGGTGGGATAACGAGCCCGGAACCGCCGCGCCCGGGACCGCCGCGCCCGGGACCGCCGCGCTCCAGCGCGGCGCGGCCGCTCGGCCTGCACAGTCGGGCTTACGGAGCAATGAGCCGGTCGGCCTCCCATTCTAATATGAATAGGCCGGGGATGATTTTACCTTGCTGACAGGAAACCCGCAGTGACCGAGGCAAACCGTTCATCGAACCCGACCGACGAACAACTGGCCTGGCTTAAGCTGAAGCTGACCCAGGGCCTCGGCAACCGTTCCATCGTCCGGCTGATCGAGCGCTTCGGTTCGCCGCTGGCGGCGCTCGAGGCCGGCCGCGATGCGCTGGCGCAGTTTTCCGGTTTGCGCACCGAGGCTTTTCGGGCGCTGGTGCGCCGGCAGTTCAGCAGCGATCCGCGGGCGGAATGGGACCGGCTGATGGAACTGGGGGCGGCCATGATTTGCCTGGGAGACCCGGATTATCCCGAGAACCTCAAGAATATCGCCGATCCGCCGGCGGTCCTCTTTGTTCAGGGAACGCTTGCCGTGCGCGATCTGGTGGCGGTCGCGGTGGTCGGGTCCCGGTTCGCTTCGCCCATGGGGCTCAACACCACGCGGCGGCTCTGCGGCGACTGGGCCAAGGCCGGGGTCACCGTGGTCAGCGGTTTGGCCATGGGCATCGATACCGCGGCCCATTGGGGCGCCATCAAGGGCGGCGGGCGTACCCTGGCGGTGCTCGGCTGCGGTCTGGATGTTGTCTACCCCCGGTCCAATGCCGGACTCAAACAGGCCATCTGTGGCTGCGGCGCCCTGCTGACCGAACTGCCTTTGGGTTCGCCGCCCTTGGCTGCTCATTTCCCGCCACGCAACCGCATCATCAGCGGGCTGGCCCTGGGCGTGGTGGTGGTGGAAGCGGCCCAGCGCAGCGGTTCGCTGATCACCGCTCGGCTGGCTCTGGAACAGGGGCGCGAAGTGTTCGCGGTGCCCGGTCCGGCCGGCCATGAACGCAGTGTCGGCCCGCACCGACTGCTCAAGCAGGGGGCCAAACTGGTGGAAAGCGCGGAAGACATCCTGGAAGAGATCCGGCCGCTGATTCGATCGAGTGCCGCCGCCAGCGCCGCCAGCGCCGCCGCGCCGGTCGCCGGACCGATCGCTGCACCACAACCGCCACTGGTGCTGGCGCCGGAAGAAGAGGAGCTGATAAAATCCCTGGGAGACCAGCCTTGTCATATCGACCGCATCCGCGCCGCGTGTGCCCGGCCGGTGTCGGAAATCGCGGCGCTGCTCACCAGGATGGAACTGCGCGGCCTGATCCGGCAACTGGCCGGGAAATATTTCGAAAAGGTGTGAAATGTACCGACCAATGATTATACCTGGTGAGCTTGAGAAGTTACGTTTTGTATTCCCGCAGAGGCGCGGAGCGCGCGGAGAAGAGCCCTTAAATCAACCTCCGCGTCTCTGCGTCTCCGCGCGGAAATGAAACTTTTCAGCCTTCACAAGTATGGTAAGGAGCGATATCGGTTCAAGAATTGAGCTGAAAGTGCCGTTAGTGTACATGGCCCCACTGACTCTGAACATGGTGGTTTGGTGATCGATGAAAATCGCCCGAGGTCCTGGTCCGAATGGAGTCGATGCGTTCAGGTACAACCGAAATTGTGGATTGAGGTGAAATATTCTTATGGGCAAGTCCCTGCTGATTGTAGAAAGTCCAACCAAGGCCAAGACGCTCTCGAAATACCTGGGCAAGGATTACATTGTCAAAGCTTCCGTGGGGCATATCAAAGACCTTCCTAAAAGCAAGCTGGGCATCGATATTGACGACCAGTTCCGGCCCGAATACCGGGTGATCCGGGGCAAGGCCAAGATCGTCAAGGAGTTGAACGAAGCAGCGGCCAAGGTCGATGCGGTGTTTCTCGGCCCTGACCCGGACCGCGAAGGCGAAGCCATAGCCTGGCACATTGCCCAGGAACTGCGCTCCGAAAACAAACCGGTCCATCGGGTGCTGTTCTACGAACTCACTCGAGACGCCATTTTCGAGGCGCTGCGCAACCCCCAGCAGCTCAACCAGAGGCTGTTCGAAGCGCAGCAGACCCGGCGCATCCTCGACCGCCTGGTGGGTTATTTGATTTCCCCCCTGCTTTGGGAGAAGGTGAAGAAGGGATTGAGCGCTGGCCGGGTGCAGTCGGTGGCTCTGCGTCTGGTATGCGATCGGGAAAAAGAAATCCGGGCCTTCGATGCGGAAGAATACTGGAGCATCGGAGCGCGCCTGGAGGCTGCGGCGGAAGCGGCTGATGCCGCTGCCCCCCTGCCTTTTGAAGCCCAGCTTTGGCGCTACCAGGGGAAATCTTGCAAGGTAACCAGCGAGCAGCAGGCGCTGGAACTGGTCGAGCGATTCCGGGATCTCGATTACACGGTGGCGACCGTGGAGCGCAAGACCCGCCGGAGGAACCCGGCGCCCCCCTTCATCACCAGCACCCTGCAGCAGGATGCCGCCCGCAAGCTGCGTTTTTCCGCCCGTCAGACCATGCGGGTCGCGCAGAAACTCTACGAAGGGATGGAAGTGGGCGAGGACGGCGCGGTGGGGCTGATCACCTACATGCGAACCGATTCCACCCGGCTTTCCGACGATGCCGTGCAGGCCGCGCGCGCCCACATCAAAGGGACCTGGGGCGAAGCCTTCCTGCCGGCGCGAAAAGTGGTGTACCGGGCCAAGGAAGGTGCTCAGGACGCCCACGAAGCCATTCGGCCGACCGCGGTTGAGCGCACCCCCGAGGCGTTGGCGCCGTTTCTCACCCGCGAGGCGCTGGCCCTCTACACCCTCATCTGGAAGCGCTTTGTGGCCAGTCAGATGAAGCCGGCGGTGATCGATCAGACCACCATCGATATTGCTGCCGGCCCCGATTTCCTGTTTCGTGCCACCGGTTCGGTGATTCAATTTTACGGCTTCATGGCCTTGTACCAGGAAGGCAGCGACGCCACCAACGGTGACGCTGAAGACCGCCAGTTGCCGCCACTGCGGGAGGGGCAGGCGCTGACGCTGATGGATCTGCTGCCCAAGCAGCATTTCACCCAGCCGCCCCCCCGGTTCACTGAAGCGGCCCTGATCAAGGAACTGGAAGAGCGTGGGATCGGCCGTCCCAGCACCTACGCCACCATCATTTCCACCATCATGGAGCGCGAATACGTCAAGCTGGAGCGGCGCAGTCTGCTGCCGACGGAACTCGGCATGCTGATCAGCGATCTGCTGGTCAACCACTTCCCCGATATTCTGGATGTGGCCTTCACCGCGCGCATGGAACAGCGCCTGGATGAGGTGGAACAAGGCCGCCAACCCTGGCTGGATCTGCTCCAGACCTTCTACGATCAGTTCAGCGGGGCCCTTGCCAAAGCGCAGGCGGAAATGATTCACCTCAAGAGCATCGGCTGGGAAACCGGTCTGGTCTGCCCGGATTGCGGCCGCGCTCTCCATATCAAATTGAGCCGCAACGGTCCCTTTCTCGCCTGCAGCGGTTATCCCGCATGCAGCTTCAGTTCCAGCTATCAGCGCGACGACAAGGGCCAAATCCAACTGGTGGAAGAAACCACCAGCGGTGAACTGTGCGATAAATGCGGCAGCCCGATGGTGGTGAAACGCGGCCGGTTCGGGAATTTTCTCGCTTGCAGCGGTTATCCCAAATGCAAGAACACCAGGCCGATCACCCTGGGGATCCCGTGCGCCCGGGAAGGCTGCGACGGGGAACTGGTGGAGCGGGTCAGCAAGCGGGGACGGGCTTTCTACGGTTGCAGCAAGTACCCGGAGTGCCACGAGGTGTTTTGGAATCGACCGGCCCGGATCAAATGCCCGCAGTGCGGGTCGCCGTTCCTGCTGGAAAAAGTGAGCAAAAAAGACGGTAAACACTGGTTGTGTCCGACCAAGGGTTGCGGATACGTGCTTAAAGAGGACTGAGCGGGGGCCGCCGGCGATGACCCAAATCTTCGATCCAACCGCTGTCCAATGGCTGGTATTCGTCTGTGGCTGTTGCCTGGGCAGCTTTTTCAATGTGGTGATCTATCGATTGCCCAACGCCCAATCGATCGTAATACCGGCGTCCCATTGCCCGGCCTGCCAGGTGCCGATCGCCTTCTACGACAACATCCCGCTGCTCAGCTATGTGCTGCTGCGGGGTCGGTGCCGGCACTGTCGGGTTCGGATCTCGCTGCGCTATCCCCTGGTGGAGGCGCTCACCGGGGTGCTGCTGCTGATGCTGCTGCGCCGGTACGGCTGGGGACCGGCTTTTCTCATTTACAGCGTGTTCGCCTGCCTGCTGCTGGTGATCAGTTTCATCGACTGGGACACGTTTCTCATTCCCGATGTGTTGTCGCTTCCGGGCATTTTGGTCGGATTCACCACCGCGCTGTTCAATCCGCGGTTGAGCTGGCTGGAATCCCTGGTGGGCATCGTGCTGGGCGGCGGTGTCTTTTATCTGGTGGCCTGGGGCTATCAGCGATTGCGCCGGCAGGAAGGGCTAGGCGGCGGTGACATCAAACTGCTGGCCATGATCGGCGCCTTCTGCGGTTGGCCCGGGGTGGTGTTCACCATCTTGCTGGGTTCCCTGGTGGGCACGGTGGTGGGCATTGCCGTGATGTGGAAAACCCACCAGGGCCTGACCGCTAGGATTCCGTTCGGCCCCTTTCTGGCGCTGGGGGCGGTGGGTTATATTTTCTGGGGTGAGGCCTTTTTCAACTGGTACCTGGGGCGGATGGGGCTATGACCCGTCGAGCTTTTTACGTGGAAGGCTTCGATGGCAGCGAGGCCGAACCGGTGCTGGAGGGGCCGTTGGCCCACCAACTGGGTCATGTTCTGCGACTGGCGCCGGGGGCGGCGGTTGAACTAAGAAACGGTTGCGGTCAGGCCTGGGCCGCGGAAGTCCTCCGCTGCGGGAAAAAATCGGTCACCCTGCGTCTGGGTCAGCCCCTGGCCGCGATCCTCGAATTGCCCCTGGACCTGACCCTGGCCCTGGCTTACAGTCGTTCCGATCGGATGGATCTGGTGCTGCGCCAGGGAGTGGAACTGGGGATCCGGCGGTTTATCGCGTTCCCTTCCGAACGCAGCCAATACGGTTTGACCGGTGAGCGGGAGCAAAGGAAGCTGGAGCGGTGGCGAAAGATCGCCCAGCAGGCCCTGTGCCAGTGCGGTCGCGCGATGCTGCCGGAGATCCGCTGCTGTGACGGTCTGAACCGGTTTCTGACCGCGCTGGAGGGCGACTGGCCGCCGAACGCGCTGAATATCCTGGCTCTCGAAAGCGGAGACCGCCGATCCCTAAAGGACCTGCTTGGCAACCAGCCACTTCCGGCGGCGATTATCGCCCTGGTCGGCTGCGAAGGCGGCTGGACGGAAGCGGAAGCGGATCAACTGCGGACCGGCGGGTTTCGGGCCGTCACTTTGGGGCCTCGGATCCTGCGCCTGGAGACCGCCGTTACCGCCTTGCTCAGTGCGGTCCAGTTGCTCTGGGGGGACCTGGGCGGGAGCACGGCGGCGAACCCGGCCAATTGCGCTTTGCACCCCCATGACCGTTCAGGAACAGGTTCTTGAAAGGTCCCGCCGGGGCCAACACCCGAAGACCGGAGGAATCAACACCATGCGGTGCCCAAAGTGCCATTTCGTGAGTTTCGATCACCTGGCCCAATGCAAGAAATGCGGAACCGACCTGAGTACTGAGCGCGAACGCCTGAACCTGCTCAATTTCGAACCGGCCATGCCGCAGTTCTTCGGGCTCCTGGATCAGGCTGATCTCAATCTGCAAGCCCCGGTGGAACCACTTGCGCCCTCGCCGAGCGCCGAATTGCAAGGGGCTGAAGCGAAGCCGCCTGAGCTCGCCGAGCAGGGCACGGCGCCCGTTTCGATTGAACTGGTCATGCCGGTTGAGCCGGCGGCAGCAGCAGGGGAACTCGAGCCGGCTGCGATCCAACCGGAAGCTGCCGCCGGGTTGCCGGAACTGATCCTGGAGGATCGAGATCAGGGTGCGGAACTGGAACTGAGCCTGGATGATCAGTACGAGGCCCCGCTGGAGCGTGCCGCGCCTCGGCAGGCGTCGCCGGCGGAGGCCCCGATCGAATTCGTGCTGGATGATGACGAACTCGAACTCGAATTGTCCCAAGAAGAAATGGAACGGATCATTCTGGAACTGAACCAGGATGGGTCTGGAGCAACCGCGCCGGAGCCGCGGCCGAAGCAGGGGAAGCCGCCGGGCCGGGGAGAAAATTCTTGACAACCAGAGCCTGATTCAGTAACGTCGCGACCGTCTTGGGCGAGGTAGCTCAGTCGGTAGAGCAGTGGACTGAAAATCCTCGTGTCCCCAGTTCGATTCTGGGCCTCGCCACCATCTTCGAGACCTCCCAGGGTAGCTGCTGAAGCTCCCGGAGCCCGATCACAGCCCGCCTTGTGCGGGCTTTTTCATTGCTGGAGAGGCCATGGACGTGAAGATCGAAACGGTCGAACATTTTCCCACCGCGGACCTGGTCGCCAGGCTGCGCCGGGTCACCATGCTGAAGCGTCCCGACCTCGAGGTGTATGCCGAAGCCCACATCTCGCTCGAACGCATCGCGGTGGAATCGCTGACTCCGGCTCAGCGTTATGTGCTGGCGCCGGAACTGCTCAAGGTGCGCGAATTGGGCTGGGAACTGGAGCGGTTCGGCTACGATCTGTTCCAGCTCGACGGCTACCTCCGGGTTCGCCTTCAAGGCGTCGACCAGCCCATCACCGTGCTGCCGCCGGTAGTGGAAGAATCCATCGAACGCAACGGCCGCGTGGTCAACATCATCAACGACGGCATGCACCGCCTGTATCTGGCCTATCTGCACTGGGTGGTGCCGCAGGTGGTGTTTATCCGCGGGGTGCCGAAAGACCTGCCCTACTACGCCTACCCCAATCCCACCCAGTGGCGGGGGATCGAACTGATCGACTCGCTGCCCGCCAATTACCTCAAGAAATGGCACCGGATTCGCGACTACCACACGCTTTATCGTAACTTCAATTCCGCCTTCGAAAACGTGGGCGCGCCCCGCGGCCGCTCATCCGGCGGTGCCGACGCCAGAGGGTGAGCGGAACTCTCCGCTCCCCGGTAGCCTGCCGGAGAATGACAAATCGGCGCTGATCATCATTGCGGCCACCGCAAAAGACTTTCACCACGGAGACACAGAGCACATGGAGAAACCCCTTGGCCTTTCTCAGTGTCCTCTGTGCCTCCATGGTAGATTGAATTCCGTTCGATGAAAATGACGGCTCACTCCAACGCCCGTTGGATCAGGCGGTCGAGCAGGGCGCTGAAGGAAATGCCGGCCGCCGCCGCCGCCTGGGGAAACAGGCTGGTTTCGGTCATGCCGGGGATGGTGTTGGTTTCCAGGATGTGGATGATGCCGTCGCTGATGATCATGTCGGTGCGGCTGTAGCCCCGGCAGCACAAGGCCTGGTGGGCGCGAATGGCGTACTGTTGAGCGGTCCGAGTGAGCTCCGGAGAAATCCTGGCCGGACAGATTTCCTCGGTCCTTCCCGGCAGGTACTTGGCTTCGTAATCGAAGAATTCGTGCTCGCTTCCCGGCACGATTTCGATCACCGGCAGGGCTTCGACCGGATCGTTGCCGAGCACCCCGCAGGTGATTTCGCGGCCCGGCAGGTATTTTTCCACCAGGCAGCGGCGGTCGTACTGCCAACCAGTGGTCAGTGACGCCTCGAGGCTTTTCAGGTCCCGGGCCACGCTCAAACCGATGCTGGAGCCTTCGTGCTCCGGCTTGACCACCAGAGGCAGCCCCAGCCGCTCGATGATGGCCGCCGGCGGCAGCGGCTGCCGCTGGTTCACCACCAGGTAGGGGGCAACCGGAAGACCGGCTGCTCGGTACATTTCCTTGCTCACGATCTTGTTGATGGCAAGCGCGCTTCCCAACACGCCACTGCCGTGGTAGCGGACCCCCAGGGATTCCAGAAAGCCCTGAATGGTACCGTCTTCGCCCAGGCGCCCGTGGAGGATGATCAACGCCACATCGATCTCGGAGGCCGCTGCGGCGATCCGCGCCAGATCGCTTCGGGGATCGTACCGGCGCACCTCATATTTGGCCGGATCCAGGGCATTGAACACCTGCTGACCACTTTTTAAGGAAACTTCACGTTCCGCCGACTTGCCTCCGCAGAGGAGGGCCACTCTGAGTTTGTGCGTCATGTGCAGCCTTTCTTCGCATTTGGGGTTGGGTGGGTGGCGGCATGCCGGACTTGTACCAACGGGCCCGCGCCAGAGGTGGCCGGTTCAAGCCCCCACGGACAGGTCCTCCTGGGTGGCTTTGCCGAGGTCCGCGGGCACGATCGCCACGTGTTCGAACAGACGCTGTTCCAGTTGCCGATAGAGTTCCAGCTTGGCGTGAAGCGCCTGCTCGTGCTGCTGGTTCTTCGCATAACGCCGGATCAAATCCGCAAAGCGGCAATCCAAATCGACGATGTCCGTGTGCCGGACCCGCTTATCGGCATAATTTACCACAATGGATTCGTTGATGGGGGCCGCTACCGCGGCGGGGCTGATGAACACGTGTTCGGCCACGATCGGCGCCAGTTGCGGGTAGCCCCAGTCATTGAGCATTTCCGCGCCCAGGGCGGCATGGCTGCAGCCGGAGTCGATGCAGATGCCCTTGGCGATATCGTGGAGCAGCGCGGCCGCGACCAGGAGTTCGAGGTCCAGGCGGACGCTGTTGCGGTTCAAGTGACGGCCGAGAAAGATGCTCACCTGAGCCACGCGCAGACTGTGTTCCTGGATATGCGGCGGGAGTTGCACTCGCGCCATCAAATCGGTGCACTGTTGAATTCCGGGTACGGTCATGGAAGGGTCATCCGTCGTTCGGTTGCAATGCTGGTGTTCCACCGAACTCCATCTTGGCAAAACTCGGCAGGCAAGGCAAGAATTTCGGCACTTTTGCGAAGCCGCCGAGAACCGTGAATCGCCCGCTGATCCAGAAGAAAACGTGTTGGGGATGGAAAGTTTCGTTCTTGCCGGAGCGGAATTCAGCCGCGTCGGCGTGTCGGTCGCGGCCTGAAGCCGCTCTTACCGGATAGTCCTATCAGGTTGAGCCTACAGACGGCAACTTTTCAACCCCAACGGGTAGAAGGGCAGGGATTTGCAGACGATGTCCCGCGGCCAGTTGCGGAGCTTCCAGGAAAAAGAAGAAGAACAGTGAAAATATATAGTTATGGAATCACCGGAGGGAAGCACTCGGAGCTTTCGATAATCCATGGAAAGAGCCGAAAATGGAAGTTCGGGGTATGGGGGATGGCAATCGGAGTTCGCTGCCCTGTCCTCAAGGCGATGATATCCTTCTTCAAATAGCGGGCATTCGAATCGGTCTTGCGATCAAGCAGTTAGGTCCTTGCGAAGGCTAAGGTTCTTGCATCGCTCCGGAATTCAAGTCCGCTCCTGGTTGGCCGGGGCCACGCCGAGCGGGGTAAAATCGACTTTGACCCGAAGCGCCGGTCAGGGTATTCAAAACCTCACCTTTGCAGTTCACTCGCTCATTTTCGAAGTTCATTCGGCGAATTTCACTGGGCCATCAATAGCGAATCCTATGAATCAGAGGGTGGCGGCACGACCCTCGGAGGGGAGGTTTGGTCAAGGTATGAGCCTGGAATGGCAGCAACTGAAAACGGCACTACGCGATGGCCTTTCCAGGGGACAGTATGACCTTTGGGTTGCAACTCTGGAGTTCCAGCGGGTTGAGCACGACGAACTGGTGGTGGGTTGCAAGAACGGCTTGCATACCAACTGGGTGAAGAATGAACTCGAGGAGCGGTTGTTGCGCCTGGCCCAAAAGCAGCTGCCGCGCCTGAAATCGATCAAATACGAGATTTCCGCACCGCCTGTCGCGCCAAATTCAGACTCGGGGTCCGGCCTGAGCGGACCTAATCCGAGGCAGATAGCTATTCAGGACGTCATTGGGTCCCCGAAAGCCAAGTTTAATCCGCGATTCACTTTTGAACAGTTCGTGGTCGGCCCATGCAATCAGTTCGCTTATGCCGCCTCCATGGCGGTGGCCGCCAGTCAACATCATTACAATCAGAGCGTCTACCTGCTGGCCGATCCCGGTCTCGGCAAGAGTCATCTGGCCCATGCGGTGGGCAACCGGCTCTGGACCCAGCAACCCGATGCCAAGGTGCGCTACGTAACGGCGGAACAATTCACCAATGAGATGATTTCCTGCCTCAAGGGCGACCGGATGGAATCATTCAAGCGCAAGTACCGGGAAGATTGCGACGTCCTGCTGCTGGAGAAGCTGGAATTTCTGAGCGGCAAGAACAAAATTCAAAGCGAGCTGATGTTCACCCTGGATGAATTGCTCGATCGGGGCAAGCGGGTGATTTGTACCGGCAACGCCTCCCCCAAGGACATTCCGCGACTCAACAATGATCTGCGTTCGCGCCTTTCGGGAGTGCTGGTGGCCCCGATCGATCGTCCGGACTTTGGTACCCGAGTCGCCATCATCAGTCGTAAGGCCGGCTATGAACAGGTGAAACTGCCCATGGACGTGGCCGAGTTTCTGGCCCAAGAGGTGGCCGGCGACATTCGCCAACTGGAGAGTTGCTTGATCGGCACCATTGCCAAGAGCAATATCATGCACATTCCCATTACTATCGGGCTGGCCCAAGAGGTCGTGCGGAGCATGCTGGATTACCTGCCCAAACTGTCCGCCGAACATATCTTGCAGGCGGTTTGTGCCGGTTTTCAGGTATCTATCGAGGATCTGCGCTCCCCGGCTCGGACCAAACAAATCGCCCTGGCGCGGCATCTTGGTATGTACCTGTGCCGGCAATACACCTCGGAGTCCTTGTCCAATATCGGCAAGACGTTCAGCAGGAGCCACAGTAGCGTGGCTTATGCGCTGAAGAAGATGAAAAATGAGGTGGCGGCGAAAAACTCAAACATCAAGCGACAACTGGAACACATCAGCCAGCGCCTGGAAACCCGCTGCCTGTTTTAACCCCATGGTGAAAGGTGATAGCGGGTTGCGATGATCCATCATCGGGTCCGCAACCCGCGGGGCAGCCTGCCGAAGCCGGGGCTGCACGTTCCGATCGAGACCCCCAACGAACTTGCCGCAAATCGGTGGGCGCGGCCGCGCGATCGTGGGTAGCGGACTGTTGCGGGTTGGTCACGATCATCGTTTCGACCAGGTGGCCTAATTCATTCAATAGACCATAAGGGCGATCGGTCGCCCCTGGATCGTGCATGGGCTGTAGGCCATGGTGCGCCAAAGCGGCCGAACCGATGATCATCGCCTACGGATTGATCCGCTCCCGCAGCACGCCGGAGCACTTGAAGGTCACCACCCGCCGCGGCGACAGGATGATCGGGTCGCCGGTCTGGGGATTACGGCCTCGGCGCTGGTTCTTTCCCTTGACGCTGAATTTGCCGAAACCACTGATGAGCACATCATCGCCAGACGCCAGGGATTGCTTGATCAGTTCAAACAGGGTCTCCACGATCTGGGCAGACTCGGTTTTGGTGAAAACGTTCTGATTGAACAGGTTTTCCACGATGTGAGCTTTCGTCAGCGTCATGAAGTCTCCCTTTCCGTTCCAAAGCTCATTGTTGCGGTTCGGCAGCGGATGCTTTCAGCCGGTATCCGGCCGGCATCTTCAAAACGCCGCGACCCCTGCCTGATTAATCTATAATTCTAAGTATTTCAAGAAAAAAATGGGGTCCGCGCGGTGATTCGCAAACCCCATTCCCAGCTTTTTGGTTGGTGGCGGTGCAGGGCTTCGAACCCCGGACACTGCGGATATGAGCCGCATGCTCTGACCAACTGAGCTACACCGCCAAAAGCGACGAAAAACTAATGGATATGCCTGGGGCTGTCAACCAAAAAATGTGCGCCGGGGAATGCGATTGACAAATGCATGGGTTTCTGTTTAAAGTTCTTAACCCATTGATGCCAAGGGGATTTTTGTATTTTCTCGGAAGCTCGAGGAGCGATTGCGCGGCTCGTCCTGGTTCCCGGTGGGCTCAGGGGTCGGGTTTGAGTGGCGGCCGCGCCGCGAACCGCCGCTGGCGAGGGAGTTCAATCCAAACGCATGTTCGAGATCAAAATCATCAGTGATTTTGCCGCCGCTCACAATCTGCGCAACTTCCGCGGACGCTGCGAAAACCTGCACGGCCACAACTGGAAGGTGGAAGTGGTGCTGCGCGGTCGGGGCCTGAACCAAACGGATATGGTGATCGATTTTGGCGAGGTCAAGCAGGCCACCCGCGACCTGCTGGCGCGGCTGGATCATACCTACCTCAATGAGTTGCCCTATTTTCAGATCCGCAATCCATCATCGGAAAACATTGCTTTATACCTGTACGAAAATCTCTCGGCCCAATTCGACAACGAGGATCGGTGGGTGGTGCGGATTTCCGCCTGGGAGTCAAAAGACGCTTGCGCGACCTACCTGGCTGATCGACAGTAATAGGTGGCGATAACAAAGGAGCAGGACATGACGGTTCGATCGGGACTGAGCCCAGTAGGCATAGGCCGGCTGATTTTTGAAAAACGGCGGCGGTTGACGCTGGTTGGCCTGGCCGCACTGCTGATATTGGTGCTGACGGCAACGGGCAGCCTGGCAATCCAGAAACATACCCTGTCGGGGGAAGGCTCGGGCGCCGACGCAGCGAAATCGGGCCCGACCCTGAGCCACGGGCCGCTCACCCTGCAATCCAGTTCGAGCCTTCCCGACCACCAGCCGACACCGCTTTCCAGTAGCCCCTTGACCCCGCATCAGACCGGCTCCGCGCCGGCCGAGGTCCAGCCGGCCACCCCGGCTAAAGAACCCACCCACGGTGCGTCTGAACCCAGTCCGAGCGCCGGCGATCGGGTTACCCATGAACCGGCAGCACCCGCGCCGCCCAAGGCCGAAGCGGAACACGCGGCGGCCCCGACCGGAGTCCCAACGGCCGAGCATGGGGTGGCAACCGCCGAGCATGCCGGCGAGGCTGCGGACCATGGCGAACACGGGGTGGTGCTGCCGGAGATTTCGCCCATTGCCGGGGTCACCTTTGTGGAAACCGCCATCTCCTTGATGGAATACGAACTGCACGGACGGTTTCTGGGCTGGCGCCCGAACGATCTGGTGATCGGCCGGTTCACCGATAACATCAACTACTTTCAGTTGGGCGTGTTGGAGGCGATGCGCTTCACCACCCTGCGGCTGAAAGACAGCCTCACCCGCATGGGCGAAGCGGACACCTACGACCCGGACCTGGAAGACGCCCTCAATCTGTTCATGAACAAGGCTACCCTGTTCTGGTTCCCATCGGCGGAAACTTCCTATGGCGAGGCGGTCGAACACCTGAAGACGTTTTTGACCAAATTGAAAAGCGGTCGGCGCAGTTTCTATTACCGCACCGATAACCTGCTGGCGCTGATCTCCAGCTACGGCGATCTGTTGGGCAACGTCAACAAGAGCCTGGCGGTGCAGACCAAAGCGGACGGCACTGTGATAAGCTGGTTCGAAAGCGACGACTATTTCTACTACGCCAAGGGCGTGGCCCATGTGCTGTACGAAATCCTCAAGGTGGTTCGGGTGGGCTACAAGGACCAGCTGATCACCATCGACGCCATTGACATCCTGGACGAGATCTTGCACGAATTGCACAACGCCGAAATCATGGATCCCTGGATCATCTTGAATTCCGATCTGGGCGGATTCTTTGCCAATCACCGGGCCAATCTGAACGCTCCGCTGAGCGAGGTGGACCATCTCATGACGGTCATGTCACGGTTCTAGCTCAAAATTCAGCCCTGGTTCATTGCCGTCGCCGTCGCTATCCCAATCGCCAGGTCTCTCCCGCATGTTTTGAACGTAAATGACGGTGGGGCCTGTTATCCGCAAAAAAAAATATTTGCGAACCAGGCCCGAAGTCAGCCCATCGAACGGTGGGCGAAACCTATCGAACGGCGCATTGACCAGGCCTTTTTGATCTTCCCCGTTTCTCTCCGGCTGATCCGTTGCTGGCAAAAGCCTCTTAAACCCGACCTTCCCCGGGGAACCGGGGCCGGTCGGGTCCCCTGTTTCCGTCCCTGGGCCCTATTGGACGGTTTCTTCCCGGCGTCGGTTGATTGCCGCCAGGAATTTCTGTTCCTGCTCCAGGTAGTAGGCCATCTTATCGGGCTTCTTGGCAATGGCGTGGCGAATGGTGAGCAGCGCTTTTTCCAGGGCGCCGTTAACGAAATAGGCCTCGGCCAGGGTGTCCAGGATGTGGGGATCGGGGAGCCGGGTCGCCGCCTTGATCGCCAGAGTCAAAGCCAGTTGCGGGCGCCAATAGGGTTCCGGGGAAGTGGCGTAAAGCCAGGCCAGGTTGTTGAGTACGCCCACGTGTTCGGGGTTTAGTTTCAGCGCCTGCTTGAGGATGGTTTGAGCTTCCGCATAGCGTTTGTGTTCCAGCAAAAGACCGCCGTAGGACGCATACAGATCGGGGTTGCCGGGTTCCAGATTGAGTTCATTTTCGAGCAGGTGGACCTGCAGCTCCACGCGCCAGTCGCGGACCATCTGGCTGGACTGAAGGCGCAACCCGGCCGCTGTCAGCAAACTGAAAACCACCAAAAAAATGAGGGCGGATCCGTAGAGTTTGACCTGATGGCGATGGATCAGGGTCGGATCGTCGTGGCATCGACTCAGGCACTCGATGCGTTCGCGGATGCTGAAGTGATGCCAACTCGGCAGGTCCTCGATGTGACCGCTGTGAACGGCGATTTTCCGCAGGGATGAAATCAGGGTGAATGGGTGGCCGATCAAGGACAGCGCGAATAGATCCGCCTGGCGTTCGCTGTTCCTCAAAAAGTATCCGAACAGGTAGCGGAAATAGAGCACCATCGCGACAATGATCGGAGCGCTGTTGACCAGGGAATACAGGGTCTGATGGCTCGACTGGGCGGCCATCGCCCAGCCCAGAACGGTGGGGTCCTTGAGCAGGAACAGCAGCAGCGGATCCAGGTAGGCGTGAGCGAGCAGAGCGTAGCACAGAAACAGCACCAGGTAGAAGATGGCGTGATAGCGGCGCACATGGCCCATTTCGTGCGCGACCACGGCTTTCAGTTCGTCCGGGGAAAGCAGTTCGATCAGGCCCCGGGTCACCAGGATGTAGCGTAGACGTGGCAGGATCCCCATCACGGCCGCGGTCAGGAGATCGCCTCCGAACAGGGGCCAGAGCAGGAAGTTGCCGATTCGGAAGTGGTGCAGGCGGCAAAAAGCATCCAGATCGGTGCGAATGGGGCCGGCCGGGAGCGGTTCGCAACCCCAGAGCCGCACCACCAGGCCCGGTGCCAGGGCGAGGAAGAGCGCGAGAACAGCCCCAAACAGGAAGATCTGCCCCACTTCGGAGTGGGGCATGGCCGCCAGGGCCAGATTTTCCAGGCCGTCGGAAACGAGCGCGATCAGCAGCCAGGGCAACAGCAGACCACTGTGGAAGGACAGCTGCCACTTGATGAACTGAAGCCGGGACAGTTGGGTCCCGAACAGGCTCCGGTAAATCGGGTGCGCCCAGAACCAGACCACGCTCAGATGGAGGAAATAGATGGACAGCCCGACGATCCCGGATAGGGTGAAGGATTTATCGAAGCCCGGCACTACCCGGAATAAATCCTTCAACCCGAACCCATAAACTTCAATGGCCAGGGCGGCCAGGCCGATGATCGAGAGCCGGCTCAGGAGCCGGTGGTAGCGAATGGTGGCGGTGCCATCGGGATAGGGTTGGCGGAGGCTTTGGCGCAGCGGTTTGAAAGCCAGATAACAGATCAGCACGAAAACGCAGAACACCACCGCGGTGGAAGCAACGGTTTGAACGCTCTGGGCCGCCGGACGCAGTTCGGCGCCGCCAGGTTCCTGCAGGTTGAACAGCAGGAGAGCGACGATGAAGCTGATCAGCTGGCCGTACATGTTGGTTTCGGCTGCCCAAGCTCGCGCCACAATTGTTCCAGGGCGCCGGCCTGCGCCGGTGGGAGCGAAGGCGGTTGGCGCAGGACCCCGTCCAGGAACAGCAGATGGAGGACCCCCGCCGCCGGGTCGGCGGCGAGCGCCTGGCTGAGCTGCCTGAGCCGGCGTAGCGCCTGGTACTGGGCGGTCGGGTCAGCCCGGCCGGCGCCGGCGCGGGCGCCGGGCACCAGCCGCGCCCAGAGGTCCGGGAGCAGGTTGGCGGAGATCGATACCAGCCCGGATGTGCTCGGATAATCCAGAAAGTGCGGTTCGCTCCCGTCCAGCAGGGTGAACCGTCGGTTGCCGGCCGCAGCTCGGCTGTAGTTGAGCGCTCGGCTGAGATCACCGTGGTGGATCAGGCCGACCACGGATTGTTCCCGGGCCAGGGATTTCACGATCTGGGTGCGGATATTGGATCTTCGGCCGAGCGGCTTCACCCGCCGCACCCGATCCGGATCATTTTCCAACAGCAGCGGTTGCTCCGTGAGGTGCCGCAGTTCGCGGTAAAGACCGGGAAGACCCCGGTTGCTGTGATAGAGCAAGGGCAGATCCACCCAGATCAGCCGCTGACGGATCGCGCGGGCATTGAGGAAGGCCTGCAACTGGTCGAGGTTGGCACCGGTCTGGTCGCGGTTGCGACCGGAAATATGAAGCAGCAAGGCCGGTTCGGGCGGTAAATGGGGCAGCATCCGATCGATGGCGGCGATGAGCGCTGGGGCCACATCCCCACCGGGATGCCGGTCTTGCCAGTAATCGTGGTCCAGCAGCAGGCCGTCGACGTGCGGCGCTAGCCGGTTCAGCAAGGAGGCCCAGTCCATGGCCTGAGGATCGGCCGGCAGGGCGATGCGGCAGATGAGTCCACGTACGGGTTCCATGCCGGACCTCCAACTGTGTTTTGGGTGCGGCTCAGGCACGAGTGCTGGAGTGTTGAGTGCCACGGTCAGTCAGCTTGAAGCGCTGCCCGATTAGGCTCGGTGAGGATGAAATCCACCCCTTCTTGCGGGCTCCTGCCTGGGAGCGCGGGCATCCTGCCCGCGTTTGGCAAGGAAAGATTCCATCCTGAACCGGCATAATCCCCCTCTGCCCGTCAGGGCATTGGGCGTTGCGGCGTCCGATGGCGTCGGCGCGGTCCATGGCGCCGAAAACGCCTGACGGCGCCACTACCAACTGGGGGCCGTGACCGCTAACGAGTCCTAGCCGGTGAAGCGGATCTTGCCCTTGCCCAGCAGGTCGTGCAGGTGCAACACGCCCAGGATTCGGTTCGCTTCATCGACCACCGGCAACACCGTGATCTGACGGTGCTCCATGATCTCCAGGGCCGCGGCCGCCGATAGCTGGGGTCGAATGGATTGGGGATCACGGGTCATGACCGCACCGATGGTTTTGCCCTCGAGGTCCGCATACCGGCTCAGGGCGCGGCGCAGGTCGCCGTCGGTAAAAATCCCGGCCAGCCGGCCCCTGGGACTTTCCACCAGGGTCGCTCCCAGGCCCTTTTGGTTTATGATTTCCAACGCCGCCCTGATCGATGCGGCCTCGCACACCACCGGGACCTCATCGCCGCGGCGCATGACTTGGGCGATATCCACCAGCAGGCGCTCACCCAATTGACCGCCCGGATGATAGCGGCGGAAGTCGCCGGGTTGAAAATTCCGCTTCTTGATCAGCGCCACCGCCAACGCATCGCCCATGGCCAGCATGGCCGTGGTGCTGGCGGTGGGAGCGAGTCCCAACGGACAGGCTTCGCGCGGGACCCCGGTGTAGAGAGCCAGATCACAGGTGCGGGCCAGGGTCGACTGGAGGTTGCCGGTGAGCGCGATGAGGCGCGCGCCGAGGCTGCGCAGGCTTGGCAGGATAATGTTCAGCTCGTCCGTTTCGCCGCTATTGGAAAGGGCCAGCACGATGTCTTCGGCCCTCACCATGCCCAGGTCGCCATGCATCGCTTCGACCGGGTGCAAGAACAGAGCCGGAGTCCCGGTGCTGCTCAGGGTGGCGACAATCTTGCGGCCGACGATCCCGGACTTGCCGATCCCGGTGACAATCACCCGGCCCTGATCTTCAAAAATCCACCGCACCGCCTGGGCAAAGGTCTGATCGACGACTTCCGCCAGGTGCAGGATGCCTTCCGCTTCGATGGTCAGCACATCCCGAGCGATCTGGACGAGGTCCTCCCCTCCTGGGGCGGCTTGTGCGCTTGCGGCTGCTGATTTCGGCCTGGAGTCGGCAGCCGGTCGCTTGGGCATGGCAGCACTCATTCCCGGCTCACCTTTCGAAACAGTCCTTGGCGACTTCGGCTTCATATTCAACCGGGTAGTTGCCGTCAAAACAGGCGACACAGAAACCGTGATCGTCGGGATTGGCCCTGGCGCCTTCCAGGAGACCCGCCAGGCTAAGATAGTTGAGCGAATCCAGACCGATAAATTTCCTGATTTCGTCCACCGAATGCGAGGCCGCAATGAGTTCGCCCTTGGTGGAAAAGTCGATCCCATAGGGGCAGGGGTGGCGGTGTGGCGGGCAACTCACGAACATGTGCAATTCCTTGGCCCCGGCTTCCCTCAGGGTCTGGATCCGGGTGCGGGTGGTGGTGCCGCGGATGATGGAATCTTCGATCAGCAGGACCCGTTGGTCTTGCAGCAACTGGCGCACCGGATTCAGCTTCACGCGCACGGCGAAGTCGCGCATGGCCTGACTCGGCTGGATAAAGGTGCGCCCCACATAGTGGTTTCGGATCAGGCCCATCTCGAACGGAACGCCGGCCGCTTCGGCGAACCCCAAAGCAGCGTAGTTACCGGAATCGGGGAAGGGCAGCACCATGTCTCCGACCGTCGGGTGTTCCCTGGCCATTAGATGCCCCAGGCGCTTGCGGCAGCGGTACACGTTCTGACCGAAAATGTTGCTGTCCGGGCGGGCAAAATAGACGAATTCGAAAATGCAGTAGGCCGGCCGCACCTGTGGAAACGGTTTCAGGGAACGCAGCCCGTGTTTATCGATCAGAACGATTTCGCCCGGTTCCACGTCCCTCAGGTAGACGGCTTCGATCAGATCGAGGGCACAGGTTTCGGATGCGAGCACGTAATGGCCGTTCACCTGGCCGATGCACAGGGGGCGGAAGCCGCGGGGATCGCGGGCGCCGATCAGGGTATCCCGGGTGCACATGACCAGGGAATAGGCGCCGCGGATGGCCCCGAGCGCGTGAATCAGGGCTTCCTCCAGGCCGTATTTCAGTTGCCGCGCCATGAGATGGACAATGACTTCGGTGTCCATGGTGGATTGGAAGATGCAGCCATCGCGTTCCAGTTCCCGCCTCAATTGCGGGGCGTTTACCAGATTGCCGTTGTGAGCGACCGCGTAATATTCGTCCTTGTGATGGACCACAAACGGTTGCGCATTGGCCAGCAGCGACGACCCGGTGGTCGAATAACGAACATGGCCGATGGCCAGATGGCCGGTCAGCGCCTTCAGGGTATCTTCCTTGAAGATTTCGTAAACCAGTCCCATGTGCTTGAAGGTGCGCACGGTGCAGCCGTCGGAAACGGTGATACCGGCGCTTTCCTGACCGCGGTGCTGGAGGGCATAGAGACCGAAGTAGACCAGTTTAGCGGCGTCGGGGTGATCGAACACGCCGAAAATGCCGCATTCTTCGCGGCGGCTGGGGAAAAATGGAGCCAGGTGAGGGAGTTTCATTATACGATTCATGCCGGGACCTTTGCGATCAACAATATGCCGGCACCCGCAAAGGCCGCCGACGGCATCCGGTGCCCGCGGCTCGAAGCGGTTCGACCCATCCGGGTCGGGGCCGGTAAAAGGCTACCCGGTAACCGCTCACTGAACAACGTTAGAGCGAACCCCAAAGATGCGGGGAAGGCTATGGACCGCGAAGGATGCATTTTTTTGCAACATGTTCCTTTGCGGGTCAGTGTTTCCCTACCGTCTTTGCGGTGAACACCTGGGCTGTCCGCATCACATAGCATAATCAGATCGCTTGGAAAACCTGTTTCCTCTGGGTCTCGGGAATAAACTCAAGGTCCATTCACGCGAGGTAAATCACAAGCCCATTGTTCCCGTGGATGTGGAGCGGGAATCCGGGCCGGCGCTTTTGGATTCCCGTCAACCACATAGGGCAATGACGATCGGAGGTGAACCTGAGCGGGGCGAAGGGGAGGGTGAGTGCCTGGTGAAATCCTAGTCGTGCGCCGGCCGGGTATCGAGTTGAAGCCGCGGCTGTTGGGTGATGGCCGCCGGGATGGTGGTGATCGGGAGCGTCACGGTAAAGGTGGAACCCTTGCCTTCCTCGCTGGCGACCCGGATCTGACCGCCGTGTTTGGCGACAATCCCCTGGGAAACGCTGAGTCCGAGCCCGGTGCCCTTGCCCTTGCCCTTGGTGGTGAAGAAGGGATCGAAGATGGAAGCGAGGATGTGCGCCGGAACGCCGCTGCCGAAGTCGATCACCTTGACCGCCACGTAGTTGGGTTCGTCGGCCGGCAGGATCATCACCTGGATCCGGGAACCCTTGGGCGAGGCGTCGATGGCGTTGAGGATGAGATTGAGGAACACCTGCCTGAGTTGCTGACTGTCGGCGTGGATTCGGGGCAGGTTCCCGGCCGCCTGGAATTCCAGTTTGATCTTCGAGAGCTTGACCTGATTGGACGCCAGTTTGATGGTGTCCTGAAGCAATGCCGCCAGGTCCAGGGGTTCCAGTTGAGCACTGCTTTCCCGAGCGAAGTCCAGTAAATTGCTGATGATGTTCTTGGACCGCTTGGTTTCGTTGATGATGTCCTCGATCATCTGACGCCGTTCGACATCATCCATGCCGACGTAGTCTTCCAGCATCATGTGCGCGGTGAGGCTGATATTGTTCAGCGGATTGTTCAGTTCATGCGCCACCCCGGCGGTCAGGGTGCCGACCGCCCGCATTTTGTGCGACTGCATCAGCACGGCTTCGCGGGATTCCAGTTGGAGCAGCATTTTATTGATGGCCATCGCCAGGTTGGTGAATTCGTCGCGATGCCGACGGGCCGGCATGACCGGGGTGTAATCGCCGGAAGCGATCCGGGCGGCATAGGTTTCGAACCGATGGATACTGCCGAGGATCCGATGGCCGAGCACATAGGAATTGACCATGATGATCAGCAGCAGCCCCATCAGCCCTGAAATGTGAAGCCCTCTGGAGCGAGCGATGGCGGCATTGAGCAGGCTCCGTTCCTTAACCATCAAGGTCTCGGCAAAGGTCAGCATATGTTGACCGTGGGTGCGCAGGTCCTGCTCGATCTGCTTTTTTTCCGCGATGGTCTGAGCGTCGTTGAGGTTCTGACTTTTGAGGGCGATCAACCGCTGCAGTAAGTCCTCGTAGCGGTTGATATCCGGTAGCACCCGTTCGTAAGCGGCGGCGCCCAGGGTCTGCCTGAGCGACTCCGCTTCCCGTTCCAGCACGCTGTGCGCTCGAAGCACGTTTTCCAGAGCGTTGGGAAGATTGGTGCCGTAGAGGAAATAATTTTTCTCGAAACGCCTGGCCTGTTGAATTTCCAGGAGATAATCGTTGACGATTTCAAGCAGGTGGACCTTCTGTCCCACTTCGCTGGTGGTCATGATCAGCATGATGGTGACACCGGTACCGAACAACAGCACGATGAGGCAGCCGATCAGAAATTGCAGCCTGAGGGTGAACGGCTTGCGGGAACTCAGCGCCTTCTGGGCCAGTTCAACCGTTTCAATGGACTGATAACGTCCGGTTGCGGACCGGGGCGGTTGAGCGGACTCGGGGGGCGCGCTAGCGGTCGCTTGCATAGGCATCTCCAACCCTTTCGGCCCTGGCGGCCGGCCTGCTCGGTTCACTCGGAGGTGGAAGAAGTCACCGCCAATCCCAGGGACTCGGCGGCGCGTGCCACCACCGCCCGTAAATCGTCCGGGGTGAAGGGCTTGGCGATGAAATCGAAGGCGCCCAGTTCCATGGCTTCGCGGGCCAGGGCCATCATGGCATAGCCGGTGATCATGATGACCCGGGTTGCCGGTGAGGTT
>Ga0100401_1000863_pt1 | contig 24946 bp, 20 predicted proteins | sample CryGeymeta201525_FD_80421 | JGI IMG/M metagenome (GOLD analysis project Ga0100401, IMG submission 80421) | Groundwater microbial communities from Crystal Geyser aquifers in Utah, USA - Crystal Geyser metaG 2015-25 | ecosystem: Environmental > Aquatic > Deep subsurface > Groundwater | place: USA... | reverse complement strand
CGAAGGAGGAGGCGAAGCAGGTTTTGGAGAAGGGAGGGCAGCTGAGTTTGTCGGAGCTGCTGAGATGCCGGGTGCGGTATTTCAGCGATGGGGTGGCGATAGGGAGCCGGAGTTTTGTGGAGGGGGTGTTTGCGAGGAGGCGGGAGCACTTCGGGGCGAAGCGGAAGGATGGGGCGAGGAAGATTGGAGAGACGACGGCGGCTTTGTTTTCGCTGCGGGCGCTGAGGGTGCGGGCGGTCGAGTAGGATCTGAGAAAAACGAAGGTGCCGGGGTGACTTTTAAGATTGAGGCGGTGGTCGTGGGGAGGCTTGGGGGGATTTTAGGCGGGTGTCGCGGCTCGCGTTCGGAGACTTGCTTTGCCACCGCATTCCAAGGTTCGACGCGCTACTTTGCGAGATTGGCGTGCTTTTTCCGTAGGGACTGACGGGTGAGTTGCCAGTCGGTGGGATCAGGGTTGGGGATCCAGTGGCGGGGGATTTCCCAGCCGGCTAGGGTTTCGGCGACGGCTTTGGAGAGGTCTTTGATCGGGTGGGCCGTGGTGATCAGGGCGGCGACTTCGTCGACGCGTTCGGGGTCGCGACTCGGGATGCCGAAGACTCGAACATTTTCGACGAGGCCGGTGGCGCGGAGGATGGCCTCGATGCGGCCGGGACCGAGCTTTCGGCCGGCGACGTTGATGGTTTCGCCGCCGCGCGAGTCGAGGAGCAGGCGGGAGCCGTCGAGGTGGCCGTGGTCGGGTGTCAGAAAGCGGCCGTTCGAGAGATTTTCGTCGCTACGGGAGTCATCGTAGCCGAGGGCGACGGATGAGCTGTGGATGATGAAGCGGCCGCTGGGGGCGAGGTCGACTTCGACGCCGGGAAGTGGTTTGCCAAGGTCGTCAGGGTGGGTTCGAGGCGTGGTCGAACTGTCGTAGGAGATACCGCCACATTCGGAGGCGCCGTAGAAGTTGTGGAGCTTGAGACCGCAGTCGTTCCAGATGGCGGTTTCGAGTTCGAGGGAGAGCGGGGCGCCGGCGGAGATGGCGAGGGCGATGGGAGCATCTTTTAAAATCCCGGAACGATGCCAGGCGCGCCACATCGAGGGGACGGCGGGGACGACGACCTTCGGGTGGTTTTTCCAAGCGGCAGTGACGACGGCGGGAAAGGGGACTTCGACGGTCTGGAGCGGGATGCCGTGGAGGAGGAGGGGGAGGATGATGCTGGAGTAGCCGTAGGAGTGGCTGAGGGAGATGGTCGCGAGGTTCGGGATCGCCGGGGTGAGGGCCATCGCAGCGACGAGGCGGTCGGCATCGGCGGCGATTTGCTCGGCGGTGAAGCGGACGGTGCGGGGTTTGCCTTCGTTGCCGGGGGTCAGCTTGAGGTGGGCGACGCCTTTGGGGATGGGGCCGAGCTTGGGGAGGCCGGGTTTTTCCATGGGCAGGACGGCTTGCTGATCGCGCCAGCCTTGGAGGGTGGCGAGGGCGACTTGGAGGGCGCTGCCTTGGGCGGGAACGGGGCTGATGGCCTTGGGTAGGGCGTCGAGGGCGATGGCGAGGTCTGAGAACGAGATAACGCGCTCGCCATCAAAGATGGCGGGCTGATCGTGGAATTTCTCCAAGGTTTTTTGCCAGCGGGGAAGCAGCATTTGACAAGCTCGCTGCCCGTTGACTAGCTGGACGTGCCGCATGTCGGCCAGCTTGAATTCCCAGCCAGTGGCATATCGTTCCGACCAACTCCCTCCCACTCATGCTCGACCGGTCGTCATTACCGGTGCGGGAATCCACACCTCGATGGGCGGTGGATGGGCGGAAAATGCGGAGGGTTTTCGGGCCGGGCGGATGGCATTTCGCGAGGTGGATCTTTTTGATGTCTCGCGTCAGCGCGTGGGCACGGCGGGGCAGGCGCTGATGCCGGATAAGCCGGTGATTTCCACTCTTTCCAAGAAACAGTGGGATCGCATGGACCGCGGGACCCGCATGGCTCTCACAGCGGCTCGCGAGGCGCTGGAGCAGGCCGGAGTGAGCGGGGCGCTGCCGATCATGGTCGGGACTTCGGCGGGAGCGATGCCGATTGGAGAGGCTTACTACAATCAGGCGGTCGAGGGGCTGAGCAAGCGGGGGCAATTTTTCCGGGTGGAGAGCTATCAGCCGCAGCGCCAGATGATGGCAATGGCGAGTGCGCTGGGGATTCATGGGCCGATCCGGATCATTTCGAATGCCTGTGCTTCTGGGGCGAATGCGATCGGGCAGGCGTTTCAGATGGTGCGCGAGGGAAAGGCGGAGCGGGTGCTGGCGGGTGGCTACGATGCGCTGAGCCAGTTGGTTTTTGCCGGGTTTGATTCGTTGCAGGCGCTTTCGCCGAGCGGAATCCCGAGACCCTTTGATGCGGCGCGCGATGGATTGGCGATTGGCGAAGGAGCGGGATTTGTGGTGGTGGAGTCGCTGGAATCTGCCGCGGCGCGGGGCGCGAAACCGCTTGCGCAGATCATGGCTTATGCGGCCGCGACCGATATTCATCACTTGACCCAGCCGCATCCGGAAGGCGATGCGGCGCTGATCACGATGAGCGTGGCGACGAAGATGGCGGGCATTGAGCCGGGAGAGATTGACTACATTAACTCCCATGGCACGGGCACGCCGTTGAATGACATTGCGGAAGGTCGGGCGATTCAACGGCTGGCCGGAGCGGATGTTTCGAAGATCAAGGTGAGCTCGACGAAGTCGGCGATTGGTCACTTGTTAGGTGGTGCAGGGTCGGTGGAGTCGGTGATTTGCTTGATGACGCTTGAGGGGCAATGGTTGCCGCCGAGTTTGAATGTGCGTGAGGCGGATGAGTTCTGCACTTTTGACCTGCTGCGAGAGACGCGCGAAACTACGGTGAACACCGTCCTTACGAACTCGTTTGGTTTTGGAGGGGCGAATGCGACCTTGATTTTCCGGAAGGAGGTTGGCGCATGAGCCGGATCACGATCAGTGGCACAGGTGCGGTTTCACCTGCGGGATGGGGCGTGGCGGCGCTGATGGAGATGCTGCGTGACGGGGTGAAAGCAGAGTGTTCCACGGTCGAGCGGGAGACTTCGGATGGCCGGGCGATCACGTCGCGCGTGGCGCGGGTACCGGCACTGACGGATAAAGGACTTTTGCCGAAGAGTCCACGATTGAGGCGGACGAGTCCGATTGGGAAATTTGCGGCGGCGGCGGCGTTTGAGGCTCTGGGGCCCGTGCGTTTGGCGGCGGCGCAGGCGGGCGAGACCCGGGTGGCAGTCATTTGTTCGTTGATGAACGGCTGCGTGAATTACTCGAACCGCTTTTTCGGCGAGGTGCTGAAGGACCCGGCATTCGCGAGTCCGATCCTGTTTCCGGAGACAGTTTACAATGCGCCTTCGAGCCACCTTTCCGCGATCCTTGGGTCGATGGCACCGAACGATACGCTGGTCGGCGATGCGGCCGAGATTTTCACCGCGCTGGAGCTGGCGACCGAGTGGTTGCTGCGGGGCGACTGTGATTTGTGCGTGGTCGTGGCACCGGAGGAAGTGGACTGGCTGAGTGCTGAAGCGATGGGTTTGCGATCGAGAGAGATCACGCCATCGGAGGGCGCGGGGGCGGTGGTGTTAGAGAGAGACGGTGACGGTCCGGTGCTCTTGGTAATTCCGGATCCGGTGACTTATTCGGAGGTGCCGAATCGGGTGGAGGCCTTGAAGAAGCTGCGGGCTGAGTTTTCTGAAGACGATGGCGCGACTTTGCTCGCGGATGGACGCATGGGGATCGAGAGGATCGACGCGGTGGAGAATGAGGTGTTTGCTGATTGGAAGGGGCCGAGGATTTCGACGAAGACGCTTCTTGGGGAGGCTTTGGGTGCCTCGGCCAGCTTGCAGTTGGTGGCTGCGGTGGAGATGCTTAAAGTCGGTGACGCGGAGAAGGCGCTGGTGATTTCGCTTGGGGGGAATGAGCAGGCTGCTGGGTGCTTGCTGGGTGCTTGCTGGGGCGGTAGAGGGGCGCTTAATCGAGGGGGACGATTTTGATCGTGCCTTTGGGCTTTTGCATTTCCGAGGAGAGGGTGGGGGCGAGGTTTTCGGCGGGGGCTTCGGAAGGTGATCCATCGAGCGCGCTGCGCAGGGCTCCTTCGACGAGTTGACCGCAGTGGATTTTCATCGGCGGCAAGGGGCCGAGCTCGCCGGTGAGTTCGTTGGCGGAAAGGTGGCGAGCTTCCTCGGCGGTTTTGCCTTTGAGGAGCTCGGTGGCCATGGACGCCACGGCGATGGCCGTTTGGCAGCCGAAGGATTGGAATGAGGCGCGGTCGATGACTTTTTGGCCGTCCTTTTCGGTAAACTTCAACCACATCCGCAGCATGTCGCCGCAGTCAGGCGAGCCGACGGTGCCCACGCTGTCGGCGTCTGTCATTTCACCTTGGTTCTGGGGGTTTGAAAGGGCGTCGCGGACTTTTTCTTCGAAATCGCTCATGCGGGGAAGATGCCCGGATTTCCGGCGGAAGCAAGTCGCACCCATGCCTAGGCTTGCCAACGGGCTGGCTGATGCGGAGGCTATGGATGCCCAGTCACTCAGGTATGCACTTTCTCGGAATCGATATCGGTCAGGAAGCCACACGCGTGGTGGCGCTTGATCTGGAGGTGGCGACGCTGACGGATGAGGCTTCGGCTCCGCATGTGTGGATCGAAGGCCTGCCGGAAGGGTATCGCGAGCAGGACCCGACGGTGTGGATATCAGCGGTAAGTCATGCGGTGAAGGAACTGCTCGGTGGGTTGGGCGACAAGCGCGGTGATGTGGTGGCAATCGGAATCACGGCACCGGCGGGAGGCATGGTGGTGCTGGATGAGGGAAACCGGATCGTGAGACCTGCGAAGCTGGGTTCGGATCGTTCGGCCCAACGGCAGGTGGAGGAGATCGGTCGCGCTTTTGGTGGGGCTCCGGGCTTGGTCGAGCTGACGGGCAATGCGCTCAGTCCCGGCTCGCTGGCGGCACAGGCGCTTTGGCTGAAACAGCACGAGCCTTATCATTATCAGCGGGCGGCGCGCTTGATGGTGCCGCAGGATTTCATTGGCTACTGGCTGACGGGTGAGGCGGGGACTTCAGCTTCGGCGGCTTCGACCACAGGTTTGTTTGCGATTCCCAAACGTGCGTGGTCTCGGGAGTTGGTGGAGTTTATCGATGGGCGGCTCGCGGCCATGCTGCCTCCGGGAATTGCGCCGGGACAGCCACGGGGGGTGCTGAGGAAAGAGTTGGCGCGTGAGTGGGGCTTGTCGGAGACGGTTTTGGTGGCGGCGGGATCGGGGCGGGATGCGGCGGCGATTTTTGCTGCGGGGGCTTCCGAACCGGGGCATGTGGTGGCGGATCTTTCTGCGGACGGTGCGCTGGCCGCCATCGAGCACAACGGATTCGTGGACTTCCGTGGTGAAGGCTCGGTGGGCTGTGATTTGGCCGGCAATGGGTTTACTCGGATGCCGATGAATAACGTGGTGGCGGCTCAGGAGCTGATCCGGCGTCATTATGGATGGGCGGCTGCGGATGAAGAGAAAGCTTTGGCTTCGACCCAGCCGGGGGCGGACGGACTACTGTTTTTGCCGTACTTGCGTGGTGAGTCGGTGCCCCGGATGCCGGAAGGGACGGGTGTGCTTCATGGGATCACGCTGGATAATTTTACCCCGGGAAATCTGGCGCGGGCGGCGGCGGAGGGAGTTGCGCTTGGATTTGGTTATGCGATGAGCCGTTTGCGTGATCTCGGATATGAACCATCGATGGTGCGTCTGACGCGCGATGCGGGTCCGCAGATGAATCAACTGCTGGCGGATGTCTTCGGCGTGCCGGTGGCGGCGGTTTCTGGCGGTGGCGGTCCCTTGCTTGGTGGATTGATGCAGGCGGCGGTGACTTATTTCCGTCAGCACGGTGAGGAATTGAGTTTTAGTGAAATCGCGGGCTACATCGTCCGAGTGGATGATGCTGGGCGCTTCCAGCCGAATCCGGGACGTCACGAATTCTATCAGAAATTGCTCGCGCGGCAGCAGTATCTTGTCGAAACGCTCCACACGGGGGGCTTCCTTTGATGGCCAAGAGTAGTGAGATCCGCGAAAGTCGGAAGTCGACGATGATTGGCACCACCGCGGGGTGGTTAATGCGGATCCTGTGCGCCACGCTGCGATTCGAATTCGTCGATCGCTGTGGCATTGGGAAGAAGGGGACCTTTTCCGGGCCGGTGATCTACTGCCTTTGGCACAACCGGATTTTCACCGTGCCGGCGGCTTGGAAGAAGGTCTGTGGGGCGCATCGACGGGCGGTGGTTTTGACGAGTGCCAGCCATGATGGCGCGATGCTGGCGCGGGCGGTTGGGGTGTTTGGGATTGGCTCGGTGCGTGGGTCATCCTCGCGACGCGGGGTGGCGGCGCTGGTGGCTTTGAGAAAATCGTTGCGCGAGGGAGTTGATATTTGTCTGACGCCGGATGGTCCGCGTGGTCCGCGATACGTGCTGCAGCCTGGAGCGGTGAAGCTGGCGGAGGCGGGCGGCGCGCCGATGATTCCGATCCATGTCGAGTTCAGCTCGGCGTGGACGCTGAAGAGCTGGGACCGCTTTCATGTGCCGAAGCCTTTCAGCAGGGTCCGTGTGATTTTTGACGAGGCGCTTGCGGTGCCGGCGGAGCTTTCGGAGGATGAGTTCGAAGAATGGCGCTTGCGGATCGAGTCGGTCTTGCGTGCGGGCGTCGAAGATTTTACCGAAAAACCATGAGCAAGGTGATTGATGGCAAGGCAGTGGCGGCGGCAGTCCTCGAGGAATGCCGGAGCGAAGTGGCGGAGATGAAATCCAAAGGGATCGCGCCGGGTTTGGCGGTGGTGCTGGTTGGGAGCGATCCGGCGTCGCAGGTCTATGTCGGCTCGAAGGCGAGGACTTGTGAGGATCTGGGGATTTACTCGCGCAAGATCGAGCTTCCCACTGAAACGACGCAGGAAGAGCTGATCAAGGTGGTGGAGGACCTGAATGCGGATCCGGCGATTCACGGCATCCTGGTGCAGAGTCCGCCGCCGAAGCACATCGATGAAGAGGCGGTGATCCGGACGATTGATCCGCGCAAGGATGTTGATGGCTTTCACCCGGAGAACGTCGCGAAGCTGGCGCTGGAAGATGCGAGTGGCTTTGTGCCCTGCACGCCTGCGGGTTGCATGCGTTTGCTGAAGGAAGCGGGTGTTGAAACCCAAGGGGCGAATGCGGTGGTGATCGGTCGCAGCATGATCGTCGGCAAGCCGATGGCCTTGCTGCTGATGGCGAAGGGCTCGGATGCGACGGTGACCGTGGCGCATTCCCGTAGCCGTGATTTGCCGGGGATTTGCCGTCAGGCGGACATCGTGATCGCGGCGGTGGGCCGTCCGGAAATGGTCACGGCGGATTGGGTCAAGGAGGGCGCGGTGGTGATCGATGTGGGGATCAATCGGGTGGACGATGCGACGAAGAAGCGCGGCTATCGCCTGACGGGTGACGTGGCTTATGATGAGGTGGCCGCGAAGTGTGCGGCGATCACGCCAGTTCCCGGCGGTGTGGGTCCGATGACGATCGCGATGCTGATGAAGAACACGCTGAAGGCGGCGCGTCAGTTGGGGTGAGCTTTGGCCTCAGGGAATGGTGGTTCGAAGGAGGGTGGTGTGGCTGGTGGAGGTCAGTTGGGTACCTCCGCGGGGGAGAAGGAAGAAGTCGCCTGTGCGGAATTCGCGGCGGCTGCGTGTTGTGACGGAGCCTTCGGCGACCGAGAAAATGGAGAAGCGATCGCCGGCCTCATTGCCAACCGGGTCGCCTGGAGCGAGCGTGAGCTTTTCGACTTTGAAGAATTCACACTCGGCGATGACAATGCTGCGTGCTCTGTCCATGCTGGGCTCGAAGTCGTTGAAGTCGATGCTTTTCATGGATTGTTCGACGTGGAGTTCGCGGGGGTGGCCGTCGAGTCCGACGCGGTTCCAATCGAAGACGCGGTAGGTGGTGTCGGAGTTTTGTTGGATTTCGTGGATGAGAAATCCGGCACCAATGGCGTGGAGCCGCCCGGAAGGAATGAAGATGGACTCGCCTTTTTGCGGCTCAATGGCATGGACGACGTCGGCCACGCTACCATCGGCGAGGGCGGCTTCGAAGCTCTCACGAGTGACGCCTTTTTTGAGGCCCGCGTAGAGTTTCGCGCCGGGATCGGCATTGGCGATGAACCACATCTCGGTTTTGGGGTCGCCTCCGAGGGATGGGGCGAGATGGGCGGGTGGGTGGACCTGGATGGAGAGGTCGTCGCGGGCATCGAGGACCTTGATGAGGAGCGGAAAGCGCTCGGATGGGGGCAGGCCCTCACCGAAGATGGTCTCCCGTTGGCTGGTCCAAAGCTCGTGCAAGGTCTTTCCGGCGAAGGGACCGTCCACGACGACGGACTGTTCATTTTCGCGATCGCTGATTTCCCATGACTCGCCGTAGGGGGCATCGTCGGGGAGGGTTCTGCGGTAGACCGTTTCGAGGCTTCGTCCGCCCCAGACGCGTTGCATGTAGATTGGGGAAAAGGTGAGCGGTTCCATGGGTGGGAGCTTGAAGGAATTGGTCGCGGGAGTCCATCCCAAGCGTTTGGTGATTTGCCGACGGTGGGAGAATTGACTGGTTTCAGTGGCGCTCTTTGGTTTGGTCGAATATAGAGCCCCGGAGTGATGAGTTTCAGAAAGATGCTGCTGCGGGTGAGCTTGCTCGGGCTGATCGTATCCGGTCAGCCGATCGGTTCGGCAATCGGCCAAACGGCGGAGGTGTCTGCGCCGGAACCGGCGGTGGGGTCGGAGTGGAAGCTGTCGATCACGGATGTGGAGAGCCAGCTCGCAAAGCTTGAGTCTTCGGGGCTCGATACTGCGGCTCAGGACGTGCTGAAGGGAAAGTTTTCCGAAGTGCTGACCCGCCTGAAAGCTGCGGAGACGAATCGTGAGTCCGCGGCCTATTTTCGTGACTCTCTGGTTGTTGCTCCGAATGAGGTGATCCAGATTCAGAAGGAGATTGAGCGGTTGCCGTCTCCAGAGAAAGCTTCGAAAGTTGATCGGTCACTAGGGGTTGAGGGCTTGAGAAAGGCGGGGGATGCGACGCGGGCCGAGCTGTCTGAGCTCGGCACTCAGCTTGATCGAGCAGGAGACGAGCTGATTCGGGTGCGAGGTCGGCCAGTGGAGATCGGGGCGAGATTGCCTGAGGTGCGGGTCGAACTCGCGGATGCGGATGCCCGGCTGAAAGGAATGGCGGCGGCTGCGGATGATTCCTTGGCAAAGACCGCTGATCGGATGTTGGCAAGAGCCTCGAAGGAGGTGCTGGCGAGCGAGGTGGAGATGCTCACTCAGGAGCAGTTGAGTCAGTCGGTGCGCGAAACGCTGAGGCTTGCTCAGCGTGATTTATTGCAGCGCAAGCTAGAGAATCTGAAGGCCTACTCGCTCGCATTGGGTGACCGCTTGCAGCAGCAGATGGTGGTCGATACCAAAGAGCTGGAGACACGGATCGCCGAGTTGGCGAAGCAGCCCGGGAAGAGGAGTGAAGAGTGGAACTCCAGATTGAAGGAGTTGAGCTTGCTAGCCGATGAACTCAAGACTTCGGGACAAGATCTGGATAAGGTCAGCACCGAGCATCGCGATCTCGAGAAACGTCGGGATCGAGTTCGGCAGAATTACCAGGATATTCAGGACCAGGTAAACTTGGGTGCGATCGATGGGAGTTTTTCCCAGGTGCTGATGCAGCAAATGCGCCGCTTGCCGAATCCACGGCCTCTTTCGAAGCAGATCGAGTCTCACGAGAATACGGTTCGGCAACAGATGCTGGCCAGTTATCAGGTGGATGAAAAACAGCGCGAACAATCGGAGCTGAGAAGTGAACACGAGGGGGACACGGCATGGGAGCAACTGATTGGAATTCGAAGTGAGCTCCTGAGTAAGTTACGCAAGAACTATGGGGAGCTGGTGCGTGAGTCGGCACGCTTCGAGACCGATGAACGGGCCTATCGCGACCTGATTCTTGAGTTCCAGAAGTACCTGTCGGCAAAGCTTTTTTGGCAGAAGAGTTCGCCACTGATTGGATCGAATGTGATGAAGGGTATCCCGCTGGCGATCAGCTGGGCCTTTAGTGCTGAGAACTTGGGGGACTTTACGTCAGCGCTTAAGTCCATCCCGTCCAGGTTGCCGATTCTGACATGGATCGTGTCCATGTTGGTGGTCGTTCTTTTGTTATTCCGACCGCGCTTGATTCGATCGGTGGAGCACAGCGGCAAGCGTATCAAAAAGATTTCGACAGATCGTTATTCCCATACGCTTCGGGCGCTTCTTTACAGCGCGCTTCTTGCTCTGCCTGCGCCCGCGATCATGGGGTTCATCGGCATGGGGATTCTGAGTTATCCCGTGGACTCGGATTGGATTCGTGGGTTTGGGCAGGGATTGATGTGGGTGAGCTTTTCCCTGCTTTGGGCTCTGATCATCCGCGAGTTCAGCCGCCCGGGTGGACTGGGGGAAGCCCACCTGAGTTGGAGTGAAAGGTCGTGCGGGGTTCTGCGCCGGGCCGTGTGGTGGTTGATCTGGTCCTATGTGCCGCTTTCGCTGCTTGCGAGCACGATGGTGTATGAGGAGAGCGCAAAGCACTTCGATAGTGCGGGCCGGCTCTTCATCGTGCTTTCCCATTTGTCGTTGGTGATCGTTTTCGCGTTTCTCTTCAATCCGAGGAAAGGTCTCTTTTCCAGCGAACTCGATGGATCCCGTCACAGTTTGATGTGGAAACTCCGGTGGCTGTGGTATCCGCTTCTTGTTGGTTGCCCGCTTGCGCTGATGGTGCTCGCGTGGATCGGCTACCTTTGGACCGCCTTGATTCTGAGCATCCAGTTTCAAGTGACTCTCCGGATCTTGTTGGCTGGAGTGATCATCTATGGATTGTTGGTCCGCTGGTTTACCATCCGTCAGAGGCGCATTGCGCTCAATGAGGCGCTCGAGGAGCGCAAGGCGAGACGCGAACAGGCGGTGAAAGCCGAAGAAGAAGCCGAGGCACCTGACTTTCTCGAAGTGAGTGAGGAGGAACTTCAACTCGACGATGTGGTGGAGCAAACAAGGCGCTTGTTGCGAGTCGCGGTCGGCATTGCGGCGGTTGTTCTGATTTGGTTTTGGTGGACGAAAACCTTGCCAATCGATCGTGAGGCGGAGGTGGCGCTCAGTGAGAAAGGCTTAAGCTGGCTTTCCTTGGTTCAGCTCGGGGTGCTGATTCCACTCGTTATTACGGTGATTAAAAATCTGCCCGGTTTGATGGATCTCGCGGGACTTCGGTCCAGTGGTCTGGAGGCGGGCACGCGCTATGCTCTGACGACGCTTTGTCAGTATGTCGTCACGGCCATCGCGCTTGCGGCGGTCTTCAGGATTCTCGATTTGGATTGGTCCCAGTTCGGGTGGATTGCGGCAGCTCTCAGTGTGGGGCTCGGATTCGGGCTTCAGGAAGTCGTCGCGAACTTCGTCTGCGGCATCATCATTCTCTTTGAACGTCCGATTCGGATCGGCGATGTGGTGAGCCTCGGTGAGGTGACCGGCACGGTTTCCAGAATCCGGATGCGCGCGACGACGATTACCGACTGGGATCGCAAGGATTTCATCGTGCCGAACAAGGAGTTCATTACTGGCTCGCTGATGAACTGGACACTGAGTTCCCCGATCAATCGATTGGTGATTCCGGTCGGCGTGGCCTACGGCAGCGACACCAAACGGGCTCGGGAGATCTTGATCGAAATCGCCGAGTCCAATGCCTTGATCCTTGAGGATCCCAAGCCAATCGCGTCGTTCGAGGACTTCGCCGACAGCACGCTGAACCTAGCGCTGCGCTGCTATTTGCCCAACATGGACAACCGTCTGAAGGCGAGAACGGAACTCTGTGAGGCCATTGATGAGAGGTTCAAGGAAGCGGGAATCGAAATCGCCTTCCCACAGCAGGATATCCATTTGAAAGAAGTTGACCCTTCGATTTTCACTCTTGGGAAAAGGGATACGGGCCCTAAGGCTTGAGTGTTAAGGGTTTCCTAATTATCCACAACTGGAAAACAATCTTGCTCCCTTGAGGGGAGCGGGGGATGCTTTCGCGACAGAAAACGATGGGGAAGGGTGATAATCGCAAGCGAGGCCAGAAGGACGAGCCGTCGGAATGGTCGAATGAGATCATCGGGATCATATTGATCGCGGTGGGGCTTTTGCTGTTTTTGGCGGTTATTTCATTCACGCGCAGTGACCTGCCAGTGTGGAAGATCGGATCGACCTTTGCGGATGCGGACGAGGCGACTTTGCCGCGCCAGAATTTCATCGGCAGCATTGGGGCCTTGCTTGGTTTGACGCAGGTCGCTTTGTTTGGGAAAGCGGGTTTTCTAGTGCCGATCTCGTTGGTTTGGTTCGGAGTGGTGAAGTTGGTGTTCGATGGTCGGCTTTGGTCGAAGACGATGATCGGTTTTGTTATCCTAACCATCAGCGGCGCGGCCTTCATGCAGGCGGTCTTTGGTCAGACGGGTGAAATCCTCAGTCCTGGTGGAGTGGTCGGAAGATTGCTTGCAGGATCTCCGGCTAGCGTCGCCAATGATGGGGTCACGACACCGCCGAGTGGCTTACTTATTCCATTGATTGGAAAGTGGGGGACGGTCATTCTAAGCGCTTGCTTCTATTTGGTTTCGCTCATCTTGCTGATGGGGCAACGGCCGATTCAGTTCTTGAGGGAAACTTTTTCATTAGTGGGAAGTGGCGTTGAGAAATACAAAGAACATCGCGAAGCAAAGCTCGCTGCCGGAGAGAAGGACGACATGCGCGCCCGTGAGCGCGAGAAGGAGAAAGAGGCGCGGCGCAAGGAGCGCGAAGAGAAACTCGCAGCTAAGCAAGCGGAGAAGGAGGCAGAGAGCCCGCAAGCGGAATTGCCGCTGCGAGAAATCCCAACGCCTCAGATCATCGATGCTTCGCAGCGCCGCATTGATACGCCGAAGCCTGGTGCCAAGCCTTTCGAACGAAGAAGCCAGGAGCATCTCTCGCTTTCGATTCACGGATTTGAGGACTACGAGCTTCCCGGTTTCGACATGCTCGATGAAGTCGAGGAGACCGAGGATTCGCCCGAAGCGAACCGCGAGATCTTGCTTGGGACCCAGAGAACCATCGTCGAAACACTGCGATCCTTCGGCATCGAGACCACGCCGGGTGACATCACTCGCGGGCCGACGATTACCCGCTACGAGATCTATCCAACTTCAGGTCTACGGGTTTCGCGGATTTCCCAGCTTGAGGCGGACATCGCGCGGGCGACCCGGGCAGAGCGGATCAACATCCTCGCGCCGATTCCCGGCAAGGACACGGTCGGCATCGAGCTGGCGAACTCTGAGAAAGTGGCGGTGCCGCTGCGTGAACTTTTACAGGACCCCGATTTCAGCTCGGCGAAGAAGAAAATCCCGCTCGCGCTTGGTAAGGACGTTTACGGCAAGACGGTCATCGGCGACCTCGCGGCGATGCCTCACTTGCTCGTCGCGGGTGCCACGGGCTCGGGTAAGTCGGTTTGTATCAACTCGATCATCGCATCGATCCTCTTCAAGTTCGGCCCTGACGAACTGCGCTTTATCATGATCGACCCGAAGGTGGTCGAAATGCAGATGTACAACAAACTGCCGCACCTCGTGGTGCCGGTGGTGACGGATCCACGGAAAGTGGTGGCCGCCCTGAAGTGGGTCGTCAACGAGATGGAGAAGCGCTACCGCATTTTCGCGAAGTGTGGGGTGCGGAACTTCGATGGTTTCAACAACCGCGTCCGACCTGAAAAGGAAGAGGTCGAAGTGGTGCCTGAGGTGGAGGAAGAGGAAGTCAATCAGGAAGAGATCGATGCAATCGCCGCCGCCCTCGAATCTGGCGACCTCGGTCCTGAAGCTGATGAAGAAGATCTCATTCCTGATGAAGATGAGATGCCGGATCGTTTCCCTTACATCGTGGTAATCGTCGACGAACTCGCCGACCTCATGCAGACCGCGCCGGCGGATGTGGAAATGAACATCGCGCGCATCGCTCAGAAAGCACGGGCGGCGGGCATTCACTTGATTATTGCCACCCAGACGCCGCGTGCGGATGTGGTCACCGGCATCATCAAGGCGAACATTCCATGCCGCGTGGCCTTCCAAGTTTCCTCGCAGCTGGACTCACGCGTGATTCTCGATTCGAAGGGGGCGGAGAAGCTTGTGGGCAAGGGCGACATGCTCTACCTGCCGCCCGGATCGGCGAAGCTTGAGCGGGCCCAGGGTGCGTTTGTTTCCGATGAAGAAGTGGAGCGCCTGGTGATTCACTGCTCGGGACAAGCCGATCCGAAGTTCGAGGAGGACATCCAGAAGTCGATCGAAAGCGGTGCTTTTGACGATGATGAGGACGAGGTCTCCGATGCCGACGAAGAGCTCATCATCAAGTGCATCGACGTCGCTCGTCAGGAGCAGAAGTGCAGCACCTCGCTTCTGCAGCGTCGTCTGCGCCTCGGCTACACGCGTGCCGCACGGATGGTCGACATCCTCGAACAGCGCGGCGTCGTCGGCCCCGGAGACGGAGCGAAGGCGCGTGAGGTCTATGTGAAGTGAGGAGTTGCTCCTTAAGCAAGCGCCGTGCGGATCGCTTGCTGGACCTCATCGAGGGAGCCGTGGCTATCAATCAGGTGAACGAAGGGCTCGCCTGTTAGGGAGAGGAATATGTCTCGGCATTTCTGGAGTGACTCACGCTGCTCGAACTCATTTGCCGTATCGCCACGGCTTCCGATGCGGGAGAGGGCGGTGTCGACGTCGATATCGAGGATGAAGAGATGATCGGGGACGGGTGCGAAGGCTTCGTTCTTTTGGCGGATTTCTGCGGGATTGAATCCGCGTGACCCCTGATAGGCCATCGTTGAAAAGTAGTAGCGGTCGAGGATCACGATTTTTCCCGCAGCCAGCGAGGGCTTGATCCGTTCCTCCACGTGCTGGCTGCGGTCTTTGAGAAAGTAGTCGAGCTCGTCCTCGGGTGAGAGTCGTCCGGTAGCGGCGGACTGGCGGAGTTTCGTCCCCCAAGGGCCGTCGGTCGGTTCGCGGCTGGTCACGACCTCACGCCCTTGCGTGCGGAACCAATCTGCGAGGAGTTGGCATTGAGTGGACTTGCCGGTGCCGTCGATGCCTTCAAGGACGATGAACATGGCGGATGAAAGCAAGAAGTGGCGAGGCTTGGCAACCCGCATCGAACCAAGGGGGGCGGCGTGCATGCCAGAGGCGAATGGCGTGCCGCCTTGTCACTTTTTTCCAATCCCAGCTGAAGATGCGTTTTTGCTCGCTTCCTGAGGCGGGTAGGGTTCGATTTTCCCATGAAGATACGAAGGTGGTTTTGGCGATGAATCGAGCGGTATCAATTTTCGTCATTGGTCTATTGGTCGGCGTGTTTGCGGCCACGGCGGGGTTTGCGGTGTTTTTGGGGCATCCGGACGGTGAGAAATCGCAAGTGAGGGTGTTGAAACTGGCGCACGCCTTGCCTCCGGAGCATCCGGTTCATTTGGCGATCATGGAGATGAAGCACCGGCTCGATGAGGTGTCGGGCGGGCGGATGAGTCTGGATGTCTATCCGAGCGGTCAGCTGGGTGGTGAAACGGAGTGCCTGGAGCAAGTTCAGAGCGGCGCGCTGGCGATGACGAAATCATCGACGGCTCCCCTTGAGGGATTTGTCGAGGAGATGAAGGTTTTTGGATTGCCGTATTTGTTCCCGGATCACGACCAGTATTGGAAAGTGCTGGATGGTGAGATTGGGCGTGAGTTGCTGGAAAAGGGTCGCTCGGTCGGTTTGCTGGGCTTGTGCTACTATGATTCTGGTAGTCGGAATTTCTACGCGACGAAGAAGATGATCAAGACTCCGGCCGATCTGAAGGGGATGAAGATCCGCGTGCAGCAGAGTCCGGTGGCGATCAAGATGATCGAGTCGATGGGTGGCTCGCCGACTCCGATTGCCTGGGGTGAGCTCTATTCCGCGCTCGCGCAGGGCACGGTGGATGGTGCGGAAAACAACGAGCCGAGCTATCTCACAGAAAAGCATTGTGAGGTGGCTCCGTTTTTTTCCAAGGACGGGCACACCCGGGTGCCCGACATTCTTTTGATCAATGCGGATGTGTGGGACGGCTTGGAGGAAGTTGAGAAAGGCTGGTTACGGGATGCCGCGATGGTTTCGAGCGAATTTCAGCGTGAGTTGTGGGCGGAGAAGAGTGAGTCTGCGCTAAAGGAAGCCGTGGAGCGCTTTGGCGCAGAAGTTTATGAGCCAGATAAGCAGGCATTCATGGATACGGTGCAGCCTGTTTACGATGAGTTCGCAACGGGAGTAGTGGGAGAGCTGGTGGAACGCATTCGTGAGGTGAAATAGCAGCGAATGAGTGAGATTCAAACAATCAGGACACGCCCCCTCGTGAAACTGCTTGAGATCCTTGTGATCCTGGCGATGAGTGCGCTGGTCATCGATGTCCTGCTTGGCGTGGGAACGCGCCAGCTCGGGATGCTGAAGTTCTGGATGATGGAACAGTGGTCGATCTCTCTCGGTTTCCTGCCGGATGGACAAATCAAGTGGAGTGAGGAGCTGGCGCGTTTCCTGATGGTTTGGGCGTCGTTGTTAGGCGCGGCCTTGGCTTTCGAACGGAGGGCTCACCTTGGGGTGGATTTCTTTGCCTCGAAGTTCCATCCAAGCACAAGGAAGCTCGCCCAGTCGATCGCCCATCTTCTGGTGATGGCTTTTGCGGTGCTGATTCTGATCAAGGGGGGAGTCACTTTGGTCGAGCATGCGAGGTCGAGCGGTCAGATGACCCCGGCACTCGGTTTGCGAAAGTGGGTCGTCTATCTGGTGGTTCCGATGTCGGGCTTGTTTGTGATTATTTTCACGATCGAAAACATGCTCGCGGATCTTCGACGGAGCTTTTTGGATGAGGAGGTGCCAGAGTGATTGAGATCATTGTCATCATGTTGGTGAGCTTCGTGATCCTGATGGCACTCGATGTGCCGATCGCGGTGACCATTGCGGGTGCGACATTCCTTTGTGTGGTGGCGACGGGTGGTGACGCGTCTTTCATCGTGGCGAACAAGATGGCGAATGGCATCGATAGTTTCACGCTGCTCGCGATTCCGTTTTTCGTGCTATCAGGACTTTTGATGGGGCAGGGGGGGATTGCCCACCGATTGATCAACTTTGCCGCCGTGTTGGTTGGCTGGCTGCCTGGCGGGTTGGCCTATGTGAATGCGGTGACCTGCATGCTGTTCGGCTCGATCTCCGGTTCCGCTTCGGCGGCGGTGTCATCGGTCGGGAGCTTTATGATTCCGGAGATGAACCGGAAGGGTTATCCGAAAGAGTTCAATGTGGCTCTAACGACGACCGCTGCAACGACCGGGCTGATCATTCCACCGAGCAACATCATGATCGTCTATTCGATGGCGGCCGGGAGTGTTTCGGTCGCCGCGCTGTTCCTCGCAGGCATCCTGCCGGGGATCGTGATGGGGCTGGCGATCATGGGGGTATGCCTGCTGCGGACGATGCAGGGGATGACGGGCAAAGGTGAACGTCTTCAGGTGGTGGGCAATACCCGGGGTGAACGTCTTCGGTCGGTGATGGCGCTTCTCTGGACTGGTTTCTCGCAGGCTGCGCTCAGTTTGTTGCTGGTCGTGATCGTGATCGGCGGGATTCTCAGCGGGATTTTCACGGCAACGGAAGCGGCGGCAATTGCGGTGGCTTACTCATTCTATCTCGCGGTGATTCACTACAAGGAAGTGAAGCTGAAGGAAATGCCGGGGATTCTTTTGCAGGCGGGCATCACCACTTCGGTGGTGATGCTTCTGATCGGGGCGAGTTCGGGAATGTCGTGGATCCTCGCGAGCCAGAACATCCCTCAGGCGGTATCGGCCGCGCTTCTCGGGCTTTCGGAAAATCCGATCGTACTGTTGCTGGCGATCAATCTGCTGTTGCTGGTGGTTGGAACTTTCATGGACATGACGCCGGCGGTTCTGATCTTCACGCCGATCTTTCTGCCAGTGATGCAGAAGATTGGATTGATCTGGGGGCTGACGGAGTCCGAGGTTTCGATCCACTTCGGCATCATCATCATCGCGAACCTTTGTATCGGTCTGTGCACGCCTCCAGTGGGTTCATGCCTGTTCATCGGGTGTGGGGTGGGTCGAACGACGATCGCGAAAGTGACACCTCAGCTGATTCCGTTTTTCATCGCGATGATTGCGGCGCTTCTGCTGATCACCTACTGGCCGGCATTGACCTTGCTCGTGCCCGGTTGGTTTGGTCTGCCCAAATAGTTTTTAATTTTAGGTCATGTCCACACTGAATGCTCTCATCGTCGGAACCGGCGAATACACCACTGGCTATGTGCACGGATCGGCGTCGTCGTCTGACAAGGGAGCGGGCGTCATCGGGCTTTCGTTGTTTGAGCTGAGGAGGCAAGGGCTGGTCGATGTGATTTCGATGGTGGGGACCAACGGCACCAAGTTTCCGGGGATTCGGGAGCACTTGGCAAATTGCATCGGCAACAAGTACGAGGGCTTTGATACGACACTCGTGACTTACCCAAATGATGAAACGGCGTGCGATGCGGAGGCCTATCGTGTCGCGCTGGATGCGGCGAAGCCGGGGGACATGGTGTTTATCTTTACGCCGGACGATACACATTTCACGATTGCGATGGAGGCGGTGAAGCGCGGTTGCCACGTGCTGATCGCCAAGCCGATGGTCAAAACGGTTGAGGAGCACATCGCGCTGGGGTATGCGGCAAGGGAGCACCAGGTGCTTGTGGCGATGGAGGTTCATAAGCGCTGGGATCCGATTTATGCCGATGCTCGTGACCGTATCAGCCAGCTCGGTGATTTCAGCTATTTCAATGCTTACATGAGCCAGCCAAAGTCGCAGTTGAAGACCTTTGCAGCATGGGCCGGCAAGTCGAGCGACATCAGCTACTACCTCAATGCGCACCACGTCGATTTCAACGTCTGGGCGGCGAGCGCGTTCGCACGTCCGGTGACGGTGCATGCCATGGCGGCGACCGGGGTGGCGCTAGGTCAGGATATTCCTACGGAGGATACGATCACGCTTTCCGTGACCTGGGAGAATATGCTGAGCGGTAACAAGGGGACTGGCATCTACACGTCGTCATGGATCGCACCGAAGTCGGATGTGCATTCACAGCAGCGGTTTTTCTACATGGGGCACGGCGGGGAAGTGACGGTCGATCAGGCGCACCGTGGGTTCACGACGGCCACGGATGAGGCGGGCTTTGCGTCGCCAAATCCCTTGTTCATGAAATATGCGCCCGATGGGAATGGACGCTTTGCCGGCCAAGGAGGCTACGGATTCAAATCGATCGAGGTCTTTGCCAAAGCGGTCGAAAAAATCGTGGCGGGAGAGTCGGTGCCGGCTGACTTCAATGGCCTGCTTGCAACCATCGACAGCACCTTGCTAACAACTGCCGTTCTTCACGCTGGGCGTAAGAGTCTCGATGAAGGCGGAGCGATCCAAACCCTCGTCTATGATCAGGAGGGAAATTTCGTTGGATTCAAATCGTGAAGTACGGGTGCTTAGGCAATAGGTGGAATTCGTCGGGTGATATACGAATTCGTGCGGCAATTCGCGCAATTCTTGGCGAGTGACAAAAGGGGGAATCTGGTCAAGATCGGGAGCATGGAAGAAGAAAAACATAATCTCTACGAGCGGATTGGTGGCGAAGCTGGAATTGAGCGTTTGGTGACGGTGTTCTATGACAGAGTCCTAGCCGAGCCGGAGTTGGCGCCCTTTTTTGAGCACGCTTCGATGGATCGCCTCAAAATGATGCAGAAGGAGTTCTTCAGTGAGGCTCTGGGTGGTCCCTTGTTTTATTCCGGTCACTCGCTGCGTCAGGTGCATGCGGGGAAAGGAATCAGCCGGGAGAATCTGCGGACTTTTGTGGGGTGCCTGTTGAAGGTCTTGAAAGAGGAGATGGATCAATTCGGGCTGACTCGGCAGGATGTGGACCGGATTTATAGCCGGATCGCGATTGAGGCGGATCGGATCACCGGTGACGTGGCGGAGTCGGGTTGATGGGGTGGGGCGTTTTTTTTGCATGGGGATCACGTCGCGGAAATTGAGAGAGAGAGGGAGTCAGAAGGAGCTTCGTCGGGCGGCCCTCCGGGGCGCGGGGGGGGAGGATGGTTGGGTCCGGTAACTGACGCCGACCGGCTAAGTTCCGAGATGCCGCTGGCCCAAAGGGGAGCAGTCGGCTTGGCTCCGGGATTGCTACGGGCGGCAGTGGAAGTCACAGCGAGGCGCGACAGCGTCGCGCGGTCCGTTTTCGGCGATGGGTGGGGCTAGAGCTGAGATTTAAGCCATTCCAAGGCTTGCTCACGGTCTTTGAGATGGCCTTCGAGTTGCTCGGTCTGGGCGGCTTCGAGGATTTCCTTGAAGTGGGGGCCAGGCTTGAGGCCTTGCTGGATGAGGTCGTGGCCGGTGATCAGCGGCTTGGGAATGAGTGGCTCGCTGGCGAACTCTTCGCGCTTCTGGATGAGGAATTCGAGGTTGTCGGTGAAGCCGTTTGATGAGGCGCAGTCGACACGGTGAAGCTCGAGTTCCAGCGGGAAAGTGGGCGCGGACATGAAGCGCTTCACTTTTGCGGTGCGCATGATCTGGACGTTCATGAACTGCATGTGACGCGAGACCATGAAGGCGACTTCTTCGATGATTTGATTCGGATACTTGAGGCGGCGCAGGATTTCCTCCGCCATGGTGGCGCCGAGGGCGTCGTGGCCGTTGAAGCGGATGCGCTGATCTTCTTCGTCGAAGGTCTGGGTCGGGGGCTTGGCGATGTCGTGCAGCAGGACAGCGAGACAGAGTTCGAGGGGAGCGTCGGGACCGATCATTTCGAGCATGATGCGGGTGTGAATGTAGACGTCGCCCTCGGGGTGCCATTGGGGCGGTTGCTCGCAGCCGATGAGAGCGAGGATTTCGGGCATGAACCGTGCAATGAGGCCGGAGTCGACGAGTTGGTCGAGGCCTTTGGCGCGGTTCGGGCAGGTAATGATCCGGGAAAATTCGTCGCGGATACGCTCGGGCGAGATGAGGCCTAACAGCTGGGCGTGATCCTTGATCGCCTGCCAAGTGGCGGGATCGATGGTGAAGCCGAAGCGGGTGGCGAAGCGGATGGCGCGGAGGAGGCGCAGGGAGTCTTCGGTGAAGCGGGCGGAGGGGTCACCAATGGAGCGGAGGACACCGGCTTTCAGATCGGCGAGGCCGCCGACGAAGTCGATGACTTCGCCACTTTCGGGGTCTTCGAAGAGTCCGTTGATCGAAAAATCACGGCGTTGGGCATCTTCTTCCGGGGTAGAAAAAGTCACGGCTTCTGGGCGACGGCCGTCTTTGTAAGAGCCATCGGTGCGGAAGGTGGCGATCTCGGTGTGGTGACCCTCGTGGCGGACGATGATGACGCCGAAGTGGGCGCCGACCTCGTTGCCTTTCGGAAAAAGTTCGAGGACCTGGGTCGGGGTGGCGGAGGTGGCGATGTCGTAGTCCTTGGGTTCGAGGCCGAGGATTTTGTCGCGCACGCAGCCGCCGGCGAAATACGCGACGTAGCCCGCCTCACGCAATTGGCGGGCGAGTTCAGTGGCGGATTGGCGTGGGGTCATCGGGAAGGGCGGGATTGCTGAACCACGGATGACACGGATGGCACGGATGGAGAATGAAGATTTTCTCTTTTATCGGAGGGCGGTCGGGCTTAGCGAAGGGCATGGGGGCATCGGAATTGGACGCGGTCGTGAAGGCTTTTGAGGAAAACTTTCGGACGCGGGGGGAGATTGGGTCTTCGGTGAGTATTTGGTGGAAGGGTGAGGAGCTTCTTTCCCTGGGGAAAGGCTGGTGCGAGAGGGGGGAGAAACGGGCTTGGACGGCATCGACGCTGGTGCCGGTGTATTCGGCGACGAAGCCGCTGGCGTCGGCGACTTTGTTGATGGCTTTGGAGAAGAAGGGGCTTGGGGTGGAGACAAAGGTGCGTGAGGTTTGGCCGAAGTTTCCGGTGGGTGAGGCGAGTTTCGGGGATTTGCTTTCGCATCAATGCGGGCTGGCGGCGTTGGATCAGGCGGCGAGCATTTGGGAGCACGATGAGGTGGTGGCGGCGATTGAGGCGCAGGAACCGGCATGGCGACCGGGGCGTGGTCATGGGTATCATGCTCGGACTTTTGGTGCGCTGGTGGATGAGCCTGTTAGGCGGCTGACGGGAAAGACCTTGGGTCAGCTTTGGTGGGACGAGCTAGCGCAGCCGATGGGCCTGGAATTTTGGATCGGCTTGCCGGAGAGCGAGTGGTCACGAGTGGCGATGTTGTATCCGGGAAAGGCGTCGGCGGGGGAGTTTGCGAGTGGTTTCTATCATGAGTTCAATCGCGAGGGGAGCATGACGCGTCGGACCTTTGGTTCGCCGCGTGGCTTGCGGTCGGTGCAGGAGATGAATGATCCGAAGGCGTGGGCAGCGGGGTTTCCGGCGTCGGGTGGGGTGGGCACGGCGTCAGCGCTGGCGAAGTTCTATCAGGCGGCGATCGGGGCAATGGAGAGTCCGCTAAGTAAGTCTGTTAGAAAGGCGCTGGCGGAGCGTCGGGTGCAAGGGGATGATCAGGTGCTGATTCAGCCGACGGCTTTTTCAGCGGGTTGTCAGTTGGATCCGGTGGATGAGGATGGGACGAAAGAGCGGGAACTTTACGGGCCGGATGCGGCGGCTTTCGGCCATCCGGGAGCGGGCGGGAGCCATGCCTTTGGGGACCCTGAGTTGGGGCTGAGCTTTGCTTATACGATGAATCAGATGGAGCTCAATGTGATGCCGGGGAGGCGGAGCACGACGCTGTTGGATGCGCTTTTTGGGGGGCGAGTTAACTGACTCATTTCGATGGATGAATGGGCAAGGCGGATTCTTGAAGATCAAAGAAGTTTCAATTTGTCATCTGTTGGGGATTAACAAGATGCGGGTGGGGGGGTGAAGATCGTGGCATGTTAGGAAGTCGCTTCAAGTTCGTTGGAACGGTGCTGGCAATCTCATCGATGTTGAGCACCTCGGTGCTGGCCTATCTGCCACCGATCAATTTCGATGGTTCGGAATACGTTTCCCTCACGCTCGTCCATCACGAATCGGGCGGTCAGTATGCGGGGTGGGAGCTTGTCGATGGGACCGCGCAGGTCTCCGCTTCGGGCGATGGCTACAACGGGGGCAAGGCGCTGGAAATTCCGGCAAGCGCTGAGGACCCGGCTCACCTGAGGAGGGAGATTCCTTGGAGTCCCACAGAGGAGATCGCGTTCATCGATTTCCGCACGAAGCCTTCGACGAACCCGGTTGGCAGTGACGCGGGCTTCTATGCAAATGGAGCGCAGTTCGCCTTTCAGAAGTCACCGGACGGGCTGACGGGTGAGGTTTGGGTCTACGACGGGAATGATGGTTCGCAGGACCCGGCGAATGACCCCGAGGAATGGTTGCAGACGGCGGCTGGATTCAATCTGAATTCCACCAAGACGGCGGCCGACCAGTACATGCGGGTTACCTTGCGGCAGGATACACGAAGAGATATCTGGGATCTATTTGTTACGCGCCGAATTGATGTCGTACGGGAATGCCGAATTGATGTCGGCAGTTTAAGGGCTGATTTCCACGCTGTTGTCGTATGAAGAATCTCTCCAGATGGTTCTTCAGACTCGTGGCTTCTGGTTGGTTTGGATGAGGGGTTGGGCAGGTTCATCCGGGGAGTTTTGGCGCCAGTGGGGCTGCATGAGGACGGCGTTGATTTGCTTGCTGCCGACGGTTTTGGTCTGGTCGCGGACGGCTTCAATGAGGGCTCCGATGCAGAGGTTGCGGACGGTTCGAAGGATGCCTTCAGAGATGCGGATGATCAGGGCGATGGCTTCGTCGCTGAAGGTGCTGTGGGGGAGGCCGGCTTCGTCGAGCTGGTTGTGGAGGTAGGATTCGATGGTGGCGGGGGCGAGGAGATCGAGCCGGGCGGAGTAGGTGACGCGGCTCTTGATGTCGAGGTGATGACGAAGCTGGAGGGTGGTGTTGAGGGCGTTCTGGAAGCAGTCGATGAGGTTGGCGGTGTCGTCGGCGGCGTAGAAAGCGCCGTGTGGGATGACACGGGAGGCGTCGTCGATGAAGCAGATGAGGAAGGTTTTCAGCGCTGACTGGCGGATACCTAACTCGAGGTATGGGCCGTGGAGGGTGTCGCCCTGCCAGAGGTCGTTGGCGTGGGCTTTGGCAAAGGCGAGTCGAACCTTGGGGGTGCTGTCGCTGGCTGGCTTGAGCAGGTCGTAGCGGCGGTAGTAGTACCACCAGGTCTGGATGGTCCGCCACGTGAAGCGGACGTGTGCCCCGTCTTCGTCGGTGAAGGTCATGGCGCTGACCGCCTTGTAGCGGGCATGATTGGAGTTTCCGGGGGCGTGTTCTAGGGCTCCGAGAACCCTCATTTTCAGGTAGTTGCTGACGCGTTTCATAGCGCTGCGGACGATGATGACTTGCGTCGTTCGCACGGAGAGGCATCTGCTGTTGTCGGCAGAAAATCTCCACGCTAAGAAAGTGTCGACGGTGTCAGTGAGGATTTCCTCGGGATGAATTGGAGGAGCAGCCGGACGATTTTCCGCTCTAACAGGAGGATTGCCCCGGACTTAGACAGGATTACCGGAAGGCGGCGGGATGATCGGCCGCTGAAAGGTGTTTTGGTACGCGGCGATCCCGCATGCTTCCCCGGGAAAGGCCGCGTGAAGATGATGCAGACTCAGCGGATCAGAGAATCCATCGACCTTGCCGGGTGGATCAGCGAGCAGTCCAAGCCGACTGCGAATGCTGCTTGTGGATTGCTTCCAGGAAGCCAGCCAGCGGTGGGCACCGCGTAGCGAAATAGGGAATCGCAATCCGTTCAAGGCAGCTTGCACCGATCTGGCGGACACCATCGCCTCGATCTGGGCGAGGAGCTGATT
>Ga0100401_1000858_pt1 | contig 24970 bp, 24 predicted proteins | sample CryGeymeta201525_FD_80421 | JGI IMG/M metagenome (GOLD analysis project Ga0100401, IMG submission 80421) | Groundwater microbial communities from Crystal Geyser aquifers in Utah, USA - Crystal Geyser metaG 2015-25 | ecosystem: Environmental > Aquatic > Deep subsurface > Groundwater | place: USA... | reverse complement strand
TCCCATCTCCCATCTCCCATCTCCCATCTCCCATCTCCCATCTCCCATCTCCCATCTCCCATCTCCCATCTCCCATCTCCCATCTCCCATCTCCCATCTCCCATCTCCCATCTCCCATCTCCCGTCTGACCTCTGACCTCTGACCTCTGACCTCTGACCTCTGGTTTTCCTATTTCGGGAGGCGGTCGAGGCGGATGAGGAGGCAGCCGAAGTCGAGGGATTGGCGGTCTGCGGAGAGCAGGCCGGGGGCGATCTTGTAGCGGCCATATTCACTCACCACGATGTGGTGTTGGTAGAGCACTTTGAAATGCTTGGAGATCGCGGATGGTGTGGAGCGGAGCCTTCGGGCGATCTCGACGGTTGGAAGGGATGCGCCTTTGGCGAGTTCCCGCAGGATGGCCCAGCGGACGGTGCTGCAGATGGCTGGGAGGACCAGATCAACGGGGAACTCCCGCGCGGGAGATGGGGAGGAATCAGGGGTGTTCATGACTATATCGGGGATGGTCTTGGGGTGAGCGATGGTGGGCCGGGGGGAATGGTTTCCCCTGCTTGGGGGATGGGTTCCCCCGTTGGGAAAATGGATTCCCCCTCTGGGGGGATGCATCCCCCCTCTTGTAGCAGGAATGATACCTCTGTTCTCAGGCATCAGGACTCTGGCACTTTGATTGATTTTTCTTGGACTAGGAAGAAGGTTTCTTGTTCTAGGAAAGGCAGGCAATGTTACTTGAGTAAGTGTTCTTGGATCAGGAGTCATGACTCCGGAAGCGGGAAAAAGTTTTCCGGGAAAGCGAATAATGTTTCTGGGGGGATGCAATTCCCGAAGCGTCACAGGCGTTCTGACCTTGGGAACATCGAGCCGTGTCGTCCGGGGATGGGCGCGGAAAGAGGGGTGCCGCAGGCGATTGTTCTGGGGCTGCTCCGGGGACTGTCGCGTAAAAAGCTGTGCCTGACGCGATGGGTCCGGGGTTCTTGGGCTGCGCCTGACGCGATGGTTTTGGCGTCGGTGAGCCTCACTTCTGCAGCAGCCACGCGAGCATGTCGCGGAGCTCCTTTTCACTCAGTGCAGTGATCAAACCCGGTGGCATCGGGGAGATCGCCGAGGGCTCAATGCTTTCCACCTCACCTCGCTCGATTTCGATCGTCTGAGTGAGATCCATGGCACTGGTCGCCACGATGAGAATCAAATCCTTCTCATCGAGCACCTTCCCGTAAACCGTCGAGCCATCCTTCTTCGTGATGAGGGAAAACTCATACTGATCCGAAACCTCCTTGCTCGGCTCGATGATTGCCGAAGCGAGATCCTCCGACGAAAATCTCCCCGCGACCGTCGTGAGATCCGGGCCTGCGGCTCCGCCATCGGAACCCACTCGGTGACAGGCCATGCACAAGGCCGCCTTGAACATATTGGCTCCGTTCTCCTTGTCGGCTCCGTCCAGATTCTTCGCCACCTTGGCCACCGCTTCAATCGTCCAGTCTCGTCCCGGACCTTTGGCTGTCGGAAGATTGGCAAAGGGATTCGTCACCACCTTAAGCCCCCACGATTTGATCAGTTCTTGCTCCTCCTCGGTGGCATTTTCAAGCGTGTCCGTCCTCATGCGCTCAAGGAAGAGCCCATAGCTCTCTCCGCCTTGTTTGCCCTCAACCATCGCGTACCACTCCATCAACTGGCGACGCTGGCCCTCGGTCCATGGCCCCTTCACGACCCTCAGGCAGTAGGCAAAATGCAGATCTTCGACAGGTGGTGCGTCACGAAGAGTCCTCGCCAAAGCCTGACCATATCCTTGATTGCGCGTCACCAAACGGGCCCAATCGGGCAACTGGGTCGAATCGGGCTCAGCCATCTGCTGAAGTGTCCGCTCGACGATTTTAGGGGCCTGCAGATAGCAGAGTGTCCTACAAAGCTCGGCATTGATTCTCGGTTCACTCGAAGGAAACGACCCATCAACTTTCGCCAGCACCTGCGCCCGCTCGTCCTCACTCGGTTCGCCGAGACGGATGAACATCAGATCGCAGGCACGCAGCCACGCAAGTTTTTCAACAACGGAAAGCTGCTCCCAGTTCAGCCCGATCAGGGAGGTGAAAACATCGTCTCGGTCTTCTTTGGTCCCAACCCGACAGAGCGCGATCGCCCGATTGATTTTCGCCATCGGCGTTTCCGCCTTGGCATTGCGAACGGCATCGACCCCGGCAAGCTCCAGAGCCGTCCTCGCGGCGAAGCGTTCGACCCGATCATCCGATCCCAGCTTGCTGACATCGTTCGCAATAACATGTTTCCTCATCGCGGGAGCAACCGGCGAGCAATCTTCCGTCCCCGTATAGCGGATCCTCCAGAGCGCCGACGCCGTTCTCCGCCCGCCCGTTGCAAAATACATGGCACCGTCAGCTCCGACCACAGCGTCTGTTAGAGGGAACCCACTGGCCGTGAAGAACTCCTCCCGCTTACCACGATAGCCCGCACCATCCGGCGTCAAATGGGCGGCGTAGATCGTGGCAAAGGTCCAGTCGAAGCAGAAAATTGCACGCTGATATTTCGCAGGAAAGGCCGTCCCTTTTCCGCTGACCACTCCGGTCGGCGAACCCGGTCCGAAATCAATCACCGCCCCCAAGCTATCTTCGTAGAACTCCGGCCACTTGCCGGTGCCGTTCCGCCAACCGAACTCCGCACCCGGGATCACATGACACAGGCGGGTCGGACGATACCACGGCATCCCGAGATCCCACTCCATGTCGGCATCGTAGGCAAAAAGCTCACCATCCTCATTGAAAGCCATGTCGAATGGATTCCGGAAGCCACCGGCGACGAGTTCCCAGTTCGATCCATCCGGCTGAAAGCGAGCAATCCATCCGCCCGGAGCCATAATATTCCGAGCATGCCCCCTTCCATCGGGATTTCTCGGAAGCAGCTGATCCTCCGCCCAGACACGCGGCATCCAGGTCCGATCTACCTCCGGGATCGAGGTCATGTTTCCAGCAATGAAATAGATCCATGTCCCGTCCGGTGAAGGAACCAGCGAGTGCGCGCTGTGCTCTCCCCCGCCGTTATGAGCGCGAAGTTTTTCGACAGCTTCGAAGCTGCCGTTTGCATCCAGATCCCGCGCCCGATAGACACCCTTTTTCTCACCCGCTCCTTCTGAAACCGTGACGTAGAGCGAATCACCGAACCAAAGGATCGCGTGCGCCCCTTTCAAATCGATTTCCAGCCGCTCCGCACGGGTCGAGCCGTCTTTCTGAATCACTCGGTAGATCGCTCCATACTGATCCGAGGCCGCCAGATCGCCGTTGCCCATTTTCGTGAGCCCCACCCAACTTCCTAGCTCCTTTGGGACCTGATACATCTGCTCCACCACGAATCCCTCCGGCACTTCAAACCGGTCAGTGACATCAATGGTTTTCTGCGGGGACTCAAAGGCATCAGGATTCGCCGATGCCTCGATTCCAAGCAACAGAAGACACGAAAAGGTGGATGCAGCAAGGTAGCTCATAGGTCAAAGAAGGGTTACCTACTGGTCAAAATCGCCCGATCACTCAAGAAACATTACTTTCAGAAAATTTCCCTGTCGATCGACGTATCGTCCGGTAGATTTCTCCTAGCAAAAGTCATGTCCATCCACTCTCCATTCCACTTCACCCTTCTTCCCATCATCGTCGCTCTTGGTTGCCAGCTTTCCCCGGCGGAGGAAGCGCCCGCCAAAGACGTAGCCAAATCCGATTGGATTCAGCTCTTCAACGGCAAGGACCTCGACGGCTGGACGCCGAAATTCGCCAAGCACGAACTCGGCGTGAACTTCCGCGACACCTTCAAAGTCGTGGACGGTCTCCTCACGGTCGACTACTCGAATTGGGACAAGTTTGACGGCGAATTCGGCCACCTCTTCTACAAGACGCCCTACTCGAACTACCGCCTCCGCTCGACCTACCGCTTCGTCGGTGAACAGGTCAAAGGTGGGCCTGGCTGGGCGCTCCGCAACAACGGTTTCATGATTCACTGCCAGGATCCCAAAACCATGACCAAGAATCAGGATTTCCCTAACAGCATCGAAGTCCAGCTCCTTGGAGGCTTAGGAAAAGGCGAGCGTGGCACCCTCAACATCTGCACCCCCGGTACCCAGCTCTTCTGGGATGGTAAGCTCACCAAGAAGCACGTCATCGAAACTGGCGGCCCCACTTTTAACGGAGACCAATGGGTCACCGTCGAGATCGAGGTGCATGGTGACAAATCGATCAAGCACATCGTCGGCGACACCATCGTCTGCGAGTATTCCAAGCCCCAACTCGACGACGGCAGCCCTCTCACAGGTGGCTACATTTCGATTCAGGCAGAAACCGCTCCGATTGAGTTCAAAAGCATCGAACTCCTCCCCCTCAAGGAATAAACAGGGGCAACTCGGAGGAGCACGCGGCGACGACAGCGAGTCTTGTCAGTTTCCGCGTGCATTTTTCTCCATCCGGCCTTCCCATCCCTGCGGCATGAGCATTGCGGACAAACAGCAGCAGGTACTCGACGAACTCGAACTCTTTCAGGACTGGCAGGAGCGCTACGAATACATCATCGGACTGGGAAAAAAGCTCCCCGCGATGGACGAAAGCCTCCACACCCCGGAGCGCCTGATCAAAGGCTGCCAATCCCAAGTCTGGCTTGAAGCAAGCAGCTCAGATGGAAATATCCGCTTCCTCGCAGACTCCGACTCAGTGATCACCAAAGGCATGATTGCGCTCTTCGTTCGGGTGCTCGATGGCGAACCGATCGACGACGTGCTCACCGCCGACCTTTCCTTCATCGACCGGACCGGCCTCAAAGAGCACCTCGCTCCGACCCGCGCCAACGCCCTCAACCTGATGGCCACGCAGATCAAGCAGCGCGCGCTCGAATTCGCTCAGGCATAAGCTGAGCAAATCTTCAGCTCACTTAGTGGCCTTTGCCCGCCAGCTTGGTGATCGGGTGAACCACAGCCAGCACCACCGCTCCCGCCAGAATCCCAAAGATCCCATTGAAGCTCATCGGCAGAAGCGTTTCTAACAAGACGCCCATGCCATGCGTGACGTGCTCGATCCAGTGATGGATCACCGGAATTCCATGAACAAGGATCTGGCCGCCCACCAGAAACATCGCGATTGTTCCGACGATCGAAAGGGTCTTCATGAGAAACGGCGCCGCCCATAAGATCCCCCGTCCGATTTTCCGCCTGAGTCCTTTCTTCATGCTGAGGAAAAGCCCGAGGTCATCGAGTTTCACGATGCAGCCCACCAGCCCGTAGACACCCACCGTCATGATCAGGGCAATCGCCGAAAGAACCATCGCCTGAGTGGCAAATGGCTTGGAAGCCACCACACCCAGCGAGATGACGATGATCTCGGCAGAAAGCACGAAGTCCGTGCGGACCGCCCCTTTGATCTTGCCCTTCTCGTTCACCTCACCGACCGCCAAATCCACGATCTCCTCCTTCGCCTCTTTGGCCGTCTTCTTGGAGCGATGGAGAAAGTGATGAAACAACTTTTCCACACCTTCATAGCAAAGATAGGTGCCGCCGATCATCAACAAGGGAGTCACCGCCACCGGAGCAAACTTGTTCAGAGCCAAGGCTGCTGGCACCAAAATCAACTTGTTGACGAACGACCCCTTTGCCACGGACCACACCACCGGCAGCTCCCTGCTCGCCACTACCCCACTCACCTGCTGGGCGTTCAAAGCAAGATCGTCACCGAGGACTCCCGCCGTCTTCGAAGCCGCCTTCTTCGTCATCAGCGCGACGTCATCAAGGATCGTTGCTATGTCATCGAGGAGAGCAAATAAACTCGCACCAGCCATGCAGGATCATGCGCCCAAGGCCATGCCATCAGGCAAGGATGATCTCAGCTAAATCACAGCCCGAAACGTGCCTTCACCGCCTCACGCTTCAGACGAAGTTCACGCCACTCGTTCACCAAGCGGCTGGCTTCGATCACCCCGCATCCTGCCGGAAGCCTTACCTCACGACCATTCCACCAAATTCCACGAATTGCCACGATCGCCTGAAACTCTCCGTCGACCACCGCTCCAAAGGGCGTTCCAAATTCCGCCGGAGCGCCCAAGCGATTCCGCCACTCAATCAATTTCGACATCGTCTCCCCGGTTCGCGGCAATGGGCCCAGTGCCGGGGTCGGATGAAGGCGATCAATCAACGAGCTGATTCCAACCTTGTGCGCCAACTCCACCTCGATGGGGGTGTGAAAATGCACGATCGACCCCAGCGACATGATCCCGCGAGGACCCCGACGAAGCTCACCCAGATCGCCCAGTTTGGAAACCAGCGCCTGAGCCACAAACTCATGTTCGCGGATCTCTTTCTCGTCCACTTCCAGAACTTCACGTTCCTCGGCCCGCGCCGTTCCCGCGAGCGCCATCGTGACCACTCGTGTTCCCGATACGCGCATCAAATACTCCGGCGACTGGCCGGCAAAGCCGGAAGCACCATCGTAAAAACCATAGGGCACCAAGGGCTCCGGACAATCGCCCGCTCCAAACAAGGAAGCCGCTTCTCCTTCCGACACGCGTCCCTTTTCAACCACGATTGGAACCGTCTTCTCAAACGTCCCACGGCGAATCGAATCCGTGATTTCCTGAAACACACCCGCAAAACCAGAAGCATCCAAGGGTTGCCACTCAACCTTTAATGAGGCCTTCCTGAAAAAATCCTCGCGCAAAACCCACTTCGAACTCGCGGGTCTCAACCACGGAGTGAGCCCATCAAGACCATAGCTATTTCGATAAAACGCCACTCCACTTTCGGGCGGTCCTGGAAGCGCCTCGAAGGGTCCCTCACCCACCAAGACCCTGCCGTCAGACCAGCCGAGATACCCCTCTTGCGAACTCGTCATGACGGCTCACCAGGGCTCTGCCGGTTCAGCTGCTCCCCTTGGGCCGCGATCAAGCTCTCCAGTTCCTCAACCCGATGCTCAACCCTCTTTGACCTCAACCCATGCATCGCGAATCCAACCGCAAACACCAATGACCCGAGCCCCGAAATACCACTTACGATCAAAAAGGACACTCCTAACGAGTTCATCCCACCGAATTGGCTGGAGCCAGTGAACATGATCACCATGGCCAGTATACTGAGAACCGCCCCAATCGTCGTTAGAGCAGTTCCAAGCATCATGCACCACCACGCCGGATGGCGGCCACTTCTCCCCAAAGCGATCACACCAATCCACTGCGCAATCAAGACTGGCAACATCAAGAGAAAGCCAAAACCGGCACCAAATATCGAACTCATGCGGGAAGACTTTAGCGACCGGATTCCGATGGGTCAACGGAAGGCATTCATGGTTTATCCGCCGCTTCCGCCTGCTTTCGCCAGCGATCCAAGCGCTTCTGAAGCGCCAATAGCTCAGGATTCAAAGGATGCAGATCAGCCCTGGCCAACCAAGCCTCCACCGCCGAGGCCGCCGCAAGATCCGAAGCCTTGACCTGATCCAAATCGTAGGGCGCGGGCGTGCCTGCATAGAGTCGGAATCCGGTCGTGGCACTGCGAAGCGGGAACAAGCGCAGAAAATCCCTCTTCTCCGCCAAGCTTACTTGACCGCGACTCAGATAGCTTTCAAGCACCCCCAACTGCTTCGAATCCACGGGATCAATCCGAGCCATCAAACCAGCCCGAAGCCCCGGATCACTTGCCAAAAGACTCGGATCTGCCTCGATTCGTGCTGACATTTTGTCAGGATACTCGGCCGCGAACTCATGTAGAGACATTGCTCCTACCTCCTTGAAGGGCGGGGAACCATCAACCCACTCCGCCAAACTTTGAAACGCCTGAGCCGTCCCAATCTCACGTACCAGATCCATCGCCTCCGCAAACCCCTCACTCCTCTCTTCTTGCCAATCATTCTTCGCTAACAGATTCGCCAAATGGGCATGCAACTCATCGTCCCCGGCACGCCACGGTTGTTCCATCACCAGTGCCCGCATCGCGACCGCATACTCCTCTGCGGAGTCCGTTCCCGCCAAAACCTCCCGCGCCACCTCAACCGCCACATCCGGGTCCGTCGACATCAAGACATCCAGTAGAAACACTCGAAGACTGGGCCAGCTCCGCAGGCCACCGCCATGCCCTGTCTCAAATGGCAATCCGGTTTCACGATCCTCCGCAGAACGAAGTAGGATCGCGATCCTCTCGGCCACCACCCTCGGATCCTCTTCGCACCACTTCGTCTTGGTATCAGCAAGACGTTGCCGTATTTCCTCAGGTGAAGCACCCTGATCGATCATCGCAACCAGTCCTTCCCAGCCCAAGCCGGAAGAATTTCGGGAAACCCGCTCTCCCCTGACTGGAATATCCCTCGGCGAATCAACCAGATCCGGCGACTTGCGGGGCCGAATGAGAAGCCAAGTGATGCCGATCACAACAACGGCACCGAGTAGCCACTTAAGGCTCTTCGGGAGTGGTCGTGTTGTTGGCATCGACGCTGATCTCAAGCTCGAACTGGCTTACCGTTGCACGATCACCCTTAATTCGGTCCTGAATATACAGCTGCCAGTTTCCATTCGGAGTCAGACCTGCAAACTCACTGCTGAGGTCCTTGTTCGTAAATACCAAATCCGATTGCCCCGGATCCTCGAGGCTGAAAAGCTCGACGTAGGTTCCACCGGGAGCAATCAGGCGCACAACCAAGTCACTACGATCATCCGTATCAACCTTGAGATTTAGGACCACCTTGCTCACCTCACCATCATTCGGAAAGTAGGCAACTCGCAGCGGAATCCGGGTCCAGCTTGGACGTCCATCAGGAATCCTCCGTGGCCGAGGCATCGAGTAAAATCCATTAGAAAAGCTCGTTCCACGAGCAGGGCGCATCCTCCACATCGGCACGCGAAGAAGAGGCTTCACCGCATTGAGGAACTGCCGGGCATCCCGAGTAAAGCCATAGACTCCTGTCTCGGCTGTTAGACCAGACACCAACACGCCGACAGCCTCCCAGTTCCCCCGCCGGTCCTGACGCCAAACAGGTCCACCGCTGTTACCCGGACCAGTGGAAAGGTGGGTCGTCGTCACGTAGTTCCCAAAGCCTCCGTCGAAGCGAATGAACTCGGGGGCGGTCGTGTGAAGGAAGTTGCCGCCCGACTCACCCGTGTAATTAATCTCCGCAGGATAGCCGGTGATAAAAGTCAGATTGTCACGACGAAGGTCAGCGTATCCGCGCATGTTGATCTTTGGTGGAGTCGCCGAGTAGAAGGCCTCAAACGCGAATCCCATCAGGACGTCCTTGCTGTAGGTCGCCTTCCACTCCATACCGAAGTCTTCAGCCAGACGCGCATAGGAATTCAAACGGAAGTAGCCACGCGACTGAATTGCCGCCTTCTCGTCCGGCACATCTCCATGGTTTCCTTGAATAAAAACGGGGGGAGCCCCCCATCCCGTCGTCTCGTCATAGACCACGTGTGCTGCCGAAAAAAACAAGTGCTGGTCCTCTGCCACAAATCCGCTGCCACGTCCGGCATCGGTCAGAACCAATCCATTATGAACATAAGGATCAGTGGTCAGATCGGCCGGGTCAACAGGCATCGAATAATTCACCTTCGGCTCAACCGCAGAAGACAGCCCGCTGATCGTAGCGAGCCCAAGAAACAGGCTAAGGTATTTCACAAAAAAAATGGGTAAGGGTGCTTACAACTTAGGTTTCCTTAAGCTTTTGAATCACAGCTGTCAAGTGAAGTCCAAAGTTCAAGCCATCTCTCAACACGTCACCAGGCACCCAGCCCAAGGACCCATCGAAGATCTCAAGAAGGAGAAATCCTAAGCAGGATCTCAATCCGCCGCAGCCTCGGAATCGAGAGCCCTGGGGATCTTCGCGACCTCATCGAGCAGATTGACGATTTCGACACCCCGCTCAGCAGAGCCGTCGTGGCGGAATCGCAGAACCGGAGTCGATTTCAACACGACCCGCTTCATCACTTTGGTCTGAATCGATCCATGCTCACGGTTCAATTTCTCGACGACTTGCTTAGCATCTCCAGCCAGCACACCCACCCATACCGACGCCTCTTTCAGGTCCTGAGTGGTCTCCACAGCATTCACCGTCACCAGAGCACCATTCCACTCGTAGTCACGTTGGACCACGGTGCCGATCTCGCGCTTCAGCAATTCGTTGACTCGGGTAAGGCGTAGGGACATCGGGAAAATTCAAATTTTAAACTCTAAACTCCAAAACTTCCTCAAAAACCAAGTTCATGGCTCGCACCATGACGTTTCGGAGTTTGAAACTTCGAGTTTCGTTACAGTGTCTGCGGGATTTTCTCGAGGGTGTAGCACTCGATAATGTCGCCTTCCTGATAATCATTGAAATCGCCGAGGCGAATCCCGCACTCGATGCCGACCTTGACTTCTTCAACCTCTTCGGTGAAGCGACGAAGCGTCGACATCTTGCCGTCGTAGACGGGGACACCATCGCGAAGAACACGGGCGTGTGCTTTGCGGTGCACCTTACCATCCTTGATGTAGCAACCACCGGCCTTGCCCTTTAGCACCTTGAACACCTGCTTCACCTCGGCGTGACCAAGGATCTTTTCGCGGGTCAATGGTTCAAGCAATCCGAGCATGGCCTCCCGAGCCTGATCGATGAGTTCGTAGACGACCGAGTAGAGCTTGATCTGCACGCCCTCGGACTTGGCGAGGCGGGCGGCCTTGGCCTCCACCTTGGTGTTGAAACCAATGACAATCGCATCCGACGAACTCGCCATCTGCACATCACCTTCGCTAATCGGCCCGGCGGCTCCCGTGAGGAAGTTCGCGGTGACTTTCTCCGACTTGATGTCGAGAATCGCGTTCCTGATCGCTTCGATCGACCCCTGAACGTCGGTCTTGAGAATCAACTTGAGCTGAGCCTTCGAAGCACCGTCGGTGACGTGGCTGAAAAGGTCTTCCATGCGGCTCTTCTTCGGAATCGTGAGTCGCTCGGAGCGATGCTCTTCCTGGCGCTCGGAGGAAAGTTTCTTAGCCGCGCGATCGGATTCCATTTCGACAAGTTCATCCCCCACCCGAGGCAACTCCTCGAAGCCGATGATCTCGACTGGCGTGCCGGGGGTTGCGGACTTGATCGATTCCCCACGGTCGTTGATCAGTGCTTTAACTTTGCCGCTAAAAGGACCGCAGATGAAAGGCTGGCCTGTTTTCAGCGTGCCAGTCTCGACAATGGCGGAGGCCACGGCTCCACGGCCTTGCTGAAGCTTGGCCTCGATGATCGAGGCTCGTGCGTTACCTTTCGGATTGGCCTTCAGTTCGAGAATCTCAGCCTGCAGGGCGAGGAGTTCGAGAAGGTCGTCAACGCCCGTACCCTTGAGCGCGGAAATTTCCAAACACTCGGTGTCGCCGCCGAAGTCGACCGTTTGCAGGCCTTTCTCCGCAAGCTGCGACTTCACGTTCATCGGATTCGCACCCGGGACATCGATCTTGTTGATCGCGACGATGATCGTCTTTTTAGCACGCTTGGCGTGGGCAATCGCTTCGAGCGTCTGAGGCATCAGACCGTCGTCAGCAGCAACCACTAGCACCACGATGTCCGTAATGTCAGCGCCACGAGCGCGCATTCCTGAGAAAATGGCGTGGCCAGGGGTATCAATGAAAGTGATCGGCTTGCCCTGATACTCGACCTTGTAAGCACCGATGTGCTGGGTGATTCCACCCGCTTCGCCTGCGGTGATCCGCGAATTGCGAATGCGGTCAAGCAGGGTGGTTTTCCCGTGATCGACGTGACCCATGATGGTGATGATTGGCGGACGGAGATGAAGAGCTTCTTCCGGCTCATCTTCGGGAGCTTCCGGCTCCGCAATCACCTCTTCCTGCTTGTGAACACCACCACCCTTTTCGCGCTTCTCACGCTCAAAGACGAATCCATGAATTTCACAAACCTGTGCGGCAATATCCGGCTCGATCGCCTGATGAGGGGCAACGAAAACCTGAAGCTTGATCAAATCCGCAAGAAGCTGGAAAGGCTTCAGATTCATCAGCGCCGCCAATTCCGCAACGATGATCGGTGGCTTGATGCTGATGAGATTACCTTCGCTGACACCATCGCTCGATTCAGCCGGCTTGGTATCGGACGGTGCCGGATTCATCGGAGGCGTGACAGGCACGGCCACCGGTTGCTCTTCTTCGAGCAGCTTTGAAATCAAAGGTAGTACCTTCTTACCGGACTGCTCGGTCTTTCTAACCTTTGGCTTCTTCCCTTCGGCAAAAGGATCGTAAGCATCCTTTTTGGCATCCTCCACCGTCCTAACCTGAGATGCCTCCTGGCGCTGCCGTTCACGACGTGACGGTAGCTTTTTCTCTCCAATCAAATCGAGAGCTTTGCGTTTTGCGGGCTTCTTGTCGCTATCTTCGGGCATCAGGCGTATAATTGCGTTCTACTAACGGTTCTTTTGAAAATTTAACGGCGGCTTCAGCCCTCCTGGCTTCTGGCAGCGGGCTCCTCAACTCCGGGTATTTCCTGTGGAGGAGATGGTTCGGCGGGCACCGCCTCACCACTGAGGTCATCCGGCAACTCGCGACCGACCACCGCATGGGCTCGCACCAGAATATTCTTCGATCGCTCCTCGGAAACATCGAGCACCGAGCAAATGTAATCGATCGGCATGTCGACGACCATCTCGGGGCTCATACCCCCTGCAGCAAAAAGTTTGGCGGCAAGGTCGTCGTCAATCCCCAGCTGCTCAGCCACTGAGTGAGCAGCATCGGCAATCTTCGCTTCAAACTGCTCCTTTTTGCTCTCGTCCTTGCGCACCTGCACGTCCCAGCCCATCAAGCGTGAAGAAAGGCGAGCATTCTGCCCCCGACGACCGATCGCCTTGCTCAGGTCTTCTTCGTCGACGGTGACAAGCACGACACGCTTGGCTTCGTTGACGGTGATCGTGCGCAGGATCGCAGGCTTGAGGGCCTCGCGAACGAACTCTTCAGGATCCTCGCTCCAGCGAATGATATCCACCTTCTCATTGTTAAGTTCGCGAACGATGTTCTTCACGCGAGCACCCTTCATGCCGACGCACGCGCCAACAGGATCGACCTTGGGATCATTGCTCCAAACCGCCACCTTGGTGCGGTAACCGGCTTCACGGGCAATACCGCGAATCTCAACCGTGTGATCGGAAATCTCGTTCACTTCGGCTTCGAACAAACGACGCACGAAATTCGGATGACTGCGGGAAAGGATGATCTCCGGTCCGCGACCTTCGTTCTCAACCGCCACGACATAGGCTCGGATGCGGTCACCGATGTTATACTCTTCGGTCTGCACCCGCTCGCGCGATGGCATCACGCCCTCGAACTTACCGAGGTCAAGCATCACATCACTGCGATCAAAACGGCGGACTGTTCCCGAAACAACGTCACCGGCGCGATCTTTGAACTCCTCATAAATCATCTCCTTCTCAGCCTGACGCAAACGCTGCATCATGGTCTGCTTGGCCGTCTGGACCGCGATCCGACCGAAGTCCTTCGGCGTCACGTCAAACTCGATCTCACCATCCAACTGCGCATCAGCGTTGCGCTTGGCAGCGAGCTTGATCGGAACCTCGTTGAACTTGTCGACGTAGTCTTCATCCGCGACCACGCGCAGTGTCGCGTGGATCCGGGTTTCGCCCTTTTTTGTATCCACCTCAGCGCGAAGCACTTCGATCGCATCGGCACCCGGAACCATCTTACGATAGGCGGAAATGAAGGCATACTCGAGCGCGGCGACGACCTTGTCTCGGTCGATGCCTTTCTCTTTCTCGTAATAATCGATGAGAGCGACGATGTCGTTGGTCATAGCTTGGCTTGAGGCAGAAAAGGAGATGTCTAGAGACGCAAAAGAGTGGGTTTTCGCCCACTCCGAAGTTGCACCGGAAGTTTGATCGCCGGAGGCTCTAGGCCGGAACGCCCTGAGTTGCAAGTCCAATCTCCCCACTCAGCAGCCCAAAAAAACACCTAATCCCGGGGACTTCCTGCCCGTCTCTGGCCAACCTCCATGATTTATCGCGCCGCGTCTCGACCTCGAGCCCGTCCAACTTCAGAATTCGGCCATGATTCAGGCCATTTCATTCGACGCCGCCGGAACCTTGATCGAACCTGCGGAACCGGTCGCCGGAACTTACGCCCGCCTTCTCTCACCCCACCTCGGACCGCTCGATCCCGCCCAGCTCGCGGCATCGTTTCCGCAGGCCTTCAAAAACGCCGGGCAACCAATCTATGAAGACGATCAGGACGGAGACCACGCCGAGCGGCAATGGTGGCGCATTGTGGTCGAATCCACCGTCGCTCAGCCCGTGCCCGACGAAGCCTTTCACGAACTTTTTCACCACTACGCCAAACCCGAGTCATGGAGGGTTTTCCCTGAAGTCACATCCGTCTTGAGCCGGGTCAGCGAACTCGGCCTGAGATGCGTCGTCACTTCAAACTTTGACCTCCGCCTCCATCGGATCATCGATGGCCACGGTCTCAGATTTGAAGAGATCATCACCTCCGCGAGCGCTCGATCGAGGAAACCTTCACTCGCCATTTTTACGCAAGCCCTCAAAATTCTCGAACTCGAAGCAGGGGAATTGCTCCACGTCGGAGATTCCAAGCAAGCCGACCTGATCGGCGCGAAAGCCGCGGGAATCGATGCCTATCTCTTAGATCGACCCTCAACTGACCTCTGGGACTTTATGGATTGGGTCGGAAAATATCTAGAAATTGGATAGGAATTTGGTCTTGCCAAAAGATCACCTCACCCCTACCCCCTCCCCGCCTTCGGGCAACAAAACGCGCGGATAGCTCAGTTGGTAGAGCATTCGGCTTTTAACCGACTGGTCCCGGGTTCGAGTCCCGGTCCGCGTACTTTCTTTTTCCTACTGGCGTCACCAACCGCCAAAACAACTCCCGCCACTTGGATGTCCATTACCTTAAGCGGACTGGGAGGAGGACCTTCCGGAGCGAAGTGGAGGCGGGTTTGAATGCATCCTGTCATCCGTGACGACATCCATCAATCGGAGCTTCGCGACCTATTCCGCATGGAGGCGACGAAGGAGCCTCAGTCCCGGTCCGCGTACGTTCTTTTTCCTACTGGCGTCACCAACCGCCAAGCCGACTGCTCCATCCTCTGAGACTGGCGTCCTTTGCCACAAGGGACTTTTTGCCCATCCCGACCGGTTCCCTGAAACAATCGACCTCCCCCGGTAGTAGGAAACCGATCCCGTATGAAATCTCTATCAATCCTCATTTGCATGAGTGCCTCCATCTTTTGCGGAGTGGCCACTCTTTCCGCAGCCGAGAGCCCGAATGTCGTGATCATTTACGGTGACGACGTCGGCTTCAATGATGTCGGCGTAAATGGAGCGACGCTGATCAAGACGCCAAATATCGACGCCCTCGCCGCCGCAGGCCTGAACTTCACCGACGGCCACTGCTCCGCTGCCACCTGCTCGCCATCCCGCTTCAGCTTGCTCACCGGGGTTCACGGCTTCCGCCACGGGGTCAGCATTCTTCCGCCGAATGCCCCCCTTTCCATCCCCACCGATGTCCTCACCCTACCAAAGCTTTTCAAGAAAGCAGGCTACGCCACCGGAGTGGTCGGAAAATGGCACCTCGGCATCGGCAAAAAGGGCGTGCCGACGAATTGGAACGGCACCGTCAAACCCGGCCCTCTCGAAATCGGATTCGATTCCTCATTCCTCCTCCCCTCCACCAACGACCGGGTTCCCTGTGTCTACCTCGATGGACACCACGTCGTCGGACTCGATCCTAAGGACCCGCTCTATGTTGGCAACAAACTCGCCGATGTCCAAAAGCCCGGCAGCACTCAGTATCCGAACGGGATCACCAACGCCGATGCGATGACCTACTACCCGAGCACCCACGGTCACAACAACAGCGTGATCAATGGCATCGGACGGATCGGTTACATGTCGGGCGGCAAGTCTGCCCTATGGAATGATGAAACCATGGCCGACGTGTTCGTCAAACAAGCCAAAGACTACATCACCAAGAACAAGGCCAAGCCCTTCTTCCTCTATTTCGCCTCCCAAGACATCCACGTCCCCCGCGCCCCGCATCCACGCTTTAAGGGCTCAACCAAGCTCGGCTTCCGTGGTGATGCGATGGTGCAATTCGACTGGGCCACCGGTGAAATCATGAAGTCCCTCGAAGAGCACGGACTCACCGAGAACACCATCGTCATCTTCTCCAGCGACAACGGTCCAGTCTATGACGACGGCTACAAAGACGGCACCATCGTTCCCACATCCACCAGGGAGGTCGACCAAGGTCACGACGGCTCGGGCATCTGGCGCGGTGGGAAATATCAAATCTACGAAGGCGGCACCCGCGTCCCATTGATCATCCGCTGGCCGGCGAAAATCAAACCCGGTACGAGCAGTGCCATGGTTAACCAAATCGACTTCGTCGCCTCCTTCGCCAGCCTGTTAGACATCGAGCTCGCCGACCATGAAGCCAAGGACAGCCGCAACATGCTGCCTGCCCTCCTCGGAGAAGATGAAAAAGGCCTGCCCTACATGATCCAGGAAGCCCGCACTTTCGCGCTCCGAGTAGGCAACTGGAAATACATCTCCAATGAGCCCCTTCATCGGCCAAAGAAAGGCAAGAGACCCGCCCCAAAACCTGAACTCTACAACCTGGAGAACGACCCGAGCGAGACAACCAACCTGATCAACAAGAACCCCGAGAAGGCCCAATCCATGGCCAAGCAACTCGAGGAACTCATCGAGTCAGAAGGCGTCCGCAACTAGCAAGCGGCACGCCCGCGTGCCGTGACTCTACGCCAACTGCGTCTCTGCCAATAAGCGATAGGTCCCCTGCCGCGCCATCAATTCGTCGTGAGTGCCGCTCTCGACGAGTTGACCGTGATTGATCACGAGAATCCTGTCCGCATCCCGCACCGTCGAAAGGCGATGCGCGATGACCAGACTTGTCCGCCCCTTCATCAAGCGCTCGAGTGCTTCATTCACCAGTCGCTCGCTCTCGGTATCGAGCGAACTGGTCGCCTCATCTAACAACAAAATCCGGGCGTCGGAAAGAATCGCCCGCGCAATCGCGATCCTCTGACGTTGGCCTCCCGAAATTTTCACGCCGCGAGGGCCAACCATCGTTTGATAACCCTCCGGCAAGGCCGCGATGAAATCATCAGCATTGGCCTCCTTCGCCGCCGCTTCGATCTCCTCCTTGCTCGCCCCAGGTCGCCCATACTCGATGTTCTCAAGGATCGTGCCACCAAAGAGCAGCACCTCCTGAGGCACCACCGCGATTTGCGACCGAAGCGACGCCAGATCCAGCGACGCGGCATCACGACCATCGAAAGCCACCTTACCTTCACCGGGCCGATGAAAACCAAGGATCAGCGAAAAGACCGTCGACTTGCCCGCCCCCGAAGGCCCCACAAGCGCCACTCGCTGACCGGCATCAACGGCGAAATCGAGTCCCTTGATCACCGCCTGATCGGGCCTTGATGGATAGCGGAAATGAACTCCTTCAAAGGCAAGCGCCCCCGACAAGTTCCCAATTTTTTCTCCACCGGAAGCTTCCGTCTCATCTTGGAGGATCTCCCGAATCCGCTCGCTCGCCCCACTCATCGCCTGCAGTTGCGAGACGATCTCCGGGAATGACCCCAGTGACGCCCCCACAAAGATACTAAAGAGAATGAAGGCGAGGAACTCCTCCTGAGTAAGTTCCCTGCGGACCAACATTCCTGCACCAAACCACGCCACGAACGCAATCGTCCCAAACATCACGAAAATGATGAAAGAAAGAAAGAACGCACGAGCCAAAGCCCCTTTCATCGTCACCGAAAAAAAGCGCTCAAGCGCGGAAGAGTAGCGCTGTTCTTCAAAAGCCTCGTTACCGAACGACTTCACATCGGTAATGCTCTGAACCGACTCCTCAATCACCGTCCCCGAATCGGCCAGCGCGTCCTGAGCGTCCTTCGACCTCGCCCGCACCTTCCGCCCAAAGATCGCCACAGCCAGCACCACCAACGGAATACTGCCAAGCATCACCAATGCGAGCTTCGACGAGAAGAAAAACACCGCCGTTAGACCACCCACCAGAATCACCATCTGCCGGACCATCTGCGGCACCGTGTTCATCAGCGCCTCACGAACCACTCCGAGGTCACCCGCCACTCTCGTGCTTAAGGCACCGGATCGCTGTTCTTGGAAAAACGAAACCGGAAGCCGCAGCATGTGCGAGAAAAGATCACGCCTCAAATCGTTGAGCGCCGCTTCACCGGACTTCATGAACCCAAGAACCCGCCAAAACGCAATGAAAGCCTGGAGGCTCAATGCTCCGACCAGCCACTTCATGTTCTCGTCAAGCCCCTCCTTCACTTTCTGGGCATCAACCCCATTTTTCCAAGCATCGGCAGGGTCACCGACCAAGTCCTTCAGGATCAGTGGAAACACCAGCGACAAAGCCGCCGTGACAAAAAGCGCGATCAGCGATGGGATAAAGATCGCCCGATAAGGACGCAGGTATCCGAACAACCACTTCAGCGAGCTACCAACATTCCCGCGTTTTCCCGAATCCTTCGACATCCCGGAGATGGGACTCCATCCCCTCGCCGACGTCAACGCCGACGACGTGAAAGCAGTGGAAGCACTGTCAGCATCAGGATTCCAACACTCGGTTCAGGAACCCCCGTAATCGCCGCAATCTGAGAATGATAGGCGCTGATTCTCGTCGAGTAGAAGCCGCTCGGCACGTCGTCCACCTCGTCGTCTACCAAGGTCCAGCCTCACCTCGTAGGCACCGCCACCCGCATTAAAATCGGCCTTCAAATACTCGGCGCCCGCATACGACGTCGTAATGGACACCTGATTGGTTCCCCAGCGGCCCGTATTGTCTGCCGCGCCCCACCTCCAGCCCTTCTCGATCGACGCCAGGTCCACCGTCGCCCCACGCTGAGTTCCACGCCCCATCACCACCAAGTCCTTACCGACTTCGTCGCTTTCGGTATAAAGCGTGGCAAATGACGAAAAGGTCCCGGTCACTTCAAAAATCCGGAGGTCCGTTCCGGCGATATTCCAATAACCGACGCCGCCATTGACCGAGCGATCCACATTGCAGATCGCATCACTCCCTCCATTAAAATACCCCTTCCAAATAAAGATCGAAGCCACACCGATGTGTTGCGCGGTGATGAAATGGCTTGGGGAAATCATCGTTCCGAGAAAACTCCCGAATTCCCCCTGAAACTGCCAACCGGATCCACTCAAGGCTCCACCCGGTGCCACCTCGCGATTCATCGCAGGATCACCTGACTCATAAAAAAATCACGCCCTCGGCTAAAACCACACCAAGTCAGAGGAGGAATGTCGGAAGCTTCATGGTGGAAAAACAGCCACCGGATCAGGCACGGCAAGCCTCAAGCAATTCCGCCGCCTTCAGCCGCGCCCAGGCATCCGCCTCGATCAGACCCGCCAGCGAATCCGCAGCCCCGACCACGTGAGCCGCCATCGTCTCACCGACCACCGCCCAGATCTCCGTGAACCCGATCCGACGCTCGATAAAAGCATCCACCGCGACCTCATTCGCCGCATTGAAAACCGCCGGCAAGGTCCCCCCTTCCAAACCAGCCCGCCGCGCCAAGCCCAGCGCCGGGAACACCTCGTCGCGCGGCTTTTCAAACTCCAGCTTCGCCAGCTCGCTGAAATCCAGCGGCTTCAGCCCACCCGGAACCCGGTCCGGCCAAGTTAGCGCATACTGGATCGGAAAGCACATGTCCGTGCGGCTCAACTGCGCCAGCACCGAGCCATCCACGAACTCTACCATCGAGTGCACGATGCTCTGCGGATGCACCACCACATCGATCCGCTCCATGCCGATCCCAAAGAGCCAGCGCGCCTCGATCATCTCCAGCCCCTTGTTGAAAAGCGTCGCCGAATCGATCGTGATCTTCCGCCCCATCTCCCAGGTCGGATGCTTCAAAGCCTGCTCAAGCGTAACCGCTTTCAAATCCTCCGCCGGCCAAGTCCTAAACGGCCCACCCGAAGCTGTTAGAATCAGCCGCGAGACTTCCTTCTCTCCCCCACGATGACCATCGAGACATTGGAAAATCGCGTTGTGCTCGCTGTCGACCGGCAAAATCTTCACGCCGTGCTTCTCAGCGGCAGCCGTGACGATCTCGCCCGCCATCACCAGAATCTCCTTCGAAGCCACCGCCAGATCCTTACCCGCCTCGATCGCCGCCAGCGCCGGCCCCAAGCCCGCCGTTCCAACGATTGCCACCAACACCACATCGGCACCTGTTAGAGCCGCCAATTCGATCAGGCCTTCATTACCGACGTATAACTTCACGCCATCGGGCAACAAAGCACGCAGCCCCGCCTCTTTCGAAACATCGGCCAGCGCCACATGCTTCACCCCCGTCTCGCGCACCTGCTCGACGAGTTTTCCGACGCTGGCGTTCGCCGCCAATCCGACCAATTCCACTCGCTCAGGAATCTGCCGCGCCACTTCAAGCGTCGAACATCCGATCGACCCGGTCGACCCCAACAGCACCACTTTCTTCCTCACAGCGTCACCCATTTTAGATAAAAGTAGAGCACCGGCGCGGTGAAACAGAGCGAATCGATTAGATCAAGCGACCCACCGATCCCCGGCAGCATGTTACCCGAGTCCTTCGCGCCGAGACTGCGCTTCACCACACTCTCCGCCAGATCGCCGACCACCGCCAGCAGCGCCAGAATGAAACCAAGCACGATGACATGTGGCCAGCCACCAAGCGCTGCCAGCTTTTCCGGCATCAGCGCGAACAATCCACACGCCGCCAGTTGCGAAAAGAACAACGCACCAAAGAATCCTTCCCATGTCTTTCCGGGACTCACATGCGGAATCATCTTCCGCTTTCCGATCATCGAACCGGTGATGTAAGCCCCCATGTCCGTGAATTTTGTCACCGCGATCAACCAAAGCAGCAGCATCGCACCCGGCACCTGACCATCACCCGGAACCAGAAACACCAGACGTGCCGTAAAATTGAAACACAGCGCCACATAGACAAAGCCGAGCACATTAAATGCGACGGCTTGCAGCGGCTCCAAGCCACGAAGCGGGTGCCGGAGCTGCAAAGTGAACGCTCCCGCTGCTGCCAAAAAAACCGCAGCTCCATCGAGTCCAGCCGGAAGCGAAACACCTCCACCCGAACCCATCTTCCCATTCCCTAACAGCATCCAGTAGAGCAGCCCGCAATAAGCCACCGTCAAACCGATCCCAAATCGAGGAAAGCACTTCACACCGCCCAACTTGAGCATTTGGAAATACTCGATTGTTGAAAGCAGCGTCAGCAACCCGACCAATCCGACATAAGCCCAAGCCTGCTGGCTCCACAAACCCGCAGCGACAAGCGCCCACAAACCGAGTGTGCTCGCCAGTCGGCGAAAGAACACGGAACGCTTGGATTGGGACGGAGAATTTTCAGCCATCGGCAGGTGCGCCGGTATCCAAGCGGCCCAAAGCTAGACTGGCAATTCAAACCGCTCACTCGCCCTCTCCTCACCGCCTCACTCCATCGCCCTGATCCTCAACGCCCGCAGCGAAAACAACTCCAATCCTTCCACCTCCTTCATCTTCCTCGCCCCGTCCTTCCGCTTCGCTCCGAAATGTTCCCGCCGCTCAGCAAACACCCCTTCCACAAAACTCCGACTCCCAATCGCCACCCCATCGCTGAAATACCTCACACGACACCTCAGCAACTCCGCCAAACTCAGCTTCCCTCCAGCCTCCAAAACCTTCTTCGCTGCATCCGTAGAAATCCCTTTCCTCCCCGAGGAAACCGCAGACGCTTCTACCTCCACACCTTCTCCGAACAACCAGCAGCGATACCACTCGGAGGCTGTTAGATTCGATGACCCCGCCTTGTCATTCCACGAATCAAGCGGCGAATCCACCACTCGACAAAGCCCACGCCGCGCCCGTTTCGATCCTGCTAGCGCCTCCGCATATCCACACCACCGGTAGTCCTTCGGGTCTTTCGTCAGCCCTGCCCTAACAGGATTCAAATCGATGTAAGCCGCCATCGTTCTTAGCGCATCGCCATCCTGTACCAGCAGGCTTTTGTAGCGATCCATCCAAAGGGTTCCCCGCCGTCCATGATGCTTGTTGAACCAGCGCGAAAAGCGCTCCTTCAGCTCCTTCACAAACTGCGAAAGATTGCAGAAGCGGCTCCGATAGCGCTCCAGCAATTCCTCCGCTGGCCCATGCATGCCCTTCGAGCGCAAATCGGAAAGCTCATGCCTAAGCGCCGTCACATAAGCCTTCGGGTAAAGTCGCGTCAGGTGCTCCAGCAACTTTTCCTCACCCTCAGGCCCCTCAAATCGGCGCAGAAACCTCGTCCGATCCGGCACGCGGACGAGAAGGTGGAAATGATTGCCCATCATCGCAAAAGTCAGAATCTCGACACCCGCAAACCGCTCCAAACGGCGCATCACCCGCAGAAACGCCTCCTTTTCCACATCGCCAAAGAGCATTTCTCCACCCGCCGTCCGGCTCATCACATGATAGCAATTCGACTGCCCCTCCATCCCCAGAATCCGCCTGCGCCCAAGCCCCTTCCCACGCCGAAATCCGCCCGACACCGGGGCTGTTGCAAGCCCTGCTTTCTCAACTGGATCGCTCACCTTTTCTTCGTTGGTCTTCATCGTGTTACGCGATCTTTAGCAAAGTTGGCTCCTGCCGTCAATATACTGCTTGCCTGGCATCGTTTTTTGCATGGCATCGTTTTTTGCATCCTTTTCTGTTTTTGCGGCATCTTTTTGTTCTGGCATCTTTTTGTTCCCGGCGGAGGGGCGTGTTGTTGAAAAACTGGTGAATCGTGAATCAAGATCTCTAATGACCGTGGGCGTCTCGCCCACTTATCAACCCCGTAGCCATCGGAAGTCGGAAGTCGGGGAGGTCGGATGAAACTCACCCTCCAAAAACCCCAAGACACCTCGCAATCACCTCACTCTGAAACGCCGGAGGAAACAGCACCCCCAAGGGAACCGCCACCGCAAGCAAAGCCGGCACCTTCCCCAGCGGCCGCCCAAGTCGCCGCTCCAAGACCGTCAGCAACCCATGCACCGTGAAAAACAAGGTCGGCCACCCAAACCCAGCCCTCACCGGCAACGTGATCGCCAATTCGTGCAAGATCCCCGACCCCACAAAAACCGCCATCACCCCCGCACTCTCCCCGAACAAGTTTCCCACCGGCCTGCCCATAAGCCGCTGCATCATCTGCGAATATCCCACATTCCAGCGCCGACTCCAAAAGTCACCAAACCCCTGCGCCATGAGCAGATTCGGAAACAAGGTCCGCACCGGATACCCCGCCGCCCGCAGCCCGCCTTTCAGCACCCGCAGCGCGCCGAAGTGAAAGCCAAGACTCATCGGCAGAAACATCACCAAAATCTGCCGCCATCCCATCCACCAAACCAACCACGCCCCCAAAGTCCCCACCGCCATCAGCCCAAGCCCCTGAAACACATCGCCCTTCCAACTCAAACCCGCCCGCTTCACCCGAAAGCTCCCCGGATCCATCCCGAACCAGCAGCAGGAAAACACCAGATACGGCCCCACTTTCAGCCGCTGAGCCCCAGCCCACTCCGCATACACCAGCCCCTTCATACAAGCGAGCAGCACACAGCAAATCCCAATCATCCGTAACAAAGCATCCACCTCCCCCATCACCCGATCCGCCACAAAAACCGCAACCCCTAACAGCAACCAACTCACAAGCCTCCGAAGCCACGTCGATTCCACCTTCGCAAGCAAGGGACCACTCCCAATCCCCATCGCCACCAACCCCAAAATCACCCATATCATAACAGCCCTCCTTGCCCAAACCACCCAAGATTCCAGCCGACCAACAAGCCGTAAAGCACCACCAGACCGACAAACAACAGCGTCAGCAAATGCTTCGCCACCCGATTTGCCATGCTTCCCTCGATCTCCCCCAAATCAAAACCAAAGAACTGCAGCCACAAGCGCACCGCCCACCACAAAAGCATGAAGACCGACATCGCCGTCGCCGCCCCCGAGCCTCCCATCAACCAATCCCCAAAGCCCAGCGCCAGCACCGCAAAGAATACATGGCTGCTCCAAACATAGATCGAATACGTCCACCACAACTCCCGCATCAGCGGCGTCAAGCCCGCCAACTTCTCCCGCCAGGCAAGCACCTTGGGAATCCAGAAACTCCCAATGCAAAGAATCATCAGCGACCACCCACCGACTAACAATCCGATCTGAATTAGCTCTTTCATGGAAGAAATGCGGCTAAGAAAAACACCAAACTGAGATAAGCAAAGATGCCGAAGAAAAAGAGATCCCACCCCCGATCACGACGCCGCGTCTCCTTGTCGTAGTAGCTCATCTGCACCAGCACCCGACTCGCCCAAAACACTCCAAAGAACCCACTAAGCACCCGCCCCATCCCGGCTTCCCTCAACAAGCCCGGCCACCCCAGGCAAAGCAGCGCCAGCCCCAGAACGATCGACACGATGTAAGCGCAGTGGACATAAAAAACCTGCCGCACAATCACCGCCGAGCCCGCAAGATTCCGCGCATAGTTCCAGCGCTTCGCCGCGACAAAATTCGCCGCTGTTAGACCAACCAGCATGATCCCGGCGATCCTCAGAGCGATTTCAAGATGGAGTGGATTCATGATGTTAGAAAGTTCACTTCAATTCCTTCAATTCCTTCAATTTCTTCAATTTCCCGAGGTACCTTCATGGACTTTCGCTTTCTTTTCTTTCAGTATCTTCTGAAAGTTCCGCAAGGCAAGAAAGAATTTGAGAAGTCATCGGGCTCTTCTTCATCCCCCTTCAGTTCATCGTAAAAAACCGAAATAAGTTCCTAAAGGCCCATCCCACCCCAGTAGTGTTCGGCATGCTCGCTGCTTGTTGAAACGAATTTCTGAATGTGACAAAACCGTCACTTGTACTGTTAGTTGATTTCTGGTTTCCTTCGCTCGTGGGCCGCGCCAAGGACAAGAT
>Ga0100401_1000853_pt1 | contig 25116 bp, 25 predicted proteins | sample CryGeymeta201525_FD_80421 | JGI IMG/M metagenome (GOLD analysis project Ga0100401, IMG submission 80421) | Groundwater microbial communities from Crystal Geyser aquifers in Utah, USA - Crystal Geyser metaG 2015-25 | ecosystem: Environmental > Aquatic > Deep subsurface > Groundwater | place: USA... | reverse complement strand
CGGAACTTGATTTGCAAGATCATGTTGCAAAATTCTGCCTAAATCATATAAATTTTGCTGGACAATGAAGCTTCTGGAGAATTGAACATGGCAACGTTCGAGGGCACCGCAAAATCCTTCAAGCTTTATTTTGGGCCGTTTTTTCGAGTGATTGTCCAACAGATTACAAAAAAGTATAAGGCGACCATTGGGGCATGTGAGCATTGTGGAAATATCTCTGGACTGGAATCGGCACACATACACGGACGAAATCGATTAAAAATTATTGATGAGCTGCTTGGGACATCTGAACCGAACAAAGAGGTTCAAGTTGAACTCAAGAAGTTTACAGAAGCCTTCAAGCGCGCACACGAGCCGGCTGAAAAGGCGATCCTCGTTCTATGTAGTAGATGCCATAGAGATTACGACATAAAAGTGCCTCACGCCAGAATTCATTCAAAAAGGGCATCCGTGACGATACTTGAACAAAATCCAGCCGAACAGACTGGCGATGTTTTGCCGATCCTGTTGGATCCGCCGCGCCCAGAAGAATTCAAGGCAAAGCTACTTGACCGGCGTGAAGCAATTATTGAGGTCCATTATGTAAATGGAAACATAGATCGTAGATCGTGGAATGCTCATCTTTTTAGTGAAACATCAAACGTCGTTGGAAACCTTCGGTCACGCCCGGAGTTTCGGAAAGGTCGATGGCAAGAATGCGGGATTAAGAGGTTAATCGTCAGAGTCGTGGAGTGATGCTTGAAACGAATGCCTGCGCTTCCAGCGACCGCCACGTCGCCTCGTCCCAGCGATCAGCCCCGAGAATCCACGCCGCCGCGCGGGCATAGACGCGGGCGTCGAGCGCCTCGTTGCGCTCGCGCATCTTCTGCCATTCCTGATGGCCAAAGCCGCGCTTGTTGCGCACCGTGACCAGCTGCTCGGCCACCAGCTGCTTCAGCCATTCGGTGTCGGCCCAGACGGGCAGGTGGATCGTGCCTGCCGGATCGCAGACGCCCAGAGCGCGATCCTCGTCCGAGGGGCGTTCCAGCCGCAAAAAGCGGTAGGTTTCCGCCTTGAAGGTGGACACGGCGATGGTCCAGAGCCGCGCGCCCCGGCGCAGCCGCTTGCCGCCGATGGTGGCGTCGACAAAGGTCGGCCCCGACACCGGCGTCGGGCGGTTGAAGCTTTCCACGCCCTTGATCGGGGTGGCCTGCGCGTTGCCGACAGCGCGCGACCAGGCATAGACGGCGGGGGCTTCATAGCCGGTGTCGATGGCGAGCTTGGACAGTTGCATGACAGCACCGCTTTCATGGACCCATGTCCGCCCTAACAGGACCGTCAGTTTATCCCAGCAGGCCGGATCGTCAGGTCCGCCCGGAATGACGATGTGTTCCACCAGCCAGGACTCCAATCCCCGCCCCCAGGCCCAGACGTCAACCTCGATCCGGTCTTTCTGCACATCGGCCCCGGCGGTCAGGAACAGCCCGAGGCGCGGCACGGTTGCGGAATAGACCTCGCGCCGATCCGCCAGCCGCTGCCATTCCGGCGCATCGCCCGATTCCACCCACGTCTCGCCCAGCAGGGTGTTGCGCGCGACGCGCAGCATCTCTTCCGAACCTTGCGCCGCCAGCCATCCCCGCGCGATCTGCGCCCAGCTTTTCCAGCCCAGAGGCGAATAGAGCGCCGAGATATGGAAGCCGATCGAATGTGGATCGGCGGAAACGGCTGTTGCCCGCCACTCGCCGCGCTCCAGCATCTGCGTCTTGTGATGCTCGGCGATGGGCTTCTCGCACGCCTCGCAATGATAGGCGGCGGTGTCAGGCTGCGAGAGTGCGCCACGCATGTGCTGCTGCCAGAGGGTGAACTCCGTTGCCGAGCCGGCGCAAAGCGCGTGCCCGATGGGCCATCCCATCAGCCATCCGACGAAGAGCGGGTTCAACCGCCGCCGCGCGCGGGCTTTTAATATCCGCCGACATGCGACGCGCCCATGCGAGGCAATCATCAAAGCCCAGAGCGGGCGCGAGATCGGGGCGTGCGGCGAGGGCAGCAGCCCATCCCGTGTGATCGCCGGGGCCGGGCGGGTGAAGCCTTGCTCCGCCCGGTAATGCAGGATGTCCATCCGGGATTTGCCATCGGCACGGGTGATGCTGGCCTCGCTGCTGCCCTTCCAGTTCTGTGCGGCTGGTGTCGGCCAGTGCGCCGCCTGCGCGGGCAGGGGCGGCGTCCCGCCCGAGCCATAGCTCTGGCCAGGCCCACCCTTCGCGCCATCCGTCGCTTTCGGCGTCGACCAGTTCCTGATGTCTCGCGCCAGCGCCTCGGCCTTGCTGGTGAAGTCGCTGTTCCCGGCCGGGTTGTAACGATCCGTGCCCGGATGCAGGCTCATCGGTGTGGGCCAGGATGAAGATGCGAATCCGCTGGTGCGGCGCGCGTGCTCGGGGGAAACGGTCCCCCGGACCGTTTCCTGATCCCTCGAACTCTGCCGCGCTGAACAGACCCGCCGCAGGCGTGTAGCCCATGCGCCAAAGGTCTCGCAGGACGGATTCGAGCCCGAGGGTGACGTGACCGGGGACGTTTTCAAGGAACACCCATTCGGGGGAACATTCGCCGATGACGCGGGCAACCTCGGGCCAGAGGTGGCGGGGATCATTGGCACCGCCGCGTTTGCCAGCGGCGCTGAAGGGTTGGCATGGATACCCGGCGAGGACGATGTCGAAGGCCCCACGAAAGGGTCGGGCATCGAAGCTGCGTAGGTCATCCCAGATAGGCGCCGGGGCGAAATACCCTGCGAGCTGGGCGGCGATGAGGACAGCGCGGGGCCAGTCCTCCCATTCGACAAAGGCGCGGGTGTGGAAGCCGAGTTCGGCCAGCATGAGACCCAGATCAAGGCCTCCGCCACCTGCGCAGAGGGATAATCCGTGCCGGGGACGTGACACCATCGGCGTGCGCCGCAACGGACAGAAGGTTCTGGTATCCATCAGAAACATGGGTGGGGAGAGGACAGCCGCCTGGCGCCAGTTCCTCGACGACCTCGATGCGCGCGGCCTGAAGCGCCCCGAGTTCGTGATCGTCGACGGCGCCCCGGGCCTGGAAGCTGCGCTGACCGCGCTCTGGGGCGACGACTTGCCGATCCAGCGCTGCACAGTTCACAAACACTGCAACCTCCTGGCCCATGCGCCGAAGCATCTCCACGACGAGCTGACCGAGGACTACCGCGACATGATCTACGCTGACACCGCCGCCGCGATCGAAAAGAGGCGCAAAGCCTTCCTGCGCAAATGGCGCCTGAAGTGCCGAGCGGTGGCCGACAGCTTGGAAGAAGCAGGCGATCGCCTCTTCACCTTCACACGGCTTGACCCATCGCAATGGAAATCAGCCCCGACCACCAACGCCATCGAGCGCCTGAACGGGGAGTTCCGCCGCCGCATCAAGACCCAGACTGTGCTGCCCTGTGCCGAGACCGTGCCCATGCTGCTCTGGGCGCTGCTCGCCTCCGGCCAGGTCCAGATGCGCAAGGTCGATGGCTGGAAAACCCTCTCTCAGCCCCTCGAACCGATGCCTCTTGACCTCGCCGCCTGACAAACCGAACCTTCACATGCCCGGAGCGCGCCGCCAGAGAATTTCCACAGCATTCGCGACAGGTCCAACCCGTGGTTGTCACGCGCGTGTCACGAAGCCGACCTAAGCGTGAGGGGCACATAGATCTTGCTGGAAAGCTCCAAAGCCATGGCTCATGTCACAGTTGCCCTTGACCGCCGCTTCGTCCTCAAAGGCCTGCTCGCAGCCTCTGCAACGGCGGTCGCCGCGCCGCGCCGCGCGCTTGCGCAGACCGGGGCGGACGCGATATTGCTGAGCGTGGCCGACCTTCATTCGCCCTATGCGCGCTTGCCGCAGCTGGTGGCGCAGGTGCGCGCGCTGGTGGCCGAGGCCGATGTGCCGGTCGCCATGATCGTCAACGGCGATCTGTTCGAGCGCGGCAATGTCGCGGCGACCCGGTCGATGGGCAAGGTCGATCTGGCGGCGCTGCGGGCCCTTGCGCGTGAGGTGCCGGTGGTGGTGAACCTCGGCAACCACGAAACCGCGATCTTTGATGACATGGCGCAGTTCGTGGCCGAGGCGACGGCGGCGGGTGCGCAGGTGATCGGCAACCTGATCGACCGTCGCACGGGGCGGTTCTTTGCGCCGATTTCAACCCGGCTGGGGCTGGGGGGGCTGGATCTGGCGCTGCTGGGCATCGGGGTGGACAACGCCTTTGTCTATCGCAAGCCCGCGCGCGACACGCTGACCCTGCTGGACCCTGTGGCCTTCACCGCAGAGGCCTTTGCCGACGCGACCGCAGGCGCCGATCTGCCGGTGCTGGTCAGCCATGCCGGTGTGACGCCCGGCCGGGCGATCCTGCCGACGCTGGCGGAAAATACACTGGTGATCGGGGCGCATGACCACCTGGATTTTGTGCATCAAGAGCCCGGCAAGACCTATTTCCACGCCGGGGCCTGGTCGCGCACGCTGGCGGTGCTGCATTTGACGCGCAGCGGTGCAGGCGTCGCCGTGCGCCCCGAGTTGCGCGCCATCGCCACCTCGGGCGGCGATGCCGACCTGGCGGCGCTGATTGCGGGCGTCGAGGCCGAACATTTGACCGAAGAGGACCGGGCGGTGATCACCGAACGGGCGGTGGCACTGGACCTGCCCGCCTCGATCCTGCTGGCGACCGAGGCGGTGCGCCAGGCAACCCAAGCCGATCTGGCGGTGCTGGGTCACACCACCTTTGGCGCGCCTCTGGATGCCGGGCCGCTGCGGCGCTATGACTTCGATGCCTTTGTCCGGTTCGACGGCGATCTGGTCGTGGCCGAGGTGCCGGGGACTGTGCTGGCCACGATCCTAGGCCGAGCCAACCAGCATCTGGCGACCCGCCTGGACCAGAGGACCGGGGATTTCATCCACGCCGCCGAGATCGTCATTGACCCGGCCCGCACGTACCGCCTGGCGACAAACGGCTGGACGGCGCAGAACCAGCAAAGCTATCTTGGGACAGCCGATCTGGCGTTTGCCGAGGCGGGGCTGCAACTCAAGGCCGTAGTCGCGGCGGCCCTTGCCGCGGGGCTGTGACGGGCTCGTTCGTGCCATTCGTCCTGTCGAGAACGGCGGGATTTGCAGCCGGGATGTGTTTTGCCAGGACCTTCACTGCGAAAGTCGCAATCAACCTTGCGGCGAAAAGGGCGGGGCGGGTTTCAGAGATTGCTGTTGGAAAGCGCGGTGTTGGTGATGTTGTGTGTGCTGGCTTTCAGCGCGGTGGAACCAAATCGGCAACGCACAATGGGCACCATGCCGGATCACACTCTTGAGTTGGGGAAATCTCGTGGCAACAGCACGAAACACGGTCAGACCGATGCGGAACAGGACTGTTTTCCTTTCGGACATCCATCTCGGCACGCCGGGGTGCCAGGCAGACATGCTGCTGGATTTCCTAGATAAAAACCCAGCTGACGCGATCTACCTGATTGGCGATATAATCGACGCCTGGCAGCTCAGGCGCGGTTGGTTCTGGCCGCAAGGACATAACGACGTGGTGCAGGCTTTGCTGGCCCGCGCGCAGAATGGCGCACGGATCTTTTACATCCCCGGCAACCATGACGAGGTGCTGCGCAACTATTTCGGCACCCATTTCGGCGGAGTCGAGGTGATGGAAACCGCAACCCATGTCACGGCGGACGGTCGGCGGTTGCTGATCACGCATGGCGACCAGTTCGACAGCATCGTGGTCCATGCCAAGTGGCTGGCCCATGTCGGTGATCGGGCTTATGGCTTTGCGCGCTGGCTGAACATCTGGCTCAACCGGATCAAACGGCTGTGGGGCGGGCAATACTGGTCATTGTCGAACTGGGCCAAGCAGCAGGTCAAACAGGCAGTGAACTTCATCAGCCAGTATGAACGCGTTCTGGCCGACGAGGCGCGGCGCAAGGGCTATGACGGCATCGTGTGTGGCCATATCCACAGCGCCTGCATCCGCAGGATCGACGGGCTGGAATATATCAACACCGGCGACTGGGTGGAAAGCTGCACGGCCGTGGTCGAGGCGATGGACGGCAGCCTGCACCTGATCGACTGGGCGGCCGAAGTGGGGTCACGCACCGAGCCGCCACCGCGGCGTTTTGACCGGCGCCGCGCCTGATCCAAGATCGCAAGACAGACGGAGCAAGACCAGATGGCAAACACCCCGAACATCACAGAACAATTGGGCGCCGCCGTTCACCAGACCAGTGTGCTGAAATCGACCGGTTTGTTGGAGCGGGTGTTTTCGCGTCTGTTCACGGGGCTGGTCTATCCGCAGATCTGGGAGGATCCGGTGGTCGATCTGGCCGCCCTGCGCCTGTCACCGGGAGAAGATGTGTTCTGCATCGCCTCGGGGGGGTGCAATGCGCTGTCCTATCTGACGGCGCAGCCGGGGTCGGTGACGGCGGTCGATCTGTCGCCGGCGCATGTGGCGCTGGGGCGGCTCAAGCTGGCGGCGGCGCAGCTTCTGTCTCAACAACAGTTCTTTGATTTCTTCGGTCATGCCGATCACGCCAGTAACGTCGCGCTTTATGACCACGTGCTGGCGCCGACGCTCGACACCGAAACCCGCGCCTATTGGGACGCCCGCGTGCTGGGGCGGCGGCGGATTTCGATGTTTGCCCGCGGGTTTTACCGGTTTGGCGTGTTGGGACGGTTCATCGGCCTCATTCACGCGGTGTCGTGGGTCGCCCGGTTGGACTATGCGCCGCTGTTGGCCGCGCAAAGCCTGACCGAGCAGGCGCAGTTCTACGACACTCGCATCGCACCGCTGCTCGACGCTCCCTTGGTGCGCTGGCTGGCGCGGCGGCGGGCGTCGCTATTCGGCCTTGGCATCCCGCCGGCGCAATATGACAAGCTGGCGGCCGATGGCGGCGGCGATGTGCTGCCGGTTCTGAAAGAGCGGATCCGCAAGCTCGCCTGCGATTTTCCGATCCGCGAAAACTATTTCGCCTGGCAGGCGTTTCACCGCGCCTATCAACCCGACGCCGCGCTGCCGCCCTATCTGCAAGCACAGAATTTCGCGGCGGTGGCGCAGGGGGCGGCGCATGTCAGGTTTCTCAACCGGTCGATGACCGATCTGCTGGCCGAACGCGATGCCGCGTCGCTGGATGCTTTTGCCCTGCTGGATGCGCAAGACTGGATGACCGATGCGCAACTTGGCGCGCTGTGGGACCAGATCACCCGCTGCGCGCGCCCCGGAGCGCGGGTCATCTTCCGCACCGGCGGGACCAGCGACATTCTGCCCGGCCGTGTCGCGCCTGCGTTGCTTGGACGCTGGGCCTATCAGGCCGAGGCATCGCGAGCGGGCTTTGCACAAGACCGCTCGGCCATCTATGGCGGGTTTCACCTTTACCGGTTTCAGGGATAACGGCGATGGCACCCGGCAAGTCTCATGCGGCCCTGATGGACCGCACCTACCGCTATCAGCGGCTGATCTATGATATCACCCGGCGCTTTTACCTGTTGGGCCGCGACCATCTGGTGGACGGGCTTGCACCGCCAGAAGGCGGGCGGGTGCTGGAAATTGCCTGCGGCACCGGGCGTAATCTGGCGAGCATCGCGCAGACCTATCCGGCCTGTCAGTTGTTCGGCCTTGATATCTCGCAAGAAATGCTGCGCACGGCACGCGCGAAACTGGGCACGCGGGCCTTGCTCGTGCAGGCTGATGCGTGCGATTTCGACGGCGAGGCGTTGTTTGGCGCCGGTGGGTTTGACCGGGTGGTGATGTCGTATTGCGTGTCGATGATCCCCGATTGGCAGCGCGCCCTGCGGCAGGCCACCACGCAGTTGCGCCCCGGCGGCGCGCTGCATGTGGTGGATTTCGGCGATCAGACCGGCCTGCCGCGCTGGTTTCGCGGAGGGCTGCACGCCTGGCTTGCGCGGTTTCACGTCGCCCCGCGGGTCGATCTGCGGGCGCAGATGCAGGCCCTGGCCAATGAAAAGGGGCTGGAGTTGCGGTTTCAGTCGCTCTACCGCGATTACGCTCAATACGCCGTGCTGTCCCGCGCCGGATAGGCGTGCATCAGCCTAAGTCGATGTTCGCCAGCCGAACCTTGCCAGATAGACATCGCGCGAGGGCAGGATGTGGTCTCGAAACAATGCGGCAAGGCGGGGGCGGTCGCCGGTTTTCATCGCCTCGATCATCGCCCAGTGTTCCTCGCAGGCGCGGCGCAGATAGACCGGATCGACCGCGGTCAGCGACCGCGCGCCGTGCACCTTCTTGGCGGACTGGCTGATCAGATCCACAAGGTAGGGGTTGCCGCAGGCGGCGAAGATCGCGTTGTGGAACGCCATGTTGGCGTGGAATGCCGCGCGCGGATCGCCCGCCTCGACCGCTGCGGCATGGCGGGTCTGGATGCTGCACAGGTCGTCCAGAATCTCGGCGGGGGCGGGCAGCGGGATCAGTTCGGCGGCCAGCGTTTCCAGGGCGATGCGCACGTCATAGACCTGCCGCACCTCGACCGGGTCCAGCGAGCGCACGACCGCGCCCTTGTTGGGCACACGTTCGACAAGGCCCATCCGCTCCAACTCGAAGATCGCCTCGCGCACCAGATGGCGCTTGGTGGCAAAGCGGCGGGTCAACTCCTCTTCGACCAGCCGTTCGCGGGGCTGAAGCCAGCCCAGAACGATCTCTTCCTCCAGCACATCGACCATGGCGGCGTGTGGCGTTTCGGTGGTGGTTTCTGCTGTTATCATAATTGTTGACAATCATGTTGGCGACATTGTAGCTCTGCTTAGGATGCAGGAGGAATGGCCAGTGCACAAGACGGGAATGCAGCGCGCGTTGACGCAATATGGCGACCCCGAGTTTGCGGTGTTTCTGCGCAAGGCGTTCATCAAGGCGATGGGCTATACCGACGATGCGCTGGATCGGCCGATCATCGGCATCGTCAACACCGCGTCGGACTATAACGCCTGCCACCAGACCGTGCCCGACCTGATTGCGGCGGCCAGCCGGGGGGTGATGCTGGCGGGGGGCATCCCGATGGCCTTTCCGGTGATTTCGCTGCACGAAACCTTTGCCTCGCCGACCTCGCTTTACCTGCGCAACCTGATGGCGATGGACGCTGAAGAGATGATCCGCGCCCAGCCGATGGATGCGGTCATTCTGGTGGGCGGCTGCGACAAGACGGTGCCCGCACTGGTGATGGGCGCGATCAGTGCGGCGGTGCCGGCGATCCTGCTGGTGACGGGGCCGATGCTGGCGGGCGACTGGCGGGGCGAACGGGTGGGGGCCTGCACCGATTGCCGCAGGTTCTGGGCGCGGTTCCGGGCGGGCGATCTGACGGCGGCGCAGATTGCCGAGGTGAACGGCGAACTGGCCCCGACGGTGGGCACCTGTGGTGTGATGGGCACCGCCTCGACCATGGCGCTGGCGGCGGAGGCGATGGGGCTGATGCTGCCCGGTGGTGCCTCGATCCCGGCGGTTTATGCCGAGCGGCGGCGGCAGGCCGAACGCACCGGCACCCGCGCCGTGGCGATGGCGGCCGAAGGCCTGACGCCGGACCGCATCGTGACGGCCGGGGCCATCCGCAACGGCATCCGCACGGTGATGGCGGTGGGCGGATCGACCAACGCGATCATCCACCTGACGGCGATGGCTGGGCGGGCCGGTCTGTCGGTCGATCTGGCCGAGGTTGACGCCTTGGGCCGCGAGACGCCGGTGCTGGTGGATCTGAAACCCACCGGCCAGCACTATATGGAGGATCTGCACCGCGCCGGCGGTCTGACCCCGGTGTTGCGCGAACTGGGCGACCTGATCGACGGGTCGTGCCTGACCGTGACGGGGCAGACACTGGCGCAAAACCTTGCCGCGCAACCTGCCGACCATGGGCAAACCGTGGTGCGGCCCGCGTCGGACCCGGTGTTTGCCGGGGGCGCGCTGGCGGTGTTGCACGGCAATCTTGCGCCGCGTGGCGCGATCATCAAGCAGGCGGCGGCGGACCAAAGCCTGCTCACGCACAGCGGGCCTGCGGTGGTGTTTGAAAACCTTGCCGATCTGGCCGCGCGCATCGACGATGAGGCGCTGCCCGTCACCCCCGACACGGTGCTCGTGTTGCGCAACGCAGGCCCCAAGGGCGCGCCCGGCATGCCCGAGGCAGGCTATCTGCCGATCCCGAAAAAGCTGGCACGGCAGGGTGTCAAGGACATGGTGCGGATCAGCGATGCCCGGATGTCCGGCACCGCATTTGGCACCATCGTGTTGCACATCACCCCCGAAGCCGCCGACCGCGGGCCGCTTGCGCTGGTGCACGACGGTGACATGATCCGGCTGGACGTGCCGGGCCGCCGCATCGACCTCATGGTGGACGAGGCCGAACTTGCGGCCCGCCGCGCCGCACTGGCCCCGCCCGAACCGCCGCCCCTGCGCGGCTATGCCCGGTTGCACCATGACCATGTGCTGCAAGCGGACGGCGGCTGCGACCTTGATTTTCTGACAGCCAGCGGAGAGGCCCCATGACCGACGCGATTTATCCTGATCTGAAAGATCGCCCCGTCCTGATCACGGGCGGCGCCAGCGGCATCGGCGAGGGGCTTGTCGAAGCCTTTGCCGCCCAGGGCGCCCGTGTCGGTTTCATCGACATCGCGCAAGCGGCGGGTGAGGCTTTGGCCGAACGGTTGACCGCAACCGGGGCGACGGTGGCCTTTGCCTGCGCCGATCTGACCCGCACCGACGACCTGCGCGCCGCCATCGCCGGTCTGCGCGCGCAGCTTGGCCCCTTTACCGTGCTGCTTAACAACGCGGCCAGCGACGAACGCCACCGGTTCGAAGACATCGACGACGCTTATTTCGAGGCGCGCATCGCGGTGAACCTCAAGCACCAGGTGTTTGCCACCCAAGCGGTGTTGCCCGACATGATCGCGGCGGGCGGCGGCAGCGTGGTGATGTTCGGCTCGCACAGCTGGATGCTGGGGATGGGGGGGATGCCGCTCTATTCGGCGTCCAAGGCCGCGATCCTGGGGCTGACGCGGGCGTTGGCGCGTGACTATGGCCGCCACGGCATCCGGGTGAACCACTTTGCCCCCGGCTGGACGATGACCGAACGCCAGTTGACCAAATGGTTGACGCCCGAGGCTGACGCGATGCGCGCCGAACGCCAGTCCACCCCTGACCGGCTTTACCCCGCCGACATTGCCCGCGTGGCGCTTTTTCTGGCGTCGAACCAGTCGAAGGCCATCACCGCGCAGACCATCGTCGCAGACGCCGGCTGGGCCTGAGGCCCGGCACACCGAACACAGGCTTCAACCCGGACGGCTTCGTTCCGGGACCGCAAAGACACGTGATCAACCCAAGGGAGGAGACCCCATGAAACTGACCCGCAGAACCCTGTTGCAATCGGCCGCGGCCGTGGCCCTGATGCCAGCGCTTCCGGCAATGGCCCAAGACAAGCCGATCCTGGCCTTTGTCACCAATGCCAGCGCCGACTTCTGGACCATCGCGCGCCGCGGCACCGAAAAGGCGCAGGCCGAACTGCCCGATTTTCAGGTGCAGTTCATCGTGCCCGCCGAATCCACCCCGGCCGAACAACGCCGGATCATCGACGACCTGCTGGCGCGCGGCGTCAAGGGTCTGGCGATCAGCCCGGTCAACCCGGAAAACGCCACCGAGACGCTCAACCGCGTTGCGGCCGATGCCGTGCTGTTCACTTCGGACAGCGACGCGCCGGCCTCGAACCGCATGGTCTATATCGGCACCGACAACGTGGCGGCGGGCGTGCAGGCGGGCGAGTTGATGAAAGAGGCGATGCCCAATGGCGGCACCGCGATGCTGTTCGTCGGCACCATGGATAACGCCAACGCCCGCGAACGGGTGCAGGGCATCAAGACGGCGCTGGAGGGCGGCAACATCACCATCGTCGATGTCCGCACCGACGAGATCGACTTTGTCAAGGCCCGCCGCAACGTCGAAGACACGCTGACCGCCTATCCCGACATCAACATGCTGGTCGGGCTTTACAGCTACAACCCGCCGCAGATCATCGAGGCGGTGGCGGCGGCTGGCATGACCGGCAAGGTCATCATCGTAGGCTTTGACGAGGATGTGGTCACCCTGCGCGGCATCAAGGAAGGGGCTGTCTATGGCACCATCGTGCAGCAGCCCTTCGAGTTCGGCTATCAGTCGATCATCGGCGTGGCCAAGGTTGTTGGCGGCGATGCCGCCTGGATTCCGGAAAACAAGCTGTCGATCGTGCCGACGCGTGTGATCAACGCGGCCAACGTGGCCGAGTTCGAGACGATGATGGCCGAGATGCTCAAGGCCTGAGGCCGTCATCCACCGGCGTGCGCGGGAACCCTGCCTGCGCACGCCGCCCTGTCCCTTTTGCAAAGGCTGATCCACATGACGCTCCTCTCGATGGAGGATATTGCCAAGACCTATCCGGGCGTCACCGCGCTGGACGGGGTGTCGTTTGCCTTGGACGCGGGCGAGATCGTCGGCCTGATCGGCGAAAATGGCGCGGGCAAATCCACCCTGATGCGGGTGCTGGGCGGCGTCGTGGCGCCGACGCGCGGGCGGATCGTGCTGGATGGCCAACCCCATGCCGCGCTGACCGTGCGGCAAAGCCAGGCGGCCGGCATCGCCTTTGTGCACCAGGAGTTGAACCTTTTTGAAAACCTCGACGTTGCCGCCAACATCTTTGCCGGGCGCGAGTTGCGGCGCGGCCCCTTGCTCGACCGTGCCGCGATGCGGGCTGAGGCGGCGCGCCATCTGGCCCCGCTGTCGGTCGGCTTTGGCCCCGATACGCTGGTCGAGTTGCTGTCCATCGCCGAACGCCAGATGCTGGAGATTGCCAAGGCGCTGTCGATGCGCGCGCGGGTGATCATCATGGACGAGCCGACCTCCAGCCTGTCGCTGAGTGAAACCGAAAGGTTGCTGGCGGTGATGCGCAGCCTTCAGGCGCAGGGGGTGGCGATCATCTACATCTCGCACCGCCTGTCAGAGGTGAAAGAGATTGCCGACCGGGTGGTGTGCCTGCGCGATGGCAAGCTGGCCGGTCATCTGAGCCATGCCGAAATCAGCCAGGATGCAATGGTGCGCCTGATGATCGGGCGCGATCTGGCGCAGCTTTACAGCCCGCCCAAGGCCGCGCCGGGCGCTGCGGTGCTGCACGTGGCGGACCTCGTCACCCCGGCCTTTCCTGACCGGACGGTGGACCTGACCCTGCACCGTGGCGAGATCCTGGGCCTTGCCGGGCTGATCGGGGCGGGCCGGACCAGTCTGGCGCAGGCCCTGTTCGGCATCGCGCCCGCCCTTGGCGGCACCATCCGGTTTGAAGGCGCGCCCGTCACCATCACCCAGCCGCGCGAGGCGATCGGGCTGGGGCTTTATCTGGTGCCCGAGGATCGCAAACGCTCGGCCCTCGTGCTGGACATGACGATCCGCGAAAACGTCACGCTGGCCGATGTGCCCCGTTTTGCCCGGCGCGGCTGGGTGATGCGCGGCGGTGAAACGACGGTCGCCAACCGTGAAATGCAGCGCCTGCGGATCAAGGCACCGGGCTGTGAGACGCCGGTGATCACGTTGTCGGGCGGCAATCAGCAAAAGGTGGTGCTGGCCCGGTGGATGGCGATGCGCCCCAAGCTGATCGTGTTCGACGAGCCGACGCGCGGCATCGACGTGGGCGCCAAGGCAGAAATCTATGCGCTGATGCGGGCGCTGGCGGATGAAGGCGTGGGCATCCTGATGATTTCCAGCGATCTGGAAGAGGTGCTGGGCGTGTCCGACCGGATCGCGGTCATGCACGAAGGCCAGATCGCTGGCACGCTGGAGCGTCGGGATTTCAGCGAGCGCGCGGTGATGCATCTGGCCGTGGGGTTGGTGACGGAAGGGGTTGCAGCATGATTTCGAAAAAGGAACTGGCGCTGCTGGCGCTGATCCTCGTGGTGGGGGCGGTGACGTTTTCGATCAACCCGCGCTTTCTGTCGGCGGTCAACATCGGCAACATGGCCAATCTGGTCGGCCTGTTCGGGATCTTTGCTCTGGGGGTGGGGCTGGTCATCATCTCGGGCGGGATCGAGCTTTCGGTGGGGTCGATGTTCGCCATCCTTGGCGTGATCTTTCTGGACCTGTTCGCCAACATGGGCCTGCCGTGGCCGCTGGCCCTTGGGTCGGCGGTGGGGTTGGGGCTGCTGTTGGGGCTGATCCACGGGCTGTTGATCACGCAGGCCGGGTTGCAACCCTTTGTCGTCACGCTGTGCGGGCTCTTGATCTATCGCGGGGCGGCACGGTTCTACACGTCTGATTCGACGATGGGCTTCGGCTATGGCGTCGATGATGCGTTCCTGCGCTGGTTGGTGTCGGATCGCAGCTTTGGCGTGCCGCACACCTTCATCGCGTTCCTGATCATCGCGGCGGCCATGGCGGTTCTGCTGCACGGGTCGGTCTATGGCCGCCACCTTTATGCTGTGGGCAAGAACGAAGAGGCAGCGCGTTATTCCGGCATCCGGACCGCGCGAACCATCACCCTGGCCTATGTGATCTGTGGCGGGCTGGCGGGGCTGACGGCGGTGTTTATCGTGTTCTACACCAATTCGGTCTCGCCATCGTCGCATGGCAGTTTTTACGAGCTTTACGCCATTGCGGCGGCGGTTCTGGGCGGCTGTTCGCTGCGCGGCGGCGAGGGGTCGGTGATCGGTATCATGCTGGGGGTGGTGTTGTTGCAGGTGTTGCAAAACCTGGTCAACCTGCTGGGCATTCCGTCCTCGTTGAACTTTGCGGTGATGGGGTCGGTGATCCTGCTGGGGGTGCTGGCCGATCAGGAAATCACGCGGCGGCGCAAACGGTCGCTGGCTCTGGCAGGCGCGCAGGCGGCGAAAAAGGGGAAATGACCATGGCTTATGACAACAGGATCGGCGATGCGTGGCGGCCGGGGGCTGCGACGCGGCCCAACATCAACCCGTCCGACACGCGCGAGGTGGTGGGCGACTATGCCGCAGGTTCGGCTGCGGATGGGACCGATGCGGTGGCCGCGGCGCGCGCCGCTTTTCCCGCCTGGTCCCGCAGCAGCCCGATGGAGCGGCACGCCATCCTGATGCGCGCCGCCGCCGAAGTGACCGCCCGGCACGAGGAGCTGTCCACGCTTCTGTCGCGCGAAGAGGGCAAAACCCTGGCCGAGGCGCGCGGCGAGGTTGGCCGCGCGGCCCAGATCCTGACCTTTTTTGCCGCCGAGGCGGTGCGCCTGCTGGGCGAGGTCGGCCCCTCGATCCGCCCCGGCGTCACGGTCGAAGTCACGCGTGAGCCGTTGGGCGTGGTGGGGGTGATCACACCGTGGAACTTTCCCATCGCCATCCCGGCGTGGAAGATCGCGCCCGCGCTGGCCTACGGCAACTGCGTGGTGTTCAAGCCCGCAGATCTGGTGCCGGCTTGTGCTTGGGCGCTGGTCGATATCCTTATCCGCGCAGGGTTGCCTGCCGGTGTGCTGAACCTGGTCATGGGGCCGGGGCGCGAGGTGGGGCAGGCTATCGTCACCGCGCCAGGCGTGGACGGCGTCACCTTTACCGGGTCGATCGGCACCGGGCGCGGTATTGCCGCCGCCTGCATCGCCGCCCAGCCGATGAAAAAGCTGCAACTGGAAATGGGCGGCAAGAACCCCCTGGTGGTGCTCGATGATGCCGATCTCGACGTGGCGGTGCGCGCGGCACTGGACGGGGCGTTCTTTCAGACCGGGCAGCGCTGCACCGCCTCGTCACGGCTGATCGTGACCGAAGGCATCCATGACCGTTTCGTGGCGGCGCTGACCGAAGGGGTGGCGGGGCTGGTGGTGGGCCATGCGCTCGACCCAGCAACCCGGATGGGGCCGATCGCCGACGCGACGCAGCTTGCCACCGACCTGTCCTATATCGACAAGGGCCGGGCCGAGGGCGCGCGTCTGGTGACGGGGGGCGAGATCCTGAACCGGCCGACGCCGGGCCACTACCTGTCGCCCGCGCTGTTTGTTGACGCCACCAACGCCATGACCATCGCGCGCGAGGAAATCTTTGGCCCCGTCGCCTGCGTGATCCGGGTGCGCGACTATGACGAAGGGCTGGCCGTGGCGAACGACACCGCCTTTGGCCTGTCGTCCGGCATCTGCACCACCAGCCTGAAACACGCCACCGACTTTCGCCGCAAATCCGAGGCCGGGATGGTAATGGTCAACCTGCCCACCGCAGGGGTTGACCCCCATGTGCCCTTTGGCGGCCGCAAGGGGTCAAGCTACGGCCCGCGCGAACAGGGCAGTTACGCGCGCGAGTTCTACACCGCCGTCAAGACGGCATATATCGCATGAACAAAAGCAAGGATCTCAGCGAAGGTTCGACCCCATCCGCCGAATGCCCGCTTTGGAGACGACGCTGTGTTGAACAGGGGCTCGCAGAGCGACCGGTTGCCGCCTTTGTCGATAATCAAACCCGAAGTGCACGGGCCAGAGCCAAATCCGAAACCCGTGCGGCCGGGTGGCGACGAACAGGCTCAGCACGTCCAGTCGCGGCACCAGCCTCAGCCATCCACGCCATCAACACAGCCTATCCAAAGCGGTGTTCTTTGTTTCCTTTGACCCCAAGATCAACTGCAAAAAGTGCGCCTTCTTTCGGATTCTTTGCCAGATACCCTGCACTCATCGTGAAGCGAGCCGATGTCACGAACAAGATCGCAAGGTCAGGGCCGCCAAAAGTGCAGCTGGTTGGCCAAGTGCAAGGCAGGTCTACGACCCGGTCGATTTTTCCATCCGGGAATGTGCGTGTCAGGCAGGCCCCACCCGCCACACGCGCGGTCCAGATGAAGCCTTCGGCATCAAGGGCCGAACCATCGGGCACACCGCGTTCGAATCCCGCCTGAATGGTCTTGCGGTCAGACAGAGCGCCATCTGCATCGATACGATACCTGTAGAGTTCATTCGCGATTGTATCAGCGGTAATCAACAGGTTGTCCTGTGGCCACACGAACGTATTTGTAATTCCAAACACATCGTCTGAAATTTGGGACAGGGTGCCATCCGGCGCAAAGCGATAAAGACGGCCAACCGACTGCAAGACATCCAGCGGGCTGTCATCGTCGGCGATGTTGTTCTGCATTGTGCCGATCCAGAAGCAGCCGTCGGGTCCGACGACACCTTCGTTCAGTCGGTTGCCGGGCTGCAATGGCTCGACTTCGCAAACTTGCACCGGCTCGCCTGCCCAATCCCACAGGCACACATGCCGTTCCATGCCGACGATGGCACCGCCGTCGTGGCGCAGGCCAATGGATGTTGGCCGCCCCGTCACGTTCCAGACCTGGTGAACCCCGGTGTCGGGAAAGAAGCCGTGGATGCGTCTGCCGATGATGTCGACCCAAACCAGACGATTGTGCCGATCATCCCAAACGATGCTCTCGCCCACGATGTCCTCTGCCGCAAGAACAAGCTTTGTCGCCATGGCGTCCTCCAGAAACGTGTTGACAGACAGGATGGAGTCTTTCTATCAATCAATCAAGTTAAACCTGTCATACAGGATGTGGGGATTCGGAATGCAGTTGGGTGGGGTGACACAAGGCGGTTTGGTGAGCGACGCGATCGGTGCGATCACACGTCACATCCGCCAGCATGATCTGATGCCCGGCGACAGGCTGCCTTCGGAAGCAAACCTTTCAAAGGAGCTGAACGTGTCGCGCACCGTGGTGCGAGAGGCGTTTCGGTCGCTGGCGGCGATGCAGATCATCGAACTGGCCACCGGAAAGCGGGCCACGGTCGCGCCGATTGATCACGGGGCGATGTCCTTGATCATCGAACACGGGGTGCACACCGACCAGATCAACGTCCAGCAGATCTATGATGTGCGCCGGACAATCGAAACCCGCATCGTGACACTGGCGGCGATCCGGCGCAGCGACGCCGAGGCGGCCAATATTCTTGCCATTGCGAAAGCGATGCGCGCGTCCGCCCAGCGCCCGGAAATGCTTATGGAGCGGGATCTGGCGTTTCACATGGCACTGGCGAAAGCCTCAAGGAACCCGGTGTTCGCTTTGATCATCGGGGCGTTTCAGGGGATCACGCGGCAGACTTGGCGAGTGGGCTGGAAAAGCCGGACGACGGATGAAGCGCGCGAAGCGATGATCGCCACGCATGAGCAGATTGCTGAAGCGATCATGGCAGGCGATCCGCAAAAGGCCGTCTCCTTGATGGCTGTCCATTTCGATGAAAGCGTTCGTGCCCTGCTCGAGGCCGGACTGTCCTGAGGAACACATGAAGATCACCGCAATTGAAACCATCCGCATTGCCCAACGCCCGAATCTTCTGTGGGTGCAGGTGCACACCGACGAAGGTTTGGTGGGACTTGGCGAGACATTCTTTGGGGCGGCAACGGTTGAAGCCCATGTCCACGAATACATCGCGCCAAGAGTGATTGGTCGTGATCCGCTGGAAATCGACAAGCTTGCCGGCGATCTGGTGGGCTATCTGGGATTTCGGTCGTCCGGCGCCGAAGTGCGTGGGAATTCTGCCTTTGACATCGCCTTGTGGGATCTGTTCGGCAAAGCGGTCAACCAACCCATTGCGCAGCTTCTGGGCGGGTTCACGCGCCGCGAAATTCGCACCTACAACACCTGCGCCGGGACGGAATACATCAAGAAGGCGACCGGCCAGACCACAGCGAATTATGATCTGGGCAGTGGAAGCAAGACCTATGACGATCTCAACAGCTTTCTTCACTGTGCAGACGAGCTTGCCCTGTCCTTGCTGGAAGAAGGCATCACGGCAATGAAGATCTGGCCGTTCGATGCAGCGGCAGAGGCGTCGCGCGGGCAATACATTTCGATGTCTGATATCAAGAAGGCACTGGAACCGTTCGAGAAAATCCGTCGCGCCGTCGGTGACAGGATGGACATCATGGTTGAATTCCATTCGATGTGGCAGCTGTTGCCCGCGATGCAGATTGCCCGGGCTTTGGAGCCGTACAATACCTTCTGGCACGAAGACCCGATCAAGATGGACAGTCTGTCGAGTCTTTCGCGCTATGCTGCGGTTTCGCCAGCCCCGATTTCGGCGTCGGAAACCCTGGGGTCGCGCTGGGGGTTTCGCGACCTTCTGGAAACCGGAGCGGCCGGCGTGGTGATGCTGGACCTGAGCTGGTGTGGCGGCATTTCCGAGGCGCGCAAAATCGCGTCGATGGCCGAAGCCTGGCATCTGCCGGTTGCACCGCATGATTGCACCGGCCCCGTTGTTTTGTGCGCGTCCACGCATCTTTCCCTGAACGCACCCAATGCGCTGGTTCAGGAAAGCGTGCGGGCGTTCTATCGCACTTGGTACCGTGATCTCGTGACCGCCCTGCCCGAAGTGAAGAATGGGATGATCACCGTACCGCCCGGACCGGGCCTTGGGATGGAGCTTCATCCGGACATCGGCCGGGTCTTCACCGTATCGCGGAAGGTTTCTGACGTTACGGCACTTTGACGGCAACCCAACGCTCGGGAGGAGCAAAAATGAACCTGAAAGTAACGGCACTCGTGGCCGCCCTGATGACGACTGTCTCAAGCATGGCGATGGCCGATGGCCTCAAGATCGTCTTTGCGCATCATTCGTCGGCGTCCAACACCTTTTGGCAAGCCGTCAAGAAAGGCTATGATGATGCGTGCGGCAAAGTTTCTGCAGATTGTCAGATGCTGTTTACCCAGACCGAAGGATCGGTGCCCGAGCAGCTTGCCAACATCGAAGCCGCGATCGCGCAACAGCCCGATGCCATTCTGACCTCGATCGTTGACAACGCGGCACTGGACGAAGTCATCGCGCGGGCGCGCGATGCCGGGATCGTGGTGATCGGCGTCAACGTTGATGATCTTGAAGGCGCTGCGGGCAATGCGCGCCAGGCCTTTGTTGGTCAGGGCTTCCTTGCGGCGGGGTATTCTCTGGGCCAGGCGCAGTCTGCGAACTTCCCCGCTGAAGGTCCGATCAAGGTTCTGGTCGGCATTTCGGCTCCGGGCCAGAACTGGTCAGAACAGCGTGGTCAAGGCGTCATCAACTTCCTTGAGGAGTACAAGGTCACGTCGGGCCGAGACATCACTTGGGAGAAAATCGATTCCGGCACCGATCTTGCCATTACGTCGGATCGTGTTGGCGCCTTTCTGGCCGCCAACACGGATACAACGGCCTATTTCGACACCGGGTTCTGGCATGCGGGCGTAGCCCGGGTTCTTGCTGATCGGGGAGAGGCGCCGGGTAAGGTCTTGCTGGGAGGCTTTGATCTGGTGCCCGAAGCGGTCGAGCAGATGAAGGCGGGCTACATCCAGGTGCAGGTGGATCAGCAGCCATACATGCAGGGCTTCATGCCGGTGATGATGGTTTATCTGAACAAGACCGTGGGCCTTGCGCCGTCTGATCTGGATACCGGTCAGGGCATCGTGACCCCCGCCGACGCCGACGCCATCATGGAGCTGTCAGCTCAGGGGCTTCGCTGATTCAGACGGATGCAGACGCAGGATCTCTGCGTCTGCATCCGGGCAGTCTTGCAAAAAAGGAAACAGGCGGTCATGCGACGTCTTTTGAAACTGTCTCTGCAAAAGCCGGAACTTGCCGCCGCTCTTTTGCTTTTGATCCTGATCATCGTGTTCCAGATCAAATCGAACGGCGTCTTTATCGGCATCGCCAACATGCGCGGTGTGCTTGGCCTGTTGCCGGAAATGGCACTGGTGGCCGTCGGGGTGACACTCCTGATGATCTGCGGCGAATTCGATCTTTCGGTCGGATCGGTGTTTGCGCTGATGCCGATGTCCTTTGCCGTTCTGATGACGATGGGTTGGGGGTTTTGGCCGGCTATGGTGGCCGGGCTGATGGTCTGTGCGCTGGTCGGTTTCCTGAACGGGTGGCTGACAATCCGCTTCAACATCCCGTCGTTCATCACCACGCTTGGAATGCTTTACATGGCGCGGTCGATGACCGTCGTGATCTCGGGCGGCTTTCCCCCGCGCCTCAAGGCTGACGAAATCCCATCCTGGCTGTTCGTCAGTTTTGTCGGGCCCGGAAATGTGTTCCGGGCCTCGTTCTTGTGGTTCATTGCCATAGCGGTCCTCGTCAGTTTGCTGCTGGCAAAGACGAACTTCGGAAATTGGGTGCGCGCCACCGGCGGGTTTCTGCCCGCTGCCAACGCGATGGGTATTCCCACGGCGCGGGTCAAGATGGCATGCTTCATGATCTGCTCGGTTCTGGCGGGATTTGCCGGAATGTTGCAGGTGCTGCGCCTCGGCTCGCCCTTGCCATCCATTGGCGAAGGGTTGGAGCTGTTCGCGGTTGCTGCGGCAGTGATCGGCGGCGCGTCGCTGTTGGGCGGCATCGGATCCATCCTGGGGGGTATCATAGGGGCCACCCTGATCAGGGTGATCGACAACGGCATGGTGCTGAGCCAGGTCGACAGCAACTGGTTCAAATTCGCGGTTGGCGCCCTGACCATTCTTGCGGTGGTTGGCAATTCCTGGCTGCGCAAACGGGGTCGCGCGATGAAAGTGGAGACGTGATCATGGTCGCAGACCAACAACCGATCATCTCGGTCCGCAACCTTCACAAATGGTATTCCGGGGTGCATGCCCTGAAAGGCGTAAGCCTTGATTTTCGCCGCAATGAGGCCGTTGGCCTGGTCGGAGACAACGGGGCCGGGAAATCAACCCTGATCTCGATTCTGGCCGGATTGCACCCAAAGGACGAAGGCGAGATTCTGGTTGACGGCAACCCGGTGGAAATCACCAATCCGCGCGATGCGATGAACCTTGGGATCGAAACAATCTATCAATACAATTCCATGGTTCCCAACATGTCGATCGCGCGCAACATGTTCATCGGGCGCGAACCGCTGAAACTGTCGGTCATGGGTTTCGGGCTGCTGGACGAGGCGCGGATGCGCGCCGAAAGTGTGGCGGCAATTGCCAACGTCGATCTGCACTTGCGATCACCAGACGCGCTGGTGGGCGAATTGTCCGGTGGCCAGCGTCAGGGCGTCGCCATCGCGCGGGCCATGCATTTCAAGTCAAAGGTGATGATCCTGGACGAGCCGACCAACCATCTGTCGGTCAAGGAAACCACCAAGGTCATCGGCTTTGTAAAGTCGCTCAGGGCACAAAATGTCACTGGCATTTTCATCAGCCACAACATGCATCACGTCTTTGCCTGTTGTGACCGGATTGTGGCGATGGCGCTCGGCAAGGTGGTCCTGGACAAGCCGATCGCTGAGACGTCCATCGAAGAAGTTAACGAGGTTCTGTAGGGAGGTGCGCGATGCGACTGACTGGAAAACACGTGCTGATCACTGGTGGACTTGGCACTATCGGACGCGCCTTTGCTGCTGGATTTGCTGCGGCGGGGGCGAGCGTCACGGTGTTGGACCGCCCGGATGGCACCCCACCCTTGGGGGCAAAATGGCTGGGTATTGATCTGAACGATCTCGCCGGGGCCGAGACGGCGGTGGCCAAAGCCGCAGCCAGCCAGCCCTTTGATGTGCTGATCAACAACGCGGCCCTTATCATCAACAAGCCGCACGACGAATTCACCCTTGCCGAATATGAAGATCAGATAAGGGTCAATTCCTCGGCGGCCTTCGCCCTGGCGCGCGCCTGTGCCCCCGGTATGAAGGCCAAGGGTTGGGGCCGGATCATCAACCTGACCTCGATCACGCTGAACGGCCAATGGGATGGCTATGTGCCCTATGTCGCGTCCAAGGGTGCAATGCTTGGGCTGACCAAGGGCCTTGCGCGCGAGTTGGGCAAGCATGGCATCACCGTCAACGCGATCGCGCCCGGCGCCGTCGTATCAGAGGCCGAGAACCGGGTCTTTGCGGACAAGCTGGAAGAATATCAGGCCTGGGTGCTGGAACGGCAGGGGCTCAAAACCCGCATCCTGCCCGAAGATGTGGCCAATCTGGCGGTATTCCTCGCCTCGGATGCGGCGCGGATGATTTCGGGCCAAAACATCGCCATTGATGGCGGTTGGTAGATGATCCGACTGGCCGCAGGGCGGGCGCGGGCCGAAGTCTCGCCCAAGATGGGGGCCGGGCTTGTCGGCCTTTTCGTGGAAGGGCGCGCCGTCTTGCGGCCGTGGTCCGGTCAAGTGGCGGACGGGCCTTTTGCGCTGGCAATGAACTTGCTCGCCCCTTTTTCGAACCGTATCTCTGGCGGATTCAGTTTGTCTGGAACAACCTACTGCATGGCCCCAAATCTGAACGGCGAACCGTTTCCGATTCATGGTGACGCGTTTCAGCGCGAATGGCGTGTCTCTGCGCAGGATGTTGCCAGCGCCACGCTGACCTTGCCGGATGGCGATTTCGCTCCCTTCAGATATTGCGCACAGGTGACCTATGACATGACCCCAACCGCGCTTAAGGTGCGTCTGAGCCTCACAAGCCGCGCGGCGATGACATTGCCGTATGGGCTGGGGTTTCATCCGTGGTTTCTTCGCGACAGCGATACACGGCTGCGCTTTCATGCCACCGGGTATTGGCCTGAAGACAGCCACCACCTTCCATCAACCACTGCGCCAGTCGCACTTCCGGCGCATCGCAACTTTGCCGATTGGGCCGCTTTGCCTGCGGATTGGGTCAATGCTGGTTTTAACGGCTGGGATGGCGTTGCGCATGTTGCGCAAGGGCCAGCCGCGGTGTCGGTCGTCCTTCGGTCTGATCTGTCGACGGCCATTCTGTATTCACCTTCATCCGTCGCCGACTTCTTTTGCTTTGAACCCGTCTCGCATCCGGTTGACGCACATAATCTGCCCGGCAAGCCGGGCCTGAACCTGTTGGCCCCGGGTGAAACCCTGACGGCTGAAATGACCCTGGAATGGACCTGTGACAATGATTGATCTGCATTCTTCCGGCCTGTTCCTTGGCCGCGTCTGGCGCGCTGGAATTGGTCCAAGCGTGGTCGCTGTGCGGCACGGTCGCGTTCTGGACATTACAACGCAGAACGCGCCGACGATGCGCGACGTGCTGGAGCAATGCGATATTGCGCGATTTGCGCCCGGGATCGACGGCACCGATCTGGGCAGCGCAGAGGAAATCACCGCTGCCAGCCAGGAGCCGCAGGCCGAGGTGACGCGGTATCTTGCGCCGTGCGATCTCCAGGCGGTCAAGGCCTGCGGCGTGACCTTTTCCCGCTCGATGATCGAGCGGGTGATCGAAGAGCGGGCAGGCGGCGATCCGGGCCGCCGAAATCCGTGGTCGTGTGGCACAGGTGATCGGCGACAGCCTGCGCGATCTGGTGCCCGGATCGGACAAGGCCGCCGAGGTCAAGGCGGTGCTTCAGGCCGAGGGGCTGTGGTCGCAATATCTGGAGGTTGGCATTGGCCCTGATGCCGAGGTCTTCACCAAGGCGCAACCCATGAGCGCGGTCGCCTGGGGCGCCAGCGTGGGCCTGCACCCGATCAGCAAATGGAACAACCCCGAGCCCGATGTGGTGATGGTGGTTGACAGCATTGGCCGGATCGTGGGCGCGACGCTGGGCAATGATGTGAACCTGCGCGACGTCGAAGGGGCGGTCGGCGCTGCTGTTGGGCAAGGCGAAAGACAACAACGCGGCGGCCAGCCTTGGGCCCTTCATCCGGTTGTTTGACGGCACCTTCACCCTCGACACCGTGCGCGGGATGGATCTGTCGCTGACCGTGACCGGGACCGATGGCTTTGTGCTGAACGGCCATTCGTCGATGCGCGAGATCAGCCACGACCCGGCCGATCTTGTGGTGCAGACCCGGCGGCGGCATCACCAATATCCCGATGGCTTCGTGCTCTATTGCGGCACGATGTTTTCCCCGGTTCAGGATCGGGATGGCCCCGGTCAGGGGTTCACGCATCATTTGGGCGATGTGGTGACGATTGCCGCCCTCGAACTAGGCCGGTTAACCAACACCGTGCGCCTTTCGACCGAAGTCCCGGAGTGGACCTTTGGCACACGGGCGCTGATGGGCAATCTGGCCGCACGCGGGCTATTGTGACGGAGGCTGACATGATGACCGGCAAACACTTGATCGGGGGCGCGTGGGTATCTGGCGCGGAGACCTTTCTGTCGTCCCCTGCCGATGGTGAAGCGCGGGCTTTCTCGTTCGGGACACCTGCCGATGTCGCTGCGGCCTGTGAGGCGGCCGAAGCTGTGAATCAGCGTGCAAAAGT
>Ga0100401_1000840_pt1 | contig 25325 bp, 17 predicted proteins | sample CryGeymeta201525_FD_80421 | JGI IMG/M metagenome (GOLD analysis project Ga0100401, IMG submission 80421) | Groundwater microbial communities from Crystal Geyser aquifers in Utah, USA - Crystal Geyser metaG 2015-25 | ecosystem: Environmental > Aquatic > Deep subsurface > Groundwater | place: USA... | reverse complement strand
CTCGTCTTTTGCCGCCCCATCGGCCGTGAAGGTGACGGTCTTGGGATCTTTAAAATACATGCTTTCCGGCAATGACCGGACCGGACCGACATCAACGGATTCTGTTTTGCAGGCATCCCAGTCATGGAAGCTGGTCCTGATCTGCATGCCTGACGACGTGAAGTCGACGGAGGTTTCCTGCTGTTTCATGATCGCGTGCTGCCGGGCCTGGGTGAGCACCGCCCGGACGTTCGACACCGCGCCGCTGATGCCAGCACCGCGCAACACACCACGCAGGGACACGGTGGCCACCCCCATCATGATGAACATGATGACCATGACGGTCATCAGTTCGAGCAGGGTAAAGCCTGCGCGGGAACAGACTGAAGACTGGGAGGGGAAGACTGAAGACTTGGCAGGAGAGACTTTGGACCTTTTGAAAAGTCGAAAGTCGAAAGTCGAAAGTCGAAATAAGAGACCGCAGACGATAGACTTTGGACGATAGACATTAGACTTTAGACTGTGGGTTTTTGAACTCATTTCTGCTTTGCTCATTTCTGCTTTACTTGAGCTATTTCACCTCGTAGATCGAGGATTCGCCGCCAGCCTTGCCGTTGTAGTCGAGATCGAGGGTGATCGTGTATGGGGTTCCGTCGGGATCAAGGATATTGCTGCCTTTACCGCCATCGCCATCCCAGCGCAGCTTGTTGGGATCCAGCACCGGGGGGATGGCATCACGCAGGATATCCATGACAGCACTGTTATCGTCATCACCATCAGGCCCATAGACAAAATCCTTGCCCCCGACTTTCAAATCTCCATCCGGTGCCGGCAGCTTTCGGGCCTGCTGCTTGTAGGTTTGAATGGCGGCCCCGATGACCCGGACCTCGATATCACGCTGCTTTTCCTTGGCACCGGCCTTGACCTTATAGAAGGCAGGGATCAGCAGGCCTGCCAGCACCATGATCAGGGAAATGACGATCAGGAGCTCGAGGAGAGTGAAGGCCGCCCGGGGAGAGACCGCAGACCGCAGACTGCAGACTACTGACCGGGAGGGGGAGGTCAGAGGGGAGACTTTAGACTTTAGACCATCGACTTTAGACTTTTTGCTTGTGCTCGGTGTTTTCATCTCGACTTTCGACTTTCTCAATTTCGACTTTACCTACCCCCTACCGCCAGGTTCGGGGATCGTCATCCGTGCCGTCCTTTTCATCCTTGCCTGCGGACCAAGCCGCCACGCTCTGGCGCACCTCGCCACTGGGTATTTCCACGTTGCTGTCGTAGTCCGTATCCAGGGTAATGCGGTAGGGATTGCCCCAGGGATCATTGAAGGCACTCGTATTCTGGTGAAAATCCATGTAGGAGATCTTTTTCGGGTTCTCGCCGGTGGGATCCTCGCGCCCGCGCAGGATCCGGATGACATCGTTGTCGCATATAACAACATCACCGCTGACTCCCGGAACATTCGTGGTTGAGCTATCCTGAAGATCCGGGAAGCGGTTGTAGTCGCCATAATAGGCGGTAAAGGCCGTCTTGAGCTGGGCGACATCGCGTCTAGCGCGCAGGTCCTTGGCCCGGTCGCGGGCGACGTTGACGGCGGCGAGGATCAAGCCGGCCAGGAGCATGATGATCGCGATGACCACAAGCATTTCCAGCAGAGTGAAGCCGGCACGGGGGAAGACTGAAGACCGAAGACGGAAGACGGAAGACCGGGGAGAGTGGACGGGCGACTGCAGACTACAGACTGCAGACTTTTTGCTTGTGCTCGGTATGTTCATTGTTGATCTTGCTAAATTTCTATTCTCGTAACTTGGCGATCTTGGCGTCTTAGCGGTGCGTAATTAATCCAGATTACTCGACCAGAGCTTGTATGTCTGATAAGGGGCATGCGATTCATATTTATATCCACCGCCCCATGCGTCTTTAATGGTTTTCGTACCGTTGCTATAGGTCTGGAAGTCACCGCCAAACTTGTTTGTCTCTACTGAAGGGCTTCCCCCCGTTGCCACATCGGCTAGATAATGTGCCCAACGGGCTTTGGCAGCCTCGTCACGTGCGGTGTCCTTATTATAAGGACGCTTCTGATCGGCACCAGCAACTTTTCGGTTGTAAAGATGGGCGTACAACCCATACTTATAACCGATTTGATCAGCCGTAATCGGCGCTTTCGAATCGCGCATGGACGGCGGCTGTAGATTGGCGTCCTCATAAACATACTCCGTATCCTGAACTGGAGGATACCTGCCGTATTCGGCATAATACTCGTTGAGGGCGTGCTGAATATTCTCCAGATCCGCCGTGGTCTTGGCGCGCTCAGAGCGGTCTCTGATGATGGCGCTGATCTTCAGGAGCATGCCCGAAAGCAGCAGGATGACCAGGATCACCATCATCAGCTCGATCAGGGTGAAGCCGGCCGACGCGGTGCGGCGGCCAGAGACTGCAGACTGCAGACCGCAGACCGCAGACTTTGGACTGGAAACTGAAGACTGAAGACGTTTGATTCGTGTTTTCATTTTTCGTTTGTCCTCCACTTGCGCGATAATGCTACCATAAGATTCCTGCCGGTTCCAGCATTCCTTTTTCCCGGCATCAGCAAAGAACGGGCGGGAATTTGCGTAACCGAACGCGCATCCCACTGCCTCAGTTGCGGCGCAACTGGGCTACATTCTGTAGCCCACTCGCGCCGCGAGTGCGGCCTCCGGGCATAAGCCTTCCGTCTACCCCTCCACTCCCCACTGTCTAAAATTTTCTTCCCCCGTCTTCTGTCTAGTCCAATGTCTATAGTCTAACGTCTTCCCCAGCCCTACGACATCTCGCTGACGATCGAGATCAGCGGCACGAACATGGCGATGACGATGGTACCGATGATCAAGGCCAGGAACACGATCATGATCGGCTCGATGATCGAGGTCAGGGCCTCGACGGCCATGTCGACTTCCTCATCGTAGCCGTCGGCCACGCGCACAAGCATCTCGGGCAGGGCACCGGTTTCCTCGCCGACGTCCACCATGCTCACCACCATGCCGGGGAATACGCCCGAGGCCTCCATCGGCATGGCCACGGATTCACCTTCCTTGACGCTGTCATGAATTTTCTGGATGGCGTCGGCCACGACCTGGTTGCCGGCCGTGTCGCGCACGATATTGAGCGCCTGGAGGATCGGCACGCCCGATTGCATCAACGTGCCGAGCGTACGGGCGAACCGGGCAACAGCTGTCTTGCGGACGAGCTGGCCGAAGAGCGGCGTCCGCATCTTGACCTTGTCGAGTGTGGCCGCGCCACGGGGGGTCTGCTTGAGCAGTTTGAAGAGGATCACGGCACCAAAACCACCGCCCAGGAATACATACCACTGGTTGGCCACCGCATCGCTAAGGCCGATGACGAACTGCGTGATCGGGGGCAGCGCCTTGCCGCCGAGCAGGTCGGTGAAGATCTCGGCGAACTTCGGGATGATGAAGACCATCAGGAAGGTGAGAATACCGAGGGCGGCCACGAGCACCACGAGCGGGTAAGTCATGGCACTCTTGATCTTGCCCTTGATCCGCTCGGCCTTTTCCATGAACTCGGCCAGACGCGCCAGTACGCTGTCGAGCACACCGCCGGCCTCACCGGCCTTGACCATGTTGATATAAAGCTTGTCGAAGGTGCGCGGGTACTGGCCCAGCGCCTCGGAGAACGTGCCGCCGCTCTCGACCGCCTCGCCCATGCCCGTGAGGGCCTCGCGCAGCGCCTGCGTCTTCTCCTGCTTGAGCAGGATGCGCAGGCCGCGCAACAACGGTAGGCCGGCCTCGATCAGCGTGGCCAACTGGCGGGTAAAGACCATGAGCTGCTTGGGTTTGACGCGCGGACGCAAAAAGGCTGGCAGCTTGGAGCCACCAGGCGTCGCGACCTTGACCTGTTTGACTGGGGCCGCCCCGCGCTTGGCTTGTGCGCCGCCCCCTACCTCGGCTACGCGAGTGGGGAAAAGCCCTTGGCCGCGCAGCGAACTGACCGCCTGGCTCTGGCTGCCAGCCTCGATCACCCCTTCGACTTCGGCCCCCTTGCCATCCATTGCTATGTAGCGAAACCTTGCCATCCCAGTCCTCCCGATTCGATGGATAAATTCAGTCTGGATTAAACCCTAACATGCTGATCAAAGAATCCCAACAACTTTTTTTCCGTCATACTCAATTCCCCCGTCCGAGCCCGGGTTCCACCCCGTCCGCGTCCGTAGGCAGCCCATTTGAAGCCCATGAAACGACCGGAGGACAAAGTACGGGCAACAGCCAGAGCATAAGCGGCGTTAGCTGCCGGGCAGCGGTCTGTTGGCTGTCAGGCGACGTATGCTCGGCGGTCGGGCGAGGCGCCACGACCTACATGCTTATGCTCGGAAATCGGTGAACGAGAACGGCGACGAGAGCGGTGGACGATTAAATTCTCACTCGTTTTCCGTTCTCGTCGCCTGCTATCGTCAACCGAACAAGAGAGTCAACGTTGTGTGCAGAAGAAGGTGAATTTATAACTTGTTGTGGTCTGGTTTGAAGTTATAGGCAAGCCCGCCGACGACTGAGGTGGGCGACTATCCTGACCCCAACGGGGTCGAATTCATCAGCCAGGGGCAACGCCCCTGGGAATCGCCCCCCACCCCACGCATCGACCCTGAAGGGGTCGAACGCCTTTGAGCCCGAACGAACGACTTGCACCCCTTCAGGCTGCGGGAGCCGGTCGTCCAGGAGGCATTCTAAATTTCGACTTTCGACTTTCCAAATTTCGACTTTACTCGCTCACTGCCATTCGCGGTAGAGGGGTAGGCGGTCGTTGACCTTGACGACGTAGTGGCGGGTTTCCTCGTAGGGCAGGTTGGTGAGCAGGCGGCTGTAGACCTGATCGGGGGTCATGCTGTTGATGACCGGGGCGGCGCGCGTGAGGGAGGTGCCGGCATCGAATGCCTTGCAGACGTTGCCGGCACCGGTGTTGTAGCCGGCAATGGCGCAGAGCATGCGGTTCATGGGGTTCTCGACGCGCTTGAAATAGCGGTCCTGCAAAATATGCAGGTAGGCGGCACCCAGCTCGATGTTGCGCTCGGGGTCGTAGAGGTAGGTGTCGCTGAGCATGCGGTCCTGCTTGTAGACCAGCAGGTAGGCGTCGCGGGCGCCGGAGCGGGGCACGAGCTGCATCAGCCCGTAGGCGGGCACGCCCGAACGGGCGCGCGGGTTGAACGAGGATTCGGAATGGATGATGGCATAGACCAGCGGGGGGTAGACACCGTACTGCGCGGCATAGCGGGTGACGAAGGGACGGAAACGCTCGGCGCGGACGCGCAGGTGATCGGGCGCGAGGGGAAACGAGACACGCACCACCTCGCGCTTAACGTTGTCGCTGCCGGTGACGATCTGGCGCTGCACATTCCCGGAGGCGGCCTGCGTCGCGGCAAACGCGCGGGCGTTCTCGCGAGTGACGGGCGTGCCATCCGGCATGGCGAGCTGACGGTCCAGCAGGGGCGGTTTCGGTGCGTCGGCGGGGGCGGGCGGGGTCGCGGCGGGCTGGGCGGTTGCCACGCTGGCAGGCACTGGCGTTTGAGCGGACGCGGGGGCCGGGGCGGACGCCGCCTGACCGGGAATGATCAGTTTCTGGCCGATCTTGAGCCAGCCGTCCGGACTGATGCCGTTGGCTTCGGCAATCAACTGGCGCGAGACGCCGAAGCGCTTGGACAGGCCCCAGAGGGTATCGCCGCCCTGGACGGTGTAGCGGCTCGGTACCCGACTATGCAACGGCTCCGTCGGACGAGCAGCCTCGCCACCCATTACAGGGGCTGCAACCGGTTTGGCGGGCGAGGTGGCCTGTAGAGGCGGTGGCACGGCTGGCCGGGCGGCTTTCGCGGTTTGCTTGGCCGATGCCAAGGTCGATCCGGGATCGGGATCGCCGGCCTCGCGCACGGATTGCGGGAAAAGGCGGCGGCGGATCATCTCGATCGGGCCGACGGTGCCGCTCAAAACCAGATTCTCGACGCCGGCGGCCACCAGGGCGCGCGCCTCGGCATCGGATGTGCCGGGCTCGAGGATGATCTCGACCTCGGCGATGCCTTCCTCGAATTGGACGGCGCTGCGCTCGTCGAGCGCATCGGTATACTGCACCCAGCGCGTCTGTTCGGGCATCCAGACATTGCTTTGGCCCCACTGCTTGCCGGCCTCGCGCACGAACACGTTATAGGCCTCGGCCTCTTCCTTGAGGAAGCGCTCGTACTGGGCGGTGACTTCCGCCTGGTACTGGGCGAAGGCCTGCTGGTCCTGCTCCAGCCACTGCTCGTACGTCTGCTGCGCCAGCAAGGGGAGAGCTGCGGTAAAAAGACACGAAAGGCCTAGGAAAAAATGTTTTTTAACCACGGAATACGCAGAATACACGGAAGCGTTCATGACGTTGAAACCACGCAATTGAGGGTTGGAATCCGTATACCGTTAAACCAAACAATTGATCGCCACAAAAGGCACAAAAGACACGGATAATCTCGTTTGTGAATTTTGTGCTTTTTTGTGGCAATCATATACGGTTGGCCGTCTTAGAAGCCGAAGCCGAGCGTGGCGGCGAAGCCCTTGAAACTGCTCTCATCAAAGTTCACATAATCCTTGAAGCGGTAGCCAACCGTGGCCGTCACCGGATCCAGGAACAGCGAGAGTCCGCCCTCGACGTTGTAGTGCTCGTAGGTGTCTTCCAGGTCATCATCATAGGCATCGCCGAAGTCCTTGAACATGTAGGAACCCCCAACGTACCAACCAAGCGGCGAGTCGCCGAAGCTGTCACCAAGGCCGATATAGGCCACGGGGCCGAAGATAGCCATATCAAACTCCTCGCCACCGGCACGGAAGGTCCATTCCGAATAACGGGCACCGATCCCAACATCCAGAATCTCGAACGAGACGCCCAGAATGACTTCCGCATCGGCGGCATCATAATCAATCCCCAAACCGAATATGTCGTCGTAGGACCCCATCAGGTACATGCCCGAGATCCACGCGTTCTCGCCAAGGCTGAGCGAGGCGGAACCACCATACATAAGCGTGGAATCATCGAGTTCTTCCGATTCCGCAACCCACACCTTACCGGCGATGCTGCTGGCCAGGGCGCTGCCGGCCAGGGCGGTCGTGAGTACCAGGGCCATTCCAAGCGTCATCATCTTCTTCATACGTCTCCTCCTTATTCTGTAGTTACCTGCTGTCTCCAGTCTTATTTCGACTTTCGACTTTCCATATTTCGACTTTACTTCCTAGTGCACCTTCGGTCGTCTTCGTTTTGGCTGGTTTTGCGCTTCGGCGTCTAGTCGTTCCTGCTCTTGCCGCTGCTCCTCGCGCCGGGCACGAGCCTCGGCCTCGCGCTGCTGCCGCAGCAAGTCCTGCTGCTGGCGACGCGATAGCGCCTGCTCCGCGCGTTCCTCCTTTCGCTGCTGGGTTACGGATGGGGCTGAAACCATTGGTACCACCGGCGGCGGAGGGACATAGGCGGGGGCAGGCGTGGATCCTGTAACGGGCGGCGGCGGTGCCACGCCGGCTTCCAGCAGATGGCCGGCGGAGGAGAGGGCGGCGACCAGCGTCTCGGTGCGGCCAGGCTGCACCTGGACCTCACGCTGCCACTGCTCGCCGCCGCTGCGGACATCAACCCGGTAGTTGCCCGGGCGGATCCGGCTCCAGCGCAGATCCTGACCGGGAACGAGCAGGAAGGCACCCTCCCCATTGAGCGTGGCAACCGCCTGCACGGGGGACTGCACCACCAGCGTCCCGAAAGCGGAATCCTGGGCCACGGCGGCGGCGGCAAAGTTGGCAGCCAGCAAAAGCGGGAAAACCGCCCACAGCAACGGGGCCGGTTTGCATACAAGCCATGTCGTGCTTGTGTCCATATTGCGAACGTTAGTCACTCCCGATACGAAAACAAGCAAAAAGTGCAAGCGGATCTACGACCATCCCATAGATTCAGTAGATTATTTTCGCGCAGAGGCGCAGAGACGCTGAGTTTTAAGTGATTTATGCACAACATATTAATAAAATAGAGAGAATATCTCTGTGCCTCGGTGCCTCCAGCGTAGCGAGTGGTGCAGTTTTTACGGACGAAAGGCGACGAGAACATCATTCTTGCATTCATGGACGCTTTCTTGTGAAACTGTAGGTATATGACTGCATTGAATCTCGTCTTTGGCACGGTTGACATACGCGCCTGCCTCCGCCGTGGTTTGCGGCAGAGGCTCCGGTTGTCTTGTTTGTGTTCCTTTTTTCTCGTTCTGAGCACCGCCGGACAGCCCGCCGCGTTTGTATCTGCCGTTACCGGTCCCTTCGAGTATCTTGGCGACTGGCGACTGATGACGACAACGATGGCCACGGGCTTTGCCGGCAGTCAGGTGCGCTTTGATCTCACAGGGAAAGCCCGTTTACGCGTTGTGCCCCCCGCCTCCAGCGCCATCCGGCTCGTGGTCAAGAATGGCGAGGATGTGGTCTGGAATGATTTGTTGACCACTGGCGTTATCGATCTTGACGGGGGTACCGCCGGATCGACGTTCACCGTCATCCATGCCGCCTCGAATGCCGGACAATTCGATCCGGCCAAGCCGCCGGAATCGAGTCTTTTGCGATTCGCCGGATGCGAGCTCGCACCGGATGCCGAGCTAAGCCCGCCAGTCACTTCCCGAACCGGGCCTGTGCTCGCCTTTATTGGCGATTCGATTACCGCCGGGGTACGCATACGGGGACGCCAAGGCCACTGGAGCACAAACTCCGACGCCACGCGAACGTATGCTTTCGGCCTTGTCGAGAACGAGCAGTCCCGTTACCTGATGTGGGGAATTCCAGGCGCGATTATCGAAACCTTTATTGCGTTGTTTGAACGGGACCGCCCACCACCCGTTTTCGCGCCTCCAGATCTTGTTTTTATCAATCTTGGAGCCAATCAGCGCAATGACTCTGCCCGGCATTATCGAGAAAAGATGCGGACGTTGCTGCAAGGGATCCTGCGAATCTACCCGCAATCACGGATTGTGCTACTCAACTTCATGCGCATGACGCCAAACCGCCTGCCGGAGCTCAAGGCCCTGGCCAATGAATTTCCAAACGGGAAGGTCCGTGTTTTTGATGCGCGCCCATTTCTGGTGGGCTACGCCGATAGCGGCGTCCATCCTGACGAGAAGAGCCATCGGCGCCTTAGCGCGGCCCTGGCACCGCTGGTGAAGGTTAAACTGGCGTCGTTGGCGGCGGCGCCCGACGTTCGTGAAGGTCCACCAACGGTGAACGAGTGATGAACACACGGCAACACTGGGAAAGACTACGCGAATCGGGGCACCGACTGGTTCCGGCGGCGTTGGTTGGCCTCATCGCATTAATGCACATTCCGGCGATGCACGAGGCACTTAACTATTTCGATTCCCCCAAGCGGCTACTCTGGTCCGGGGTGGCGGTGATGCTCTCGGCGGGGACGCTTCTTTCCTGCCGACGCGAGCGGATCGCACTCAGCCTGGGTGCGCTTGGGTGTATGTCGTGGATGCTTCTGCGCAGCCTGCTGCGGGCGGGACCTGTCATCGGTGGGGACGAGCTGGCGAACTGGCTGTTGCCCGGCGTCCTTTTCGGTGCAGGTCTAACGCTGGATCAGGAACGCCATCTGAAACCCATCGCCTGGGCACTTGTCGTTGCCGGCTTCATACAAGCGGCCTTGATGATCGCGCAGTACGCGGGAGTGGATCCGCTTTTCGGCAGCACGACGGTGGGAATGGATTATCGTCCGGGGCGGATGATCGGCACGATCGGCTACCACAATCAGGCGGCCGACTTCCTCGCCGTGTGCAGCGTCGGGCTGTTTCTGCTGGTTCACCGCCCGTGGCTGCGCATGTTGCTTGTTGGTGGTGTGCTTCTCGTGGTGGGGCTGACCGCAAGCCGCGCCGGCATCGTGGGCATCGCGGGTGCCCTTGGCGCGAGCGAGGTTGTCAGGATATTCAGGGAAAACCGCCGCCGTGTTGCGGTGACCCATCTGCTGGCTCCGGCCGCCGCACTGGCGATCCTGGCGGGCGGTCTGGTGCTATTCATGCCGACCACGCGCGACCGCTTCGCAGACGTCATCTGGCATCCGGAACGCGTCGCGGCGGTCTCGTCGCGCGTGACGATGGCGAAGGTCGCGTTGACGATGGTGGCGGAAAAGCCGATCCTGGGTTGGGGTGCGGGCAGCTTCGCCTTCCAGTATCTGGACCGGCTGGGCGATCTGTTGCCGGATGAGAAAACACACGCCGATATCAGGCATCTGGTTTATGCCCGGGAGACGCACAACGATTATCTCCAGTTCGTGGCTGAATTCGGTTTGCCGGGGCTGGCCGGCCTCCTGGGGCTGGTGATGGTCGCAGGCGGGGCTTTGGTCCGCGAGAGCCGCCGGGATTCATCCTGCCGCGATGCCTGTATGTTCCTCTTCTGCTACCTGTTGATTTCCGGTTTGTTTTCCTTTCCCTGGCAAACAGCGATGGCCGGCCCCCTTGCCGGCCTTCTGTTCGGGGTCCTGCTGCCCGCGACAGCCCCGGCAGCGGCACCGCCCCTGCCACGACGATCATGGCGGCGTATTGGCGTGCGTCTGGTCTTCCTGTTCCTGTCCATCTGTCTACTGGCCTGGTTCGGCATCGAAACGCGTTTGAATGTGACCGTACCGCGGATGATCAGCGAAAATCGTGCCACCGAACTGGCTGACCGTATCCCGGCGGGCATGCACCGTTTCCATGCCATCGCAGGAGCGGGACTGGCACAAGACGGCAACGATCAGGAGGCGCTGCCGATCCTCCGGCACGCCCTGACCGGATACCGGGACATCCTGCTATACAACAATCTTGGCAACGTGCTATCGAAACTCGGCAGATGGGATGAAGCCGTCACCGTCTATCACGACTGGGCCGCCACGGGGCTTGATCACTCAACGGCCTTGAAGAACCTGTCGATTGCCTACGAGCAGGTCGGCGATTACCGGAATGCCGCGCTGGTCATGCGGCGGCAGATGCACTTATGGCGCGACGAACACCATATTGCCGCCGTCGAACGGTTGATCACGCTTTATCTGCGCGCCGGCATGCCGGCAGATGCCATGCGCGTCCTGCATTGGTTTGAAACCTCTGTCTTGAAAAATCCGGAAGACTACCCGGCGACATTCGACAATCTTGCCGGGGCCGTACTGCTCGCCACGGGCGATCGTACCGGGGCCGAAAGACGATTCCGGCAGGCGCTTCGCAAGCAGCCGACCCTGCAAAGCGCCCGCCGCAACCTGGAGGCGTTACGCCGAACGCAAACGGTCGGCAATGCGGTTGTTTTGTAATTCTTTGCTTGCAGTGTGATTGCCGATTGCCATAGCATACCGCCGTTGCTGCATCGAATAACAACGGGAGGATTCCATGCGCGTTCTGAGTGGATTTATGCGATTTGCCAATTGGTGCAGGCGTGACCACAGCCGGGTTCCATCCGGGGTTCCACGAAATGCCTGTTCACTGCTGGCGATCCTATGCGGCACCACGCTGGTACTCCAATCGGCCGTCGGCGGGGACATTTCCGGGATGGTGACGGCCGAAGCTGACGGAACGCCACTACAGAATGTCAGCGTGACCGCCTACCGCTGGGACGGATCGGGATGGGATTCGGTTAATCAGGAATATACTGACAGCGAGGGGATTTACCAAGTCGGGGGATTAATCGCGGGCACTTACCGGGTGGTATTCAATGATTGGAACGGCGGTTACCTTTCCGAGATCTACGACAATGTCGTCGGCGACAGTCCTTACTTTGGAGGCGCAGATATCGGCGTGCCGCCGGCGACGACGGTTTCCAATATCAATGCGTCGCTGGCGATGGGGTCGATCATCACGGGGCTGGTGACGGCAGAAGCCGACGGAACGCCACTGCAGAATGTCAGCGTGACCGCCTACCGCTGGGACGGATCTTCGTTGGATGGTGTTTCCTGGGGCTCCACGGACGTAGACGGTCGCTACGAAATCAACGGGCTGGCGGCAGGCACCTACCGGATCCATTTCTCAGAATACATGACGGGGCAATACATCGGCGAGACGTATGATGGACTCCTCGATATATGGCCTGGCGAGGGCGGTACAGACATCGACGTGCCCGGTGGCGGCACCACCGTTTCCAATATCAATGCATCGCTGCAAACCTATGTATCCATCTCCGGCACGGCGACGGATGCCGGTAGCGGGCAGCCCGTGCAAGGTGTCCGGGTCTACCTGCACGACACCTGGCGCTCCGCCGTAAGCGACAGTGCCGGGAACTACACAATCTCCCGTATCCTGCCGGGAACCTACTATTTGCGCGCCAATCCGGATGCATCGACTGGCCTGCTGGGAGCATGGCTCGGCGGGCCGCTTTATGCCGGGCAGCAGACCCCGCCGGCCGGTGCCACGACCGTGACGGCAACAGGCGGGCAGACGATCCTGGATGTGGACTTCCCGCTGGAACGCGGGGCGCACATCAGCGGGGTCGTGCAGGGCGAGAGCCGTCCGCTGCCGGGAGCCCGCCTGAAGGCGATCAACGCGGACTATGAAACGACACGCCGGACGGTCACCGACGACCTGGGCCAGTACGACCTTGCGGGCCTGCTGCCGGGGACATACACACTCAAAGTCGAGGCGGATGGGTTCGCCGATGAGTGGTGGGACGGGATGAGGCATCAATCCGAGGCCGTACCATTCGCCTTGGTAGTCGGCGAGGAGACCACAATGAATTTCGACCTTTCCGCGGGACAGAGTCCTGCCCTGCTAGAGGTGATTTCCGACCCGTCGGGCGCGGAAATCTATCTCGATTACTGGCCGACGGGTACATCTACACCGGCCGTGATCAACCTGGGGGAGGTTGGTAATCAGGATTGGGCCGGATACCGGCTGGCGTCGCATGTGATCAGTCTCAAAAAGGAAGGCGAACCTCGTCCCCCGCCGCAGATAATCCCGGCCGCGGAGGCAGAAACCGTTGTGATGCAAATCGATCTGCTATCGACGGTAACGGGTTCGGTCTCAATCGCCACGATTCCGGCGGGTGCCGACGTTTACGTCGATTATGCCGACCAACCGGAAGGCGTAACGCCCATTACGGTCGAAACCCTTTCGCCAGGATCGCATACGATCCTACTGCGCAAGAGCGGGTATCTGCAGCCGCGTCCGATCACGGCCTGGGTCCTCGAGAACCAAACGACAGCGGTCGAGGTTCCGCTGGTGCTGGATACGGCAACAAACCGGACGATGACTCACGCACAAAGCGTGCCTCAAGGCATTCAGATCTATGTCGACTACCTACCTTCCGGACAGGTGACGGACGCGGTGGTGGATCTAATGGACCCGGCATCGCATGCCGGGGCCGGTTGGCATAGTGCTTCGCACACCATCCTGCTGCGACATGAGGGCGTTCCCCCGATGGCTGCGCGTATCGTTCCTGAAGTTGCAGACAACCTGCCTGCCATGATGATACACTTGCGTGTCGACACCGAAGACGCGATGGACAGCAGTGGCGACGGTATCCCCGATTGGCTTTGGCAGCAATACGGCTATAATCCGACGAATCCACCTGCTCTTGACGCGATTGCCGATGTCAGCGGCATGACCTTTGGCAACAAGCTGCGGGCTGGCCTCGTGCCGGGAGATCCTAATTCAACATTCAAGGTGGCGAATGTCGAGATGACGCAAGGCCCGGACCTGGTGAAAACGATCACGTTTGTATTCCGCACTGTCCCAGGGCGGCGCTACCTTGTTCAAGCGCGCGAAAGACTCATGGAAGGGAGCTGGATCACAATCAGTAATGTGATCAACGCAACTGATTACGAGACCACGTTTGCGGCCCAGTCTGAACCGGGGATGGAGCATTTATACTATCGTCTGCTCGTGCTGGATCTCTATTAATCCAGGCGGATGTGTTTCCAGGGGTGGTGGTCGAGCAGGTTGGGGTGCCAGCCGCGGACCGAGGGCTGGACGAGGGATTTGCTGCGGTAGAAATAGAGCGGCATGATGGGCATCTCGCGCATGAGGATGCCTTCGGCCTCCTGGAAGCGGGCGTGGCGCTGGCCGGGGTCAAGGGTTCGCGCCGCCTCGCGGATCAGGGCGTCGTAGGCCGGATTGCCCCAGCCGGTACGGTTGTTGCCGCCGCCGGTCAGCCAGAGGTCGAGAAAGGTGTTGGGATCCAGGTAGTCGCCGATCCAGGCGGCACGGGCGATGTCGTAGTCGCCGCTCTGGGTCGCCTCGATATAGACCTTCCATTCCATGTTGACCAACTCGATCCCGATCCCCAACTCGCGCTGCCACATCTGCTGGAGCGCCTCGGCCAGGCGGGCATGCGTGTCAGCGGTATTGTACAGCAGCCGCAGGACCGGGAAGCCCTGCCCGCCGGGATAACCGGCGGCGGCGAGCAGGCGGCGGGCATCCTCCGCCGTGCCGGTGAGGATGTTGGTGGCGGTGTAGCCGCCGGTGGCGGGGGGGGTGAAGTGGTAGGCGGGGGTCTCGCCGCCGCGGGTGATGTGGCGGGTGATGCTGTCGCGGTCGACCGCCATAGCCAGGGCCCGGCGCACATCCGGGTTGTCGAGCGGCGGGCGGGCGGTATTGAAGAGGTAGTAGTAGCAGCCCAGATAGGGTTCGAGGCGGAGCACGTCGGGACGGTTGCGGCGGTAGTGATCGATGCGGTCGACCGGAATCGTGCCGGTGATGTGCAGTTGGCCGGCGCGGAAGGCGCGTTCCTCGATGGTGTGGTCCCCGATCGGGTAGAAGACGATGCCATTGAGGGCGACCCGGTCGCGATCGCGGTAGGTCTCGCTCTTGCGGACCCGGATGTGTTTGTTGACATGCCGCTCGTCGAGCACGAACGGGCCGTTGCCGACGTAGGCCTCGGTCCAGCCGGTGCCGATATCACCGATCGCGCCATGCGCCAGGATGGTGGGCGGATGCACCGGGAACCAGGAGTAGTGGCTGAGCAGCGAGAGCAGGTAGGGGATCGGCTCGGTGAGGGTGACCTCCAGCGTGGTGGCATCCAGCGCCTTGACACCGACCGCGCCGAAATCGTCAAGCTCGCCGCGGTTGTAGGCCTCGGCATTGACGATCCCGTGCAGCATGTAGGCGTAGGGGGCACCCAGGGCCGGCGTGAGGATGCGGCGGTAGGCGAAGACGAAATCGGCCGCGGTGACCGGGTCGCCATTCGACCAGCGGCCGTCGGGCCAGAGGTGGAAGGTATAGCGGCGGCCGTCGGGCGAGATCTCCCAGCGTTCGGCCGCGCCGGGCACCGGTTCGAGGGTGACGGGATCCTCGGCCGTCAACCCCTCGAGCAAGGCCGAGATGATGTTATGCTCGGAGACACCGGTCACCAGATGCGGATCCAGCGAGACCGGCTCGGAGAGATTGCCGAAATGCAGCACGCCCTCGCGATCGCCCTGCTGCACGCGGGTCTCGCGGCGGGCGCAGCCGGCGGCAACCACCAGCAAGGCAATCAACCAACATCGTAACATCACGTTCATACGCTTTCTCCTCGATCGTCATCGTAAATCAACACCGCCCAAACTATCCGATTACGATCAGGATTACGATTAAGAAAGTCAGTTACTAATCCTCTCGTTTTGTTTTCGACAGGATTAACAGGATAAACGGGCGTACTTTCCAAGCAATTTGATCCTGCCAATCCTGTCATCTTGTCTAGATTAAGATAGGATCCTTGGTCATATTCTGCAGCGTTTGCTGCAGCGAGTTGATATGCTGATTGGTCTCCAATGCCAGCTTTTCGGCAATTTCGCGGAATTCCGGCGCATCGGACTGGACGGTGGTATAGAAGTCCGCCTCCAGCAGGGAGGATTCGATTGCCAGCGCGGTGATTATCGTATCCTTGGCGGGTAGTGAACTGCTTTTCGCCTTCCCGGTCGCCTCTCGAACCAGCTTTTGAAACAACGTGATCGCCTTTTCTGAAAACCGCTCGGTATTGACCGTGAGCCTGCCTTCGCGCATTCCTTCAGCGAGCAATTCCAGTAACGCGGCGTGCTGTATTTCGCTGTTGGAGATGGCACTCCAGAACGGTTTCATTTCCGGGATAGAGGCGCTATAGGCCCCGTAGAGTTCGGCCAGCAGACCTTCGCATTCGGCCAGTTTGCTGATGACACCCACGCGGGCCTCCAGCAGGCTGCTTTTGGACGCTTTGGTGCGCTCTTGCTGAATGCGTTGCTCGATGTGACGAAAGTGCTCTTTGGTATGGTCCTGAATGGCATCCAGCTCTCGCTCGATGGCGGGATTATCAGACTTGATGACACGGAAGAATTCCCTGTCGATCAGCCCTTTCTCGGTATCAAGCGCGAGCGCAAGGGCCTTCAAGGCCGACACGCCATTGGCTTTGGCAGCCTCTGTCTGGCGATTGAGATAGGCGATGTTGGTCTGTATGGTCTCTACATTAAACGCATGTGTATTAATCTGCGTAGCGGAGGTTTTGCACAGTTCGGCCAGTTTCCACACCACGGCCGCATGGGCCTTCTCCTCGGCCACCAGATTACGCCAGAAATCACGCATTTCCGGGATCGCCTCGCCAAATGCCGCATATAGCGATGCAATGGCGCTTTCCTGCATGGCCAAATGTTCAATGATTTGATGTTCTTGCTTCGTCATGGCAACACCTGATCCTTTCGAACGGCATCCTGAATCCGATCTCTGGAGCCATTCTGATCCTCATTGGAGTCCGAATCAACTATAATCCAGTCATCTTTCCTGTCCAACGTTCCGCACTCGACAAGCGGGAATTGTAAATCTATGCTTCCGGCCATGAGTGAACAGCTCCAGATCGCGCATGTGCGCCATGTCCTGATCCGGCTCGAGGAGACCATCATCTTCGCGCTGATTGAACGGGCGCAGTTTTTGCGCAACGCACCGGTCTACCAGCCGGGGGCCTTCGGCGAGGCGCTTGAGGGCGAAAGTCTCTGCGGGTTCCTGCTGCGCGAGTGCGAGCGCACCCATGCCAAGGTGCGGCGCTACACCAGTCCGGACGAGCACCCGTTCTTCACGGATCTGCCCGCGCCGATCCTGCCGCCGCTGGGGTTCGCGGAGAATCCGCTCGTGCCGAACACGATCAACATCAATTCGCGGATCCGGACCCTGTACGAGGAAACGCTGGTACCGCTGATCTGCGCCCCCGGCGACGACCGCCAGTACGGCTCGGCAGGGGTTTGCGACGTGGCCTGCCTACAGGCGCTCTCGAAGCGCATCCATTACGGCAAGTTCGTCGCGGAAAGCAAGGCCCGCCAGCCGAGCGAGGCCTTGCGCGAGGCGCTGGCGAAACGCGATCCCAGCCTGCTGATGGCCGCCATCACCGACACCGCGGTCGAGCAGCAAGTGCTCGATCGCGTCGCCGCCAAGGCTGGCACGTACACGGCCGAACTCAACCGCAATGCCACCACGCCGACGGTCGCGCCCGAGGTGATCAGCGCCATCTACCGCGACTGGATCATTCCCCTCAACAAGGCCGTCCAGGTGGAATACCTGCTGGTGCGCAGCGGCCGGTAAGGGGTCTTGGGCGGCCAAGATGATGCGGAGGTGAAACTTGGGGGGCCGTGTGTGGGTGTGTGAGTGTGTGGGTAGCTGATTGCCTCAAGTGCCTCCAAGATGTGGCATGGGCATAAAAAACAAGGCATTGTCAATTCGATGTGGTTCACGACAAGGTTCTCGGAATAGTTAGTTTCGGGATCGTTTACGACCATGTTCCCGGTGTAGTGCCTTCCTGACCCTCTATTGCGTGAACGTTGTCGTGAACGGCCCCGACCAACACCATCGTCAACTTTGTCGCGAACTACTTTCGGGCTCGGGCACGCGCGCTCGAACGCAGACAACGGACACTATATGTGGTGGGTACTTGAGCGAATCAGCCACCCAGTTACTTCTTTGAAGTTACAGGTTGCGCCGGGGCAGACTGAAGACCGAAGACGTTTTTCGCGCTTGCATTATGTCCGGGCGGCTTATACGATCAGCACCGATGCCGCGATGCATGATGGTGCATCGTGTCACTTCCGCCCGTGTAACGCTGCGTTGCGCGGGGTGGCTGGTTGACACAGCACAGGGCGTCGGGTAGCGGAGAGGCGGCGAGATCATGGGCCGGATTACGCATGACTTTGGCAAGGGGCCGATGGACGACGGCGGCAGCGGCCTAGCCGCTGATGGCGAATTTCCCCCCGATGCCCTTCCCGATGCCGGGAAAGCCCTGCGCGTCAGTCGTATGCCGCTCAACCGGCCCCTGCGGCAAGGCAAGATGGGCAGCTGGGAATGGGATGTCGCCGCCGAGACGATGCACTGGGCGGAGGAGACCTACAAGCTACACGGCTTCAATCCCGCCGACTTCAAGCCGGGCTCGACCGAGCACATCCGCCTGGGCTTGAAGTGCTATGCCCCGCCGGACGAGGCACGGGTCTACGAGGCCTTCCGGCGCTGCGCCGAGAACGGGGATCCGTATGATCTGGAAGTTCCCTTCACCACGCACGATGGCCGGAAGATCTGGGTGCGTACCGGGGCGGAACCCATCCGGGATGCAGCCGGGAAGGTGATCCGGGTGGTGGGATACATTACCGATGTGACCCTGCTGCGCGAGACCGAAGAGGCCCTGCGCAAGAGCGAGGAAAAGTACCACGTCCTGATGAATGAAGCGGTTGAAATGCTTTTCCTGCATGACTTCGACGGACGGATCTACGACGTCAACCGCGCCGCGGTCGAGGGGACCGGCTACACGCGCGAGGAATTGCTGGGGCTCTCGGTCTACGATCTCGACCATGAAGTGGCGGCCGGCCCTGACGTCGACCAGATCCTGGCCGGGATCAGGCAAGGCAGCCGGGCCTGCATCCAGACACGTCTCTCACGCAAGGACGGGACGTCGTACCCGGCGGAAGTGCGTCTCGGCAAGGTCTCGTTCGACAGTCAGGAATACATCCTGGCGCTGGCCAGCGATATTTCCGAGCGCAAACTCGCGGAGGAGAAACGGCGCGAGAGCGATCAGCGGTTGAACACGCTGCTGGCCAATCTGCCGGGGATGGCTTATCGCAGCGCGAATGATGCGGACTGGACGATGGATTTTGTCTCCGAGGGGGCCCAGGCGTTGACCGGCTATCCGCGCGGTGAGCTGCTGGGCCGCGACGCCGTGCGTTACGCCTCGCTGATCCATCCGGCGGACCGGCGGTATGTCTGGACAGCGGTCCAGACCGCGCTTGAACAGGATCGCCCCTTCACGCTGGAATACCGGATCCACGCCAAAGACGGCCAGGAAAAATGGGTCTGGGAAAAAGGCCGCTGCGTGGATGAACACTGGATCGATGGTTTCGTTACCGACATTTCGGACCGCAAGCGCTATGAGCAGACCCTGGCCGAGAAGACCGAGATCGAGAACCAGCTGCACCACCTACAGAAGGCCGACAGCATCACCCGCATGGCCGGCGCGGTGGCGCATCATTTCAACAACAAGCTTTGCGGGGTGCTGGCCAGCCTGGAGCTGGTCCGGATGCAGACCGTGGCGGAAGGCGGCGGGACCGAGACGATCGATATTGCCATCGAGGCGGCGACAAAGGCATCCGACATCAGCCAGTTGATGCTGACGTGCCTGGGGCAATCGCGACTGGAGCGGCGCCATGTCGATGTGGCCGCGCTTTGCCGGGAACTGCGCCCGTCGCTGGCGTCATCGATGCCGGAAACCGTACTGCTGGATCTCTCCCTGCCCGACGAGAGCCTGGTGGTCTGGGCCGATGCCGAGGCCCTGCGCCAGATTGTGGGCCACCTGGTGGCAAACGCCTGGGAAGCGGAAGGCACGACACAGGTCGGGCTGCGCGTGGCACGGATTCGCCCCGGGGAATTTGGTGCGGGTGTGCGTTACCCGATGGACTGGGTGCCGACCGACGGGGCGTTTGTGGTGATCGAGGTGACCGACGACGGGGCTGGCATGTCTGCCACCATGGTCGAGCAGATCTTCGATCCGTTCTTCTCGACCAAGTTCACCGGCCGCGGCATCGGCCTGCCACTGGTGCTGGGGTTGGCGCGCAGTCACGGGGGCGGGGTGATTGTGGATAGCAAGGCAGGCGAGGGGACGATATTCCGCATCTGCCTCCCGGCCGCCGGGGATGTGACGGTTGCCGACGGACCGGCCGTGGCACCAGGAGCGGCGGGCGGGCCCGGCGCCATCACCGTCCTGCTGGTGGAGGATGAGGCCCCGCTGCGCGAGCTGGCCGGGATGATGCTCCAATCTCTTGGCGCACGGGTGATCAGCGCGAGCAATGGCAAGGAGGCGCTACAGAAGTTCGAGCAGCACCGCGCCGAGATCGACCTGGTCTTCTGCGATATCCGCATGCCTGGAATCGACGGCTGGCAGGTGCTGGCGAAGCTTCGTAAAGCCGACTCGACGCTGCCGGTTGTCTTCGCGACCGCCTATGATGACGCGGCCATTATTCCCGATGGGTATACCGGTAAACCGGACGCCATCCTGCGCAAGCCCTATCTGTTAAAGGATGTGCAGGGGGTCCTGGAACGGTTTTCCGCGAAGCCCGCGTTGTAAAAAAAGGCGTGGAGGTTGCCCTCCACGCCTTGCGTATGCCCTGGCAGCGCTTGCTTAGCTGGCGCTTTCCTTGATCAGCTTCATGGCGATCACCTCGCGCTGGATCTGGTTGGTCCCCTCGTAGATCTGCGTGATCTTGGCATCGCGCATCATTTTCTCGACCGGGTATTCCTTCATATAGCCATAGCCGCCGAGGATCTGCACGGCGTCGGTGGTGACGCTCATCGCCACGTCCGAGGCGTAGACCTTGGCCATCGCGGACCATTTGCTGACATCCTTGGCACCGCTGTCCATGAACTGCGCGCAGCGGTAGGTCAGCGCACGGGCGGCCTCGACCTGCGTCGCCATGTCGGCCAGCATGAACTGGATGGCCTGGAACGAGGAGATCGCCTTGCCGAACTGGCGACGCTGGCGGCTGTAGCGCAGCGCCTCGTCGAAGGCCCCCTGGGCAATGCCGAGCGCCTGGGCCGCCACGCCGGGGCGGGAGGAATCCAGCGTCTTCATCGCCACGATAAAGCCCATGCCCTCCTTGGCGAGCAGATTCTCCTTCGGGATGCGGCAGTCCTGGAAGACCAGCTCGCGGGTCATCGAGCCGCGGATGCCCATCTTGTTCTCCTTCTTGCCGAAGGTGAAGCCGGGCGTACCCTTCTCGACGATAAACGCGCTGGCGCCGCGGGCGCCCTTCTTCTTGTCGCTGATGGCGATCACGCTGTAGATGTCGGCCTCGCCGCCGTTAGTGATCCACTGCTTGGTGCCGTTGAGGATGTAGCTATCGCCATCCAGGACCGCCGTGGTCTGGATGCCGCCCGCGTCGCTGCCGGCGTTGGCCTCGGTCAGGCCGAAGGCGCAAACGGTGCCCTTGCAGACTTTCGGCAGGTACTTGGATTTCTGCTCGTGGCTGCCGAACAGGACGATCGGCGTGACACCGAGTCCGGTGCCGAAGAGTGCCAACGCGATGCCTGCGCAGTACTTCGAGAGCTCCTCGATCGCTACGATCTGATCCATGCAGCCGCCGCCCATGCCGCCGTACTGCTCCTCGATGGCAATCCCGAACAGATCGGCATCGGCAAAGACTTTCACCATGTCCCAGGGGAACGCGCCGCTCTCATCGTAGTGCTCGCGCACCGGTTTGATCTTCTCTTCGCCGATCTGACGACACAGATCCCGAATCATGATTTGCTCTTCGGTTAAGCCGAAATCCATACCTGTCTCCTTCGTGCAAGCGGATGTTCCTCCGTACCGCACAACCGGGCGAGCAATCGGAACGATCCATAATGAACGCGGATGAAAGCAGACTCGCGCCCCCGGATCAAGCAAAAAGCTTGTAAAGGACTATCGGGCGCGTATAGGATCGGTGGGGTTGAGGCACAGATCCCCCGCCGAGCGGCCGTGGCTCCGGGAGAAAGCGGGGGGGTAACTTTCGGGGCGTTGGGAGATCGGTGAACGAGAACGGCGACGAGAGCGGAAAACGAGTGGGCATTTGAATCGTCAATCGTTCTCGTCGCCGTTCTCGTAATCCGAAATAGGCAGACAGTAGTTGTGTTTAAAGAGTGAAAACACCACAATACGGTGCGGTTTAACTTGAAGTTATAAACAAGGTTGATGGGATGAAAGAAATCGGAATCGGGCTGCTGGGGTTCGGGACGGTTGGCGCGGGGGTGGTCGAGGGCCTTCAGCGCAACGGCGACCTGCTGGCGAAACGACTCGGGGTACGGTTGGTGCTGCGGCGGATCGCCGATCTGGACATCACGAGCACCCGCGGGGTGAGCGTGGATGCCGCGCTGATGACAACCGACGCCGAGGCGTTGATTGTCGATCCGACGGTCGATGTGGTGATCGAGCTGATCGGCGGGACGGGGATCGCCCGCAAGCTGGTCATGCAGGCATTGGCCCTCGGCAAGCCGGTGGTGACCGCCAACAAGAAGCTGCTGGCCGAGCACGGGGCCGAACTCTATGCGCTGGCGGCGGCCAATGGCGCCGACCTGTATTTCGGGGCCAGTGTCGGCGGCGGCATCCCCATCATCCGGGCGCTGCGCGAAGGGCTCTGCGCGAACGCGATCACCAGTATCCAGGGCATCCTGAACGGGACCTGCAACTACATCCTGACCGAGATGGAGAGCAAGGGGCTGGCTTTCGATGTGGCCCTGCGCGAGGCACAGCGCCTCGGCTTTGCCGAGGCCGACCCCGGCCTGGATATCGACGGGCACGACACAGCCCACAAGGCGGTCATCCTGGCCTCGCTGGCCTATGGGGCCCCGGTGGACCTTGGCGCGGTGTATGTCGAGGGGATTCGCGGCATTGAGAAGGCGGACATTGATTACGCGGCCGGGTTTGGCTACCGCATCAAGCTGCTAGCCATGATCCGTCGCGATGGCGATGCCGTGGAGGTGCGGGTGCATCCGACGCTGGTGCCGGTGGGCGATGTGCTGGCCTCGGTCAGCGGGGTGTTCAATGCGGTCATGGTCGAATCGGACCTGGCGGACCGCACGCTTTACTACGGGCGCGGCGCGGGCCGGCTGCCGACCGCCAGCACGGTGCTTGGCGATGTGGCCGATGTGGCCCGCAACCTGGCCAAGGACGCCTCGCTGCGGGTGCCGGCACTGCCGCCGACGGGGGAAAAACTGCCCGTCAAGCCTATGGCCGAGGTGCGCTCGCGCTACTACCTGCGGCTCTGCATGCTGGATCAGCCGGGCGTTTTCGCCCAGGTGACCGGCGTGCTTGGTGCACGCGGCATCAGCATTGAATCGGTCCTACAGAAAGGCACGACGGCCGATGGGCTTTCATCGGTGGTGATTATGACCCACGAGGCGCGCGAGGCGGACCTGGATGCCGCCCTGGCCGGAATCAATACGCTGCAGGCGATACGCGGGGGGACCGTGCGCTTGCGGGTAGCAGGATGAGTACTTACCAGTCGAGGGAATGAAAACATGAAAGTATGCAAGTTCGGTGGAAGTTCGGTTGCCGATGCCAGGCAGATCAGCAAGGTGTGCGATATTGTGATGGCGGACCCGGAGCGCCAGGTGGTGGTGGTTTCCGCCCCGGGCAAGCGCTCGAAGGCGGACATCAAGGTGACCGACCTGTTGATCGCCTGTGCGGAGGCGCGGCTCAATGGCGCCTCGGTTGGGGAACCGCTGGCCAAGGTGATCGAGCGGTTTTCGACGATCTGCGATGATCTCGGGCTCGAGGAAAGCGTGATGGTCGATATCGAGAAGGCGCTGCGGTGCACGGTCGCGGGGCCGACCGATCACGCCGGCCGCTATCTCGATGCGGTCAAGGCGGCGGGCGAGGACAACTGCGCACGGCTGGTGGCGGGCGAGCTGCGCCGCCGCGGCCATGCGGCCGAGTACCTCAACCCCGGCGTGGCCGGGTTGCTGCTCAGCGACGAGTACGGTCACGCCCGGCTGCTGCCGCAAGCCTATGAGAAGCTGGAGGCCTCGCTGGCCAACATCGAGGGTATTGTCGTGTTCCCCGGGTTCTTCGGTTATACTCCCGGGGGCGAGATCGTGACCTTCTCGCGCGGCGGTTCGGATGTGACCGGCTCGATCCTGGCGGCGGCGGCCAAGGCGGATGTCTATGAGAACTTCACGGATGTGGATGCGGTTTTCGTGGCCGACCCGCGGGTAATCGAGAATCCAAAAGCGGTCAAGGAGATCACCTACCGCGAGATGCGCGAGCTTTCATATGCCGGGTTCGACGTGCTGCACGACGAGGCGATCATCCCGGCGGTGCGGGCGGGCATCCCGATCTGCATCAAGAACACCAATTCGCCGACGGCACCGGGAACGCTGATCGTCCCCGAGCACCGCCAGGCATCCAGCCGGGTGGTTGGAATCGCCGCCAGCTCAGGGTTCTGCACGGTCTATGTGAGCAAGTACCTGATGAACCGGGAAATCGGTTTCGGGCGCCGGTTGCTGCAGATTTTCGAGGATGAGGGCGTCTCGTACGAGCACACCCCATCGGGCATCGACAACATGTCGGTGATCCTGCGCGAGGACGGGTTTTCGGAAAAAACCCAGCAGGCCATCTGCAAGCGGATCCTTGATGAACTCGAGGCGGACGATGTGAGCGTCGAGCGCGGTCTGGCGTTGCTGATGATCGTCGGCGAGGGCATGCGCTATGCCGTGGGCTTGTCGGCCCGGGCAACCAAGGCGCTGGCGGACGCGAATGTGAATATCGAAATGATGAATCAGGGCTCGTCCGAAATCAGCATCATGTTCGGGATCAAGGCCGAGGAGTCCGAACGCGCCTTACGGTCGCTCTACCAGGCTCTTTTCGAACAGGAGGGGTGATGAAAAAGCGCAAAGTCGCCATCTACGACACCACGCTGCGCGATGGCGCGCAGGCCGAGGGTGTCTCGTTCTCGTCGGTCGGCAAGCTGCTGCTGGCCCGTCGGCTGGATGCCTTCGGCGTAGACTATATCGAGGGCGGTTTCCCCGGCTCGAACCCCAAGGACATGGCATTCTTCGAGGCGGTGCGGAAGGAGGAATTCCAGCACGCGAAGATCGCGGCGTTCGGCAGCACCCGGCGCGTGAAGACCAGCGTGAAGGCTGATCCGATCGTGCAGGGGTTGATCGCGGCCCAGACCCCCGTGGTCACGATCTACGGCAAGAGCTGGAAGTTGCATGTCCACGACGTGCTGCGCACGACACCGGAGGAGAATCTGGCAATGGTGGCTGATACGGTCGCCTTCCTCAAGGACAGCGGCAAGGAGGTCATCTTCGATGCCGAGCATTTCTTCGACGGCTACAAGCACGATCCGGACTACGCCATGCAGGTGCTGGCCGCGGCGGAGGGGGCCGGGGCGGATGTGCTGGTGCTGTGCGACACCAACGGCGG